>Ga0105048_10003138_pt1 | contig 27070 bp, 11 predicted proteins | sample MAT05_FD_78382 | JGI IMG/M metagenome (GOLD analysis project Ga0105048, IMG submission 78382) | Freshwater microbial communities from Lake Fryxell liftoff mats and glacier meltwater in Antarctica - MAT-05 | ecosystem: Environmental > Aquatic > Freshwater > Ice > Liftoff microbial mat | place...
AAACGCTGTAGTCGATTGTCGTCCCCGGCAGATTTGGAACGAGTGGATTGTCGTGACCCGGCCGGCTATCGCCAAGCACGCGCCCTAGAATCATCATTCGATCGCGGCCCGAATCAACCGTACGGTCCCCTTCAAAACTGATCTCGCTCGCAACGCCAGTTATTCCGATGCTCAACACATCCGCATCAGCGCCGCCGCTAAAATCAATCTCGCCTACGGTACCAAATATCGTCAAAGCATCTGCGCCCAAATCCCCTTCAAAACTGATCTCCGATACCGAACCGCCAGGAGCGATTCCTAATACGTCGGCATCCGCCCCACCGCTGAAGTCGATCTCGTTCACGGATCCAGAGACCGTCAGCTCGTCAGCTCCCAAGTCCCCCTCGAAATCGATCGATGAAACAATGGAATCAGGGCCAATCACTAATACATCTGCATCAGCGCCACCGCGAAAGAAGACAGAAAAGTCAATGCTGGTGCTCGGCAAGTTGGGAACACGCGGGTTGTCGTACAAGCTTTCGCCATTGACCTTTCCATTGATCAAGAGTCGGTCACGCCCTGAATCCATTGAGCGATCCCCTTCGAAACTGATCTCGTTTACGACACCGGTGGTGGTAATCGTGAGCACGTCCGCATCTGCTCCACCACTGAAGTCAATTTCAGACACGCTGCCCGCTACCGTCAACGCATCCGCACCGATATCCCCTTCGAAATCGATTGCGCCAACGATCGAATCGAGACCGATCGTTAAAACGTCCGCATCGAGTCCTCCCTTGAAATAGATGTTGAAGTCGACTCCAGGACGGACATCAGGAATGTTGGGATTGTTGGTGAGCGACGGGCTATTCACCTTGCCATAGATAAAAGCTCGGTCAGAGCCAAGGTCTCCTTCGAAGCTAATCTCGCTAACCGATCCCGTTAAGCCGAGCGTAAACACGTCTGCATCGGCCCCTCCACTGAAGTCAATTTCCATAACGCTGCCATCGACTGTCAACGCATCTGCACCGACATCTCCCTCAAAGCTGATTTCGGTTGCAGATCCGCCGAAGCCCACGTTGAAAACATCCGCGTCAGCTCCACCGCTGAAATCAATTTCGGTAACCGAACCAAAGACGGTTAGTACGTCCGCTCCAACGTCCCCTTCAAAATCAATCGAAGCCACAATCGAATCCGGGCCGATCACCATCACATCGGCGTCCGCCCCACCGTTGAAGTAGACGGCATAGTCACGATTGGTTCCCGGAATATTGGGAACGAATGGATTATCGACCAGACTTTCGCCCATCACTCTGCCATAGACGAACAACCTGTCGATTCCTAGGACGGATGAATTGTCCCCCTCGAAACTGATCTCATTTGCGATACCCGTCGCAGCAATCGTCATCACGTCAGCATCTGCACCACCGCTGAAATCGATTTGCGAGATAGTCCCATCAATGGTCAGGACGTCGGCTCCTAGGTCCCCTTCGAAACTGATCTCACCAGCGATGGAATCGACCGGCACATTGAGCACATCCACGTCAGCACCACCGATGAACTTCATCGGCAGAGAAGTGGTCCCCAATGGAGAATAGAACTTGTCGCTACCCGCGCCACCATTGATGGAGGTGCCACCTAACCCCGTCAGGCTATCGTCGAACTTGCTGCCATCGAGTTCAGCGAACGTTCCGCTGGCAGAGACGAAGTGGCCTGATTTTACTTCTTGAGTTTGTTGCGATGCCGAAGTATCTGTTGTCGTTTTGCTTAGATCAAACACCACTCCAAAATCAGCTAGCGAGAAATCGAGAACGTTTGCGCCGATAGTATCGACAACGGTCAACGTGCTGTTGGGTTTTAAATAGGTGCGGTCATTGCCAGCGTGATTTGGGTTCGCAGGCCCTGGACCTGGGACGCCAGCGGGGAGCGGGAATGGGACCGGAACGTTTTCGTTGTCATTACCATCGCGGAGAATGAAGATGTCATCGCCTGAACCTCCGAAGAGATAGTCGGTTCCAATGCCGCCGTCGAGTATGACTGATTTGCCCGAAGTAACGCTTGAGGCATCGATGACATCGCTGCCGTCCAATGCAAGCACTGTCAATTTGTAAATGCCATTTGGAAAATCCGTGTCGGTAACTGCGATTGTTTCAGAGGCATTTGTCCCGATCTTGAGAGCTGTTTGATATGCAGTCGAAGAACCAAGGTCATCGTCCTTGACAATCAATTCGACGACGATGACCGAAGTGAGATAATTAGTTCGATTGAGAAGGAAATTGGGGGAGTTGCTCGATTGACTTTGAATGGTTGTTACACCAACGCGGGCAATCCATTCGTATGTCAAAACGTCGTTGACGCCAGGATCAAACGAAGATGCAATCAGTGGAATGAAGTTCGCATCGGTCACAACCCCTGGTAGATAACTGGCCGTTGGGGCGACGTTATTGACTTGGAATTGTCGGGTCAATGGAGCTGAAATGCCGCCGTCTTGATCGTCGGCGACTACTGAAATAGTCTCGACATCGAAGCTCGTACTCAATGCATAGTCATCTGAGTAGATAAACACAGCTGTAAACGTATGAGTTTGAGCATCAACGACCGCCGGGGTCGTAATACCCGTGCTCCATGTGACGTTGATTTTCGGTACATCATCTGGCCCTTGATCGGTGTAGCTGCCGGAAACTCGGACCGCATTACCTTCGTTGATTTGCAGCAATCCGGATCCTGTGAATTCGACCCATTTACGGTCAGATACATCGCGAGAGAACAATTTCAATGAACCCGTGATAACCGGTGCGACATTATTCACCGTGATCGAATCGATTGCAACTGAAAATACTCCCGCCGACATGTCTTTGTCTGAGACTTTGACCGTGACCATGTAAACATTGTTGGTTAAGCTAACCGGATCGTTGCGGTAGGTGTGAACAAGTCCACTCACTGAATAGAGTCCTGCTGCGAAATCGATCACTTTCGTATCGCTGCCGTCCCCCCAGTCAATGACCAACTTGTGGCTGTCAAATGTTCCTAAGTCGCTAAAGGTTGCGCCCAAAGTCACCGATTGGTTCTCTTGAATCGAATGGCTGTCCAGAGTAATGCCCGTTACGACTGGTACAGAGTTGGTCACGATGATCGATTTTTTGAGAACGGCCGGCGACAGGGGTTCATCGTCGTCCGTTACCGAAATCGTAATGTCATACGAGTTCATTGGAGCAGTGGGGTTGTCTGCGTAAGTATGGTCAAGGTCAAACGAACGCAATTGCGTCTGTCCAACTACAAACGGCATCGTGAGTGTTTGCTTTGGTGTACCGTCACCCCAATCAACCAGTACTTCATGTGAATCAAAGAGGCCAGGATCCAAGAACGAGCCGTGCAGGGTAATAGGAGTGTTCTCAGCAACGCTGGTCGGGAGCGTCGCCGTAAGATTGAAGGGTTGGACGTTGACTACTTCTTCAAAAAATAGCCCAGGTGGTGTCGAATCGTTGGCTGATCCGTCGGAGACGCTAACGATAACTTTGTAAGAGTCACGCGCCGTATTGCTGACGCCATCGTCTTTGTAAGTGTGAGTCGCCTCGAACGTCCTCGCCCCGTTAGAGATCGAGAGAATGTCGGGATTTGCACCATTGGAAACGACAATGTTCCCATCGCCCCAATCGATAGTTACGATATGCAAATCGGCTTGATCGTTGTCGGCAAAAGAACCCTGCAGCAACACCTGACTTCCTTCGTTCACCTTGGGAGTCAATGTAAATTTGTTGTAGTTCAGGAGGGGTTGGTCATTGACAACGCTAACAAGCATCGACCCCGTACCTGTTCGACCTCCGTTGTCGGTGACCGTCACTGTGACAACATTGGGTGACACACTCGACGTTTTGTAAACATGATTTAGAGTGAAAGTTCGCTCGGTCTTGCTAAGATTGAGAGGTTCGAGGGCAGTTCCGTCACCATAGTTAACGCTCGCCATCCAATCGGTCGAATCATCATCCACGAATTTACCATCCAAGGTGAATGCAGTACCGGTCACTATCGAAGCGTTGTTGCCCAGCGTCACGACAGGAGCAAGATTGTTTGCAACGTCGGCTACAGCAAGCCCCGCTGGTAGTACATTTCCGAATTCCGAGATTGATCCAATTGACAGACCGGCCAGCAGCGTCCCGAAGCGAACGTTGCTTGGCAAAGGGATGTTGAACTGGAACTTGTTGGCGGATACGGTACTGCTTGCGTTCGGAGCATCATAGGAACCTGTTGTACCATCGAGATCGACGTCGCCCGTCGCAGAACCCTCCGTGAAGGACTTTAGGAGCGTTTCGCCTTGGCCTCGGCCCGTCGATGTTGGAGACGAAACATACAAATCGATTCTGCGACCAGGCTGCGCGAAGCCCTCGACGATTAACCGAGGATTGGCAGGGTTGGTCAGATCGATTTTGGTGTCGGTAAGAACTGGGTAGTCGCGTAGATCGCTTGCTCCATCGAGTCCATCATTCAATGTCAAGCCAGCCGCACCGACGTCGATGGCCAGGCCTAGGTTGCCACGCAGCGTGTTATATGCTTGAAAAACGTTTCCTGATGCGGTCGTACTTGTTAAGTCTTCTAACCTCAAAGCCGAACCACCGCTGAACGCCAGCAGATTTCCAGCGGAAGAAATAAGCCCACCGAAGTTATTGTTGTTCGTGTTAGCACCGAGCAAATGGATCGCATGCACGGTATTCGAAATCGCTTGGACGCCAGGCTTGTCGACTCCGAACCAGTTGCCTTGGACGTTGTTCGAATTCGCACCATTTTGCAAGACGAGTCCATCGCCTGTGTTACCAGAAATGAGGTTCCGATCGGTTTCAATGGGTCCACCAATTTGTATGTTGTTTGCACCGTCGATCTGGATGCCAAAGCGAGCGTTCCCCGCACCGATTTTTCCATTGCCGACGGCACTCGCGCCGCTTCGATCGGTTCCTATGAAATTGCCAACGAGCGTGTTGTGATGTGTTGTACTTCCAATGACGAGGACGCCACCACCATCGTTGCCAGCGATCGTGTTGCCGCGAATGGTACTGAGCGAACTGCCGTTTTGAATATTGACCCCTACACCAGCATTGCCAAGATCATTTGCACCCGACGAATCGGTTCCGATCAAATTGCCTTCTATAGTGGTGCTCGCACTTGGACCTGTGACCAATACACCATAGCCGGTGTTGCCACTGATGACATTGCGTGCCCCGACCGATGTACCGCCGACAGTGTTGCCTGACGAGGTGTCAATCCATACTCCATCGCTGTTGCCAAGTGCCGACATGCCGCTGGCGTCCGTGCCGATGTAGTTGCCCGCGACGGTGTTGTTTGTGGCTGTCGTTCCGGTGATGAGCACCCCGGAAGTCGTGTTCCCGCTGATGATGTTCCCTTTGTCGGTCGTGCCGCCGACTGTATTGTCGTGCGCGCCGTTGAACACCTTCACGCCGACGCCATTGGCGACGGCCGTCGCACCGGTGATGTCCACACCGATGTAATTGCCTTCCACCTGAACGTGGTTGACGTTGGTGGACAACCCGACCCCGAAGCCGCTGTTGTCGGCGATCACGTTCCGTTCGACCGCCGTCGAGCCACCGATCAGGCTGTCGGTGGTGTTAAAGTTGAGATGCACGCCGACCAGATTGCCTCGGGCAGTCAGGCCGTCGGCGGCCAGCCCGATGTAGTTGCCGGACACCCGCAGCCCGGTGCTATCGGTCACGTCGATCGCATATTGCGAGTTGCCGGAAATGACGTTTCGCTCGCCGGCGTCGGTGGTGCCGTCGGCGTCGGTGCCGAGGACCACCCCTGTGGTCGTCTGGAGCCGCACCCCGATGTCGTTGGCCAGCACCGTTAGGCCGTCGGCCGCCAGGCCGATGGTGTTCCCCTGGACGCGGTGCCCGACGCCCTCTAGGTACGCGCCGTAGGTGGTGTTGCCGGAGATCAGGTTCCCGGCTCCGACGGCCCCGCCGCCGATCTGCACCGCCCGCGCTCCGCCTGTCACCGCGATACCGGCGTTACTGTTCGGCCGGGCACTCAGGCCGTCGGCGGACGTGCCGATTCGGTTGCCCTGAATAATGTTGCCGATGTTCGCCAGTCCGCGGGCCTCGGCAGCGGACAGCGCCCGTGTGAAGTACGTCACCTCGTCGATCGTGCCGTCGAGTGCCGAGTCCGTGCCGAGGGTCGGTTCGTATCCGGCGGCCAGCACGGCGGCGTCGAGGTCTGCCACGACGCCGCCGGCGACCTCGTCTTGCCGCACGCCGTCGATGTAGAGGAACAGGCTGAAGAACTCGCGAGCCACCGTGATGTGGTGGAACGCCCCGTCGTTGACGCCCGTGGTGCTGGTGACGCGGATGAAGCCAGTGCCGCCGGCGTCCTGCTTGACTTCCGCCACCGCCCGGCCGTCGGCCTGCATCCACACGCGGAAGTAGTTGCCGTTGCTGGTCGCCGTCTGATTGCTCAGCAGCGTGCGTTCCGAGCCGCTGTCCGTCGTCAGCAGCCAAAAGCCGAAGGTGAATGCGTCGGTGCCCAGGTGCGGCGATCCGAAATCGACATAGCTGGTGGCCGTCTGGCCGAGGAGGAAGCCGCGGTCGACCCGGGCGGGGCCGTAGGTGGCGCCGTTGTTCAGAGTGGCCGGCAGCCCGCCGACGCTGCCGCTGTCGGCGGTCGTTCCGTCGGCGTACCAGGCGTGATTTGCTGAGCCATAGTAAGCGCCGCCGTTGCCGTTCACCTGCACCCCTTCAGAGGCGTTGCCGCTGATCACATTCCCGGCCCCGGGGATGCCGATGACGTTGCCGGTGGCTCCCTGTTCGATCAAAATCCCGGCCTGAACGTTGCCCAGGGCATCCCCGGTGCTATTCAGCCCGATGGCGTTGCCGAGGACCACGTTGCCGGTGGCACCCAGGCTAAAAATGTTCACCCCGACGTAGGTGTTGCCGCTGATCAGGTTGGCGGCGGCTGGAACAGTGCCGCCGATCACGTTGTCGGTGACGGCGTATAGCGCCACCCCGCCGTAGTTCGGCAGGGCGGTCGTGCCGTCGACGGAAGTGCCGATGCGGTTGCCAGCTAAGATCACATGATTGGTACCGTCCGCCAAATACACCCCATACCCACCTCCGTTGCCGCCGATCACGTTCCGCGAGGCCCCGTCGGCCCGAGCGCCACCGGCCACCGCCCCGGACGCGACGGAGAAGGAAACCCCGTAGCTGTTCCCCAACGCGGCGGTACCAGTCGCGTCCACGCCGATGTCGTTGGCCGTGACGTAGTTGGCCCCGAGTGCCCGGCCGGCCACGATGTCGGCTAGTTCAGACGGGTCCAGGGGGCGGTTGAACAGGGTGAAGTCGTCGATGCGGCCGGCGAAGCGGTTGGAAGCCGTCCCGCCGACGACCCGGGCGCCGAGGACGAGCGGGGAGGCGTCGTAGACGATCGTCTGGTTAGACACAATTGACCCGATCGCCACGCCGTTGACGGTCAGCGTGAAGACATTCGCGGCGTCGTCGAACGCCAGGGCGACGTGGTACCACTGCCCCACGACCGGGGTGAAGGCGGTCTGTAGCGTATTGGTTCCGTTGTCACTCACTTGGGCAAACAGGCTGTTGCTGCCGTCGTACCACACCCCGAACGACAGCAGGGCGCCGTTGAACGACGGCTTGGCGAACAGCATCCGCTTGCCGTCCGGGGCGGTGGTGTCGCTGAAGTTAAACCAGCCGCCGGCGGTGAAGCTGGCCGGCCGCAGGGCCGATGCGTCCGGGATCGCAATGTAGGCGGCGGTCCCGTCAAACTGGAACCCCTGGCCGGCGACAGCGTCCAGGCCGCCGGTGCCGGGGGCGACGCCGCGGTCGCTGAGCGTCGCGCCGTTGACGAACGTGGCATGATTACTGCCGGCCGAGTCGCGGGCCGACCCCTCGGCCTGGTAGCGGGCCACAAGCCCGCTCGGCACAGGCGTGGCGGCGTTCACTCTCACGCCGGTCCCGAGGTTGCCGCTGATCTGGTTGCGGCCGAGCGGGACGGCGGCATTGCCGATATAGTTATTGTATGCATCGCCGAAGATGGCCACGCCGCCGAACCCGTTGGCCACGGCGGTCAGGCCGTTCGGGGTGGTGCCGAGGCGGTTATTCTGGACGACGTTGCCGATCGTGCCGGACGTGCCGCCGCCCTCGATGTTCACCCCCCACTGGGTGTTGCCGCTGATGACGTTGCCGCCGCCGGCCACGGCCAGCCCGATGCTGTTGAACGAGGCGTCGTTATGGATGTACACGCCCGAGCCGGTGTTGCCGACGAAGCTCGGCAGCCCGCTGCCCGCTCCGGCAATCTTGGTTAACTCGCCGGAGGTCAGTGGACGATCGAACAGCGCGAACTCGTCGATGTGGCCCGCGAAGAAGTTGTGCGGCACACCAGTATCGATGTCGGCCCCGAGCACCAGTGGGTTCGAGTCGTAGGCCACGCTCAAGCTGGTGCTGACCGAGTCGACCAGCACCCCGTCCACGTACAGGGAAATGGTGTCGGCGGCGTCCTCGAAGATCATCGCGATGTGATACCACTGGCCAACGTTTCGGCTCACGACGACGCCTTGAAACACGCCGCTGGAGCCGTCGCTAATTCCGTAGTACAGGGCGACGTCGTCGAACCAAACGCCGAACGAGTTATTGTCCCCCGAGCCGAGGGGCTTGGAGAATAGCGATCGCAGGAAGTCCGGGCTGTCCGGGGTGAGGATGTCGAAGTTGAACCAACCGCCGGCGGTGAAACTGGCCGGCCGCAGGGCCGGCGCGTCCGAGATGCTCACGTAGTCGTCGACGCCGTCCGGACTGAACCCCTGACCGACCCGGCCCGGGGAGTAGGTTGCTCCGCCATGGAGCGTGCCGTCGTTGATCCCGAACGCGTCATCCGGGGTTCCTTGGGCATGGAACACGGCGACCGTGCCGGCGAGTACCCCGCCGCCGCCGAAGGCGTCGGTGCCGATGAAGTTGCCCGCAACGGTGTTGTTCGACGCACCGGCACCAGTGATTGAGACGCCATCGGCTAAGTTCCCGCTGATGACGTTCCGCGCCCCGGCCGTCGTGCCGCCGACAGTCGTGTTCGTGGCCCCGTTGAAAACCTGGACGCCGAATGCGTTGGGCAGGGCCGTGCCGTCCGCCGCAAGCCCGATCGTGTTGCCCTGTATCTGTGTGTTCGTACTGTTGGAGACGAGGACACCGACGCCGACCGTGTTCCCAGCGATGAGGTTGCCGGCCCCGGCGGTCGAGTCCCCGCCGACGAGCGCATTGAGTACGAAGCCGTCGATGTAGACGCCGGCGAACCCGTTGCCCAGCGCCGCCGTACCCGCGGCGTTCGTGCCGATGTAGTTCCCTTGCACGATCGCTCCGACGGCCCCCCCGTCGATCACGACGCCGTATTCATTGTTTCCGGAAATCACGTTCCGGTCGGCCGGCACCGTTCCACCAATCGTCCCACCGGTCAAATCCTCGTAAACGACCCCCCGAGCGTTCCCCGCGATCGCTCCGGTCGGGTCGAGGCCGATCCAGTTTCCGGCCAACGTGACGCCCGTGAAGTCCATCGCAACGCCGTACCCACCGAACCCGGTGATCGACAGGCCACGAACGAACGACCCTGCGGTCCCGGACTGAAGCACCAGGCCGGTCGTGAACAGCCCGGCCGACGCCCCGTCCAACTGCACTTGCAACACCGCGTCACTGCCAACGGGCAGGGTATTCGCCGATGCCCCCAGCTGCGTGTATCCATCGATGACAACGGCGTCCGTAATGATCGGCAGCGGGCTGGTCGGGGCGATGATCTTCACTCCACCGCCAGCGATGTTGAAATTGATCGTGTCCGTCCCTGCCTGAGTGTTCGCGTCGAGGATCGCTTGCCGCAACGAGCCCGCGCCGGCATCAATTGTATCGATAACCGTAAACGTCGCGAGCAGTGCGCGTTCCTCGAGCGATTCAAATCGCGGTTGATGCGTTTGTCTTGCCAGGGCTACCCTGAGTTCGTGACGGCGAGATCGGCGGGTAGATCTCAGATTCGCGAGGCGGGATCGTGTGCGGAAAAACATTAGGTTGTCTCAAGTAATACGGACATCCCCGATCGATTCGATCGAGGCCCAAGCCAAAAACGGGTTCGAACGACGTCTGCATAGAAAGATCTATAGGCAAACTCAAACCCCGTGTCCGTAGAGGCACCGAAGCGTAGAAAATAGGCCATCCATTCCAATAAAACTTTTATTCCTCAAAAATCGCTCTAAAATGCAGATACGGAGTCTCGATGTTTATGTCAGACTAAGCGTTCACAAAGCTCTCTACACTATTCATTGGCTCGAGTTCATTCCGTGACTGACTTTAGGCATCAGCTGCATCAAGCCAGAGAGGGCTCGTCTGAGGCTCTAAGCGATTTGCTAGGTAGATATCGCAGCCTTTTGTTGTGGACGGCCAATCAAACGTTGGATGCAGAATTGCGCACTAAAATGGGCGCTTCCGACGTCGTTCAAGAAACCATGCTGGAAGCCGTTCGGGATTTTCAACAGTTTTGCGGTGAGACGGATGTGGAGTGGCACGCTTGGCTGCGACAGGTGTTAGCCAACAACTTAACCAACGCCGATCGCCGTTTTCGCCGCGCTACCAAACGATCATTGGAGCGGGAAAGGTCGATCGATGCGAAATCGGCGGTACGACGCGCCGTAGAGTTGTCCACACAGCCAGAGGCTTCTCCCGATGTTCTGGCGATGCAGAAGGAGAGTGGAAGTGCTCTTCGTGCGGCAATCAAAGGGCTTCCCGACGATTATCGTCAATTGTTGATACTTCGATATCAACAACAGATGGCATTTGCAGAAATCGCCAAACATATGGTTCGGTCCGAAAACGCTGTCCGCAAGCTCTGGGCACGTGCTGTACAAGCGCTGCAGGAACAGATGGAGCAGGAGCAATGAACTCGGACAAACGCAATAGCGATTTAGACGATAGTGAAAACATTGAAATAAGCGAACGGATTCTCTTAGAAATCGACGAGGCGTTAGCAAAGAACCAACCACTTTCAACTTTGACCGATACCAACGCATTTAATGAGCAACCTCAATTCGAAAAACAATTGGCCTTTATCCGTTTGTTGCGGGATACGCTGCCGAGCACGGGATCCGAGGCGACCGCATTGGAGAGTTTTTCCGTTGACTCCCCATTAGAAGATGGCATAACGCCAGACCACCAACTTGGTCACTTTCAACTATTGCGATTGCTGGGTTGTGGTGGCTGTGGCATGGTGTATCTGGCCAACGATCTGAAGCTTAAGCGACAAGTTGCAGTAAAAATTCCGCGGCCCGACATTATGTTTAAGCCCACGATGAGGCAACGGTTTCTCAATGAAGCGCGCGCGGGGGCATCTCTCGACCATCCCAATATTGTCGCGGTCTATGAGGTAGGTGACATTGATGGCGTCGGTTATTTCTCGTCAACCTATTGTCAGGGCGGAAGTCTAGCCGATTGGTTGTCCAATCATTCGCAACCTCTGCCACCACGCACTTCGGCCAGTCTAATTGCTCAACTAGCCGATGCAGTTCACTTCGCTCATTGCCGAGGCATTCTGCATCGCGACATAAAGCCCAACAACATTCTGCTAGTCCCTCGCAACGATGCGGAAGCCGATGCCCCGACTGAATTTCGTTGGATTCCAAAACTGATCGACTTTGGTTTAGCGAAAGTCAAAGAAGAGGATCTGACTCAGACGGGAGATCTGGTAGGAACTCTCCGCTATATGGCACCAGAGATGTTTAGCAATAGTAGTGACGCGCGAAGCGATGTTTACGGCTTGGGGTTGACTCTATATGAATTGGTAACCTGGCGACCTGCACACGACGCAACCGACCGTGTTCTACTGATCAAGCAAGTAATGGAAGAGGAGCCAACTCGCCCTGGTCGACTCTGTTCCGACGTACCGCTCGATTTAGAAACCATCATCTTGAAGTCGATTGAACGCGATCCGGAGCGACGTTACCAACATGCGGGTGAATTGGCGGATGATCTACGCCGATTCTGCAACGATTTCCCTATTTCCGCCCGACCTGTTGGTTCTTTGGAACGAAGCTGGCGATGGTGTCGACGGAATCGACTGCTCTCCGCGTTGATTATGGTTGTGTTTTTTTCGATAAGTGCTGCGGCAATTGCTTCTGTCGTTTTTGGCGTTTCGCAGTATTGGTCGAACGAAAAACTGCGAGTGGCCAAAGAGTCGGCGGAGCGTTCACAACACAAGACCGCAGAGATGGCAGGGCTGCTTGCGTGGGAGAAAGGTAGGGACTTGTGCAATGAGGCGAAAGTCGGCTTGGGAATGCTTTGGATGGCCCGAGCACTTGAAACCATGCCTACTTCTTCTGAGGATTACAACGTTGCAATCCGCAAAGATATTTCAGGTTGGATTGAACACTGCCATCAACTTGAATTTGCCCTGGCACACCCTCAAGCCGTAACATCGAGTGCGTTTTCGCAGGATGGGCGATCTCTGCTCACAGGGTGTAGCGATGGCGTCGCTCGCATTTGGGATCTTGAATCAGGTAGGCTACGTCTTGAGTTTTTGGCTCAGTCCAAGTCCATTTCGTCCGTGTCTTACAGCCCGGATGGAAAAACTATTCTAACATCTGGGATCGATGGAACAGCAAAGCTTTGGGAGTCTGACTCGGGCCGCCCGACCGGCATTATCCTCAAGCATCCGCCAACAATTCTAACGTCAGCGTGGAGTCGTTTTGGAAATGCCATATGCACCGGAGGACACGATGGCCGAGTGCGGACGTGGGACCTGTCAGGACGAGAATTAGGCGAAGCATTGATCACCGATGGTCCGGTGGAATCGATCGATTTTAGTCCTGATGGCTCGGTACTGGCAATCGCGGGCTGGAACACTACTTCAGCCAACGGAGAAGTTTCGTTCTGGAATTTCTCGGATCGGACACGACGTCCACTCCAACTGAGCGGTAAAAAGCGATTTCGCACAATCAAATATAGTCCAGATGGTCAGTTCGTACTAACCGGAGATAACGACTGGGAAGTGAATCTCTGGAGCTCGCAATCGTGCGCATTAGTTGCAAGGTTGTTGCAGGACGGAAACGCGAGTAGTGTCGCCTTTGCACCCGATGGGCTATCTCTCCTATTGGGCTGCGAGGATACCGCCTCCGCAAGCTTGATCGTTCTAAAAAAGCTCCAACTGCGTCGGGATTCCGACGAACCGGTTAATTACTTTGTCGGACCCTCGCATCTACTTCACCGGGGCGCGGTCTTAAACGTGAACTTCAGCCACAAAGGCCGAGACTTTGTGACCGCGGGTAACGATGGTGTAGCACGCGTCTGGAAGCGAGCGCAGGCGGCGGTCCCTGAACGACAATTGCGAATGCCCACAAAGCTATCTGCCCTAGCCATTGATTCGCTAGGGCAGGTTGCCGCATTCGCAGATATTAGCGGCTCTGTTGGCATTTGGCGAATCGATGATGCGACTGCGAGCGACATGAAACTCCCCCATCCGCGTCGTGTTAATGCTATGGACTTCACACCTAACGGTCGTCAACTCGTGACAGGCTGTGTCGATGGAATCGTGCGATTTTGGGACATTCAAACGGGCAAACATTTGGATATCGATCTGCTCTTGGAATCTGCCGCAGAATCCCTGGCGATTAGCAGCGACGGCAAGCGGTTATTGGTTGGTTGCGAAAACGGAAACGTAACACAGTTTGATTTCCAATCGCACCTACCAATTGGAGGAACCATTCAACTTCCATCGTCAATCGTTTGCATGGCATTCGGCGCGAACGGGCGCAAATTTGTTGTCGGGACGAACGATGGTCAGGTGATCTTTTACAACGACGGAATCGAACAAATTGGGCTAATAGGAAACCACCGTGGTCGAATCAATCGATTGACCTTCAATCATTCCGAGACCAAGGTCATGACAGGTAGCGCCGATGGCACGGCCGTGATCTGGGATTGCGTCACGGGCAATCCCTTAACTACATTTGTGTGTGGTCGTGAGGTCACCGCGGCGCTCTTTAGTAGCGATGAGCAGTTTGTTTTGTTGGCTGGATTTACCGGCCTAGCGCAGTTGTGGTCTGTCGCGACAACCAAAGCCATGGGGGTCCCCTTTCGTCATCCCGACGCAGTTACACGCGCGGTTTTTTGCGAGGAGGATCGCGGGATCATAACGGCATGTTGGGACGGTGGCGTTCGACTATGGAAATTCCCGATAGCACAGTCTGCTGATGTACCATCGCTGGTTGAATACATACAGCAAAAGACCGGATTGCGATTGTCTTCTACAGGTGTGGCCGAGATGCGGCAAATCTGGACAACCGACTAGACCCGCATCGGCTTTCGTCGTTACATCAATTCGCCCAAATCTCACGCGTTTGGCGATAGCAAACGAAACCTGCTCGTCCAAATGAAAACGAAGCATCGACGCTTACGTACCAGTTGTTCGATTGAGCCTCTGACTTTAAATACTTGGTCCATTGCCCGACTCGAGTTGTTCGACAAACGCTTCCATCCGACTCGATTCTCACGAAGTTCAATGTGCGTTGCAACGGAATGGATCATAGTTCCATTATCGTACGATAGTTTTGTCGCCGAGGCCACAAAGATTGAATCGGAGAATCCAAACAGGCGGTTTTCGTGTGCCGTGCTTCTGAACCCATCGTACCGCTTTGTGTGCCACCCCGGGTGCGATATGATGATTTTCGCAAGGAACTTGCGGGAAGTTCAAATTCTGTCTTGTCCTGTCCGTTTGTTTTCCCAGGGAATGTTCGCACGATTTTTGGATTGGAATACCGCTCGACGCGGGCTGACATTACGATTTGATGTGTCTTTTTGGGACGCTCCAAACTTCGTCACCCTCATCATCGAGAATCCACCATGGCCAAGAAAAAGAAATCTGCAACCAAGCCGAAAACAAAATCGACCGGACGTATCGTCATGCGGACCGGCGAAGCGCTCGTCGAAGCCGAACCCGCTTGGTCCGCTGCTGAACCCGAAATCGTCATCGGTGAGCTCGACGGTCCCGTCGGTTACGCGATCGCTCAACTGATCGGCAATCAAGTTAAAGGTCACACCAAGGTCTTTGCGATCCTCAACAGCGATGTCCAAGTGAAGCCGGCGACCGTGATGGTCAGTAAGGTAACCGTCAATAGTTCGCTCTATACCAACATCTTGATGGGAACGGTGCAAGCTGCCATCGCGCACGGCGTTCTGGATGCAGTTCGTGCCGGACATATTCCAAAAAACAAGGCCAACGATCTTGGAATCATCGTCTCGGTGTGGCTCGACCCGTCCATCGTGGACGTGGAATACGATCCAGAATTGCTTTTCAAAACAAACCGCGAAGCGACGACCAAGGCCATTGCCAAAGCCATGAACAACGAGCCGTCCATCGACTGGTTGCTCAAGAACCAAGAAACAACGCCGCACTTTTTCCATCAACTCGCTCTCGATGGCAAGCTAAAATCGTAGGACACGCTGCCAGCCTGTCATCACAACTCCAAAACAGGCTAACCGCCCGTTCTACGAATCCGCTTGCGGCTTCGAGGTCAACGATTGACGACACTTAGCCGGAGAATGAATTGAACTATTTACAAGCCGTTGCGGCTTACATTATGTGGGGCGTCTTCCCCTTATATTGGAAGCTACTCCCAACGGTCAATTCCTTTGAGATCATTTGTCATCGTATCATCTGGTCACTTCTGACCTTGCTGGTTTTCATCAGCTTAGGACACCAATGGCCGCACATTCGATCGGTGATGCGAGATCGCAAGAGGCTTGCGCTCTGCTTGGTCGCAGCCCTTTTGATCAGCGTCAATTGGTTGGTATTCATCTGGGCCGTTCAAAACAACTACGTAATCGAAACGAGCCTTGGCTACTTCATCAACCCGATGCTCAACGTTGTGCTTGGAGTGATGTTTTTCCACGAGAAACTTCATCCGGTTCAGTGGGTTGCGGTTTCGATTGCAAGCCTGGGAGTGGCTGTCATGACGTTGCAGACTGGCAAGTTCCCCTTTATCGCAATTACCTTAGCCGTTTCATTCGCGTTGTATGCTGCCGCTAAGAAAAAGACGACGATGCCGGCTGTGGCAGGCTTGGGTATGGAGACGGCTATCTTGACCCCGTTGACCTTGATTGCGCTAACCTATTTTTCAATCGTAAATTACGTAAGTCATGACACCGAGCCGCGAACCGTGAATACTTGGCTGCTTTTGATGTTGGGAGGCCCTATTACGACACTGCCGCTCGTACTTTTCGCTGCGGCGGCCAAACACGTGCCGATGGCCGCCATGGGTATGCTCCAGTATATTGCTCCCTCGCTACAATTCCTGTTTGGGGTATTTCTGTTTGAAGAAGAAATATCTCGCGGTCGGGCTTACGGCTTTGCCTTGGTCTGGCTGGCGTTGATCCTCTTCAGCGGCTTTGTGATTGCATCCTCCCGATCGACAAACGCTCGAAAAAACAAAATGAACCCTTAACTCTATTCTGAAAATTGGCAACACGAGCATGAGCACTGGATCGCTTTTGGATCGCATCTTTCGCAAGAAAAGTGTTGGGGAACTGCATCAAGAATCGTCCGATCGAGAGTCGGCTGGGACAGCACTTGTAAAGAGCCTCAACTTGCTCGACTTAACCTGCTTTGGCATCGCGGCAGTGGTCGGGGCGGGCATCTTTACTACCTTGGGAAAGGCCGCAGCCGATGGTGGGCCGGCTGTCAGCGTTCTCTTTGTTTTGACCGCGGTCACATGCCTGTTCTCCGCGCTTTGCTACTCGGAGTTTGCCTCCAGAATTCCCGTTAGTGGCAGCGCTTACACTTATTCGTATGCCGTCTTCGGTGAGCTGATCGCTTGGTTGATCGGCTGGAATCTTTTGATGGAGTACGCAATTGGGAACAGCACCATTGCTTTTTCATGGTCTGACTATTTTTCTAACATACTCGATGGACTGAAAATTCCGCTGCCAGGCTGGCTTAGGACAGATTATTACTCGTGTTCCGAGGCCGCCGTTCAAGCCGCGGATACGCTTCGCAAACCAGAAGTGGATGCTGGGCTTCTGACCATTTGGGAAAACGCACCTCGAATTGCCGGCTTGCGAATGATTGTGGACCTGCCAGCTCTTATGATCAATCTGGTCATCACTTGTTTAGTCTACATCGGAATTCAAGAGTCCAAGGTAGCGAGCAACGCGATGGTCTTTTTGAAGCTAAGCGTTGTGCTTGGCGTTATTGTGATCGGCTCGTTCTATGTCACGCCGTCCAATTGGATCCCGTTCGCACCGAATGGAGCCACCGGCGTTTTGCAAGGTATCGCGGCTGTCTTCTTTACCTATATCGGATTTGATGCGATCTCGACCACCGCCGAGGAGTGCAAGAACCCGAAACGCGATCTGCCGCTGGCGACCTTGCTGACACTCGCAATTTGTACGGTGCTTTACGTCATTTTAGCTTTTGTTCTAACAGGCATGGTGAGTTATAAGGAGCTTGATGTCGATGATCCGCTCGCGATTGTCTTTACGAAGCACAATTTGAATTGGCTATCCGGGATCATCTCATTGAGTGCGGTAGTAGCCGTGGCGAGTGTCTTCCTAGTTTTCCAACTTGGCCAACCACGCATATTCATGAGCATGGCGCGCGACGGGCTGCTCCCAAAACAATTCGCGAAAATCCACCCGAAGTTCAAAACACCTTCGTTTGCAACCGTTGTAACAGGGTTCGCGGTCGCGATTCCAACGTTGTTCCTGAATTCGCAAATCGTGATGGATCTGTGCTCAATCGGAACACTCTTTGCTTTCGTTGTGGTTTGTGGTGGCATTCTAGAACTCAATGCAATCGATCGGGCCGAAACCGACCGAAGCGGGAAACCGACGGACCGGTCTGGTTTTCGGGTTCCCTACATCAATGGCCAATTTGTTGTTCCTGCCTTGCTGGTCCTGTATTCCGTGTTCATGAAGTCTATGCCTCTCAACCATGACCTCACTCGCGATTGGTCTTGGGAGAAGTTTCCGTACTTTGTTTTTTATGGTGTGTTCTTTGTCCTTTCGATATTTACTTGGTTACGCCGTTGGTCGCTCATTCCGGTTTTGGGAGTGATTACAAATCTTTATTTGATTGCAGGTATTGGGCACCTCAATTGGCTGCGATTCGGCGTCTGGTGTTTGGTCGGCCTGATCGTCTATTTTTTCTACGGATATCGCCACAGCCGTTTGGCTCATCGATGATGGACCTGTCCAAATGCGATTGCTAATCGATGGTTACAATTTGATGTTCGAGAGCACCTCGGTCGAGCGTGGGCTGGATGGCAAAAATGCCTTGCGGGCCGCACGCGGACGAATGTTGCACTTGCTGGTCGATCTCATTGAGGAGTCGATGCGGGACCGGACCATGATCGTGTTCGATGCAAAAAAAGCTCCACCCGGTCTACCCGACAAATACGAATACCATGGCATCCAAATCGTCTTTGCTCGCGACTGGGATTCGGCGGACGAATTGATTCAGACGGAGATACGACGGCATTCTGCCCCCAAAACCTTGACGGTCGTTTCCTCCGACCACGCCATCCAACGCAAAGCGTTGGCGCGCGGAGCGACCGTAATCGATAGCGACCTTTGGCTCGATCGTGAACTAGAAAACCGAGCACGCAGAGCCAGGCAAGGTGCAAATAGCCCCGAAGCAATCGAAAACCATGAGTCCGAGTCGAAAAACCGGGTGTTAAGCGAGGAAGAAAAGCAAAAGTGGCTAAAGGAATTCGGCGGTTGAGTGGTATGGCGATGGTCGCTTGAGTACGTCTAATTTTCCCTTGCCCAAGGTTTCCTCTGGCCAGTTGCGTTGCTGGTTTTGGCGGCGTTCGCCAGCACAGCATGCTGTCAACCAACAAGAATTCGGTGATTTTTCGTACTCTTGCTCGTCGCTAGCGTCGATGCAAAAAATGGACATGATTGTTTCGCTCGACTCGAAAACCCGTACTTGAATGCATTACATTCCCTTCCACTTTCATGCTTCGCGATATGGCCGACGTTAGCAATACTTCTCTCATTGGCCTTGCCGATACGCTGGTTACGAGGCGATTGCAGCAATGGACAGCCATTTTTTGCATCGCTTTGGTCGCTTCCACCTGGCGCCTATGGACACCGCAAACTGGATTTCCACAGGTGCCGTTGTTCTCCATCCTTTGTGCTGCACCAGTCGGGATAGATTGGATCTGCTTGGCATGTTTGACCGCTGGCCTTTTGGCGCTTTCCATGCTAGGTCCGGGACGCTTGAACACATGTGGATGCATCCTGGTCCTTGCGTCGCTTCTCGTCTTGGTTTGTCTCGATCAGCATCGACTTCAACCGTGGGCGTATCAGCTGTGGCTCTTCACGGCGATCTGGTTGTGTTGCGATGATAAACGTGACCTCAGCTTAATGAGGTGGCTAATGGTCAGTATCTATTTCTATTCCGCTTTTGGAAAATTCGATTTTGAGTTCTTGCACACCGTTGGGCAACAGATGCTCGGAGCCATGGCAAAATTAGTGGGTCAGGACTCTTCGACTATTCCCGCGTCAATGCGACTGGCAATAGTTGCTGCTTTTCCGATGACCGAATTAGCTATCGCTTTCGGATTGGCTTGGCCGAAGAGTCGCCGCATCGCGGGGTTACTCGCAATCGTATTGCATTTCACATTAATCGCCATCCTCGGTCCCTGGGGACTGAATCATCGCCTCGGCGTCTTGATCTGGAATGCCCTGTTTTCTGTTCAAGCTTTCTACTTATTCGTAGTCAAGCGGAAAACGGAGCCCGGCAACCGTATCGATGCACTGCAACCAATGCGGAATAATTCGGGCCGGCTGAGTGTTGTTTCACAAACCATTTGTATCGCATTGATTGCGATGGTAATCGCGTTGCCTTGTACGGAACGTTTTGGCATTTGGGACCATTGGCCAAGTTGGGCGCTGTACGCACCCCATAGTAGCCGCGTTCGTGTTGAAGTGGCTGGCCCAAGCGTTGGTAAACTACCCGCAGAATTGGTCGCATTGATTGCGCAACCATCTTTGCCTGAAGGAGAAATACTCGATTGGGTCATCGTTCCGTTAGACGCTTGGTCTCTCCGATCTTTCGATACCCCCATCTACCCGCAATCGAGGTTTCAGCTTGGTGTGGCGAAAACCATTGCGAGCCTTATCGACTCGGAGTCGGAAGTACGGGTCACTATCTTAGGCACTGCCAGTCGCTTCACCGGACAACGTCAAAGCCAGGTACTCGAAGGCTCCACGCAGATTGACAAAGCAGGCGCTAACTATTGGTTCAATGCCAATCCCCGCCGACTGGATTGAAGTGTGGCAATTGTTTCTAGCGACTCACGCCAGTATTGTGCTAACCGTTCTGTCGTTGGCCGATCTTCCGTACTCGATTTACGAATGCCCCCCGAGTTTAACTCGGGGGATATTTACCATCCCTCTAGAATAGATGGTCAGAACCCCTGGAGTGAAGCCAGGGGCATCCGTTTGAGTCACTGTAAGTCCTTTTACTCTGACGAACCCGAGGTCGCCGTTTCTTTCTTTTTCTCGCCATCCACTGGTTTCGTATCCTCTGCCAGCAGTTTCTCGATTGCTTCTTCTAGGTCATGGGCGTTCTTTGGACCTGAGCCGACTTTGATCATGCGGACGACCCCCTGCTTGTCCAGCAATACCGCTTGAGGAATACCAGAGACAGCTAGTTTTTTATTATAATCGCCCCCCTTTGGCGTTAGAACAAATCCATGTCGAAGTTGGTAATGTTTACGAAAAGCAGCGAGCATCTCAAGTTCTTGTTCGTGCGAAACGTCCGTGCCTCTTACCGCTTGTTGTTTGTCTTCGTCCCATTTGTAGCCTTGATCCGAGGTCATTCCAAGGATGACGAAGCCTTTTTCGGCATAGGCATCGTGCCAATCTCGCAAATGCGGGAAGGTCGCGATGCAAGGTCCGCACCAGACAGCCCAGAAATCAAGCAGAACAACTTTGCCTTTGAGTCCGGCCAGGGACGTTTCTTCCATTCCGACAAAAGACTGTGCGTCGTACTCCGGTGCGGCGGTGCCCACTAGGCGTTCGCGGACCATCGACGATTCCAATCGCGAAAGCAACGACTTAAGACTCTTGCCGTAGCTCTCCAACTGCTTGCCTTCGTTGGCGCCTGTTGGCTCAGGAAATGTATCCAGACGCGACTGCAATTCATTGGCCACCTCGATCCCACGAGCAGGATTCGAATAGGTGTATTGAGAAAGCTGGGCCGTTCTGAGTGTAAAGTAAGCCGACAAGTCTGAGAACTGGCTGGACTTGGAGTCGAGTTTCTCGATTAGCAGGTTCTCAACATGTTTGTTGAGTTCACTGACTTCGTCTGCATTGGAACTATCGAACAGTCCGGAGAAAGTATTGGTAACCCTGACCAAATCACGGATGTCATCTGTGCCCTGATTCAAACCATTCTTCACACTCTCGACAGAAGTTCGCATGAGCCCAAGTGCATCGGATGATTTGTTTGCTCGCATGAGTAGTCTCGCCAAGTTGGCTTCGAGTTCACGTCGCATCGATCGCATGGAATCACCTGCGGCCGTAACGGCGGCCAGCGATCGCTTAGCAACTTCGATCGCCTCTGGGCCTCGATCTTGTTGCATCAACATCATGCTGTGCATGCTCGTGGCGGCGAATAAATTGCGAGCGCTTTCGGCGGTCAATTCCGGAGAGGAGCACCATTTGTCAATTAGTTGCGAAAACCGTTTGGCAGCAGCCTCTGGCTGAGTGCGCATGGTCTGGTTAGCTAATGTCAAACTGAGTGACAGCAGTCTGGGAGAGTCGGGAGTCTCCTCCAGTGCCTTGTCCAACCAAGTTGCAGCTTCATCCCATTTAGCATTTTTGACCAATTCGTTGAATTCAGTGAGATCCAACTTCGGGGCCAAAGTGGTTGACGGCTCCTGGGCGGTGGACCGGATTGTTGACAATCCAAAGACGATAAAAAGACTTGCAAATACGGCGAACGATTTCATTTTAGCTTCCTCATATGAACGTGAAGGCGTCAGAGACATTACGCAAACTTGATGGTTTCTGTGGGCATTTCGAGCGACAGAAAAAGCGTTACTGGCTAAGATACCAAGAAAGTCAGTGTCCGGGCGAATTGTTCTGAAACTCACCCCAAATTTGTTTTCATGTCAAACCATCAAGACCAGCCGCGCAAAACGGAGTCCCAGCCGATCGAGACGGACGGGATTGGGGCTGACGATTCCCTTGAAAAAACCCAATATTTCACGGAAGACTCGAGTCCTACTGGCACGGGTTCCAAATCGGTCACGGCAAGCGATTCGTCCCCGACGACGACTCAAAAACGCCAAAAAATCGTTGGCGGTTACCGGCTGATGAAAATGCTTGGAGAAGGTGGGATGGGCCGCGTTTACCAAGCCGTAGATGAGTCGGGGCGGATGGTCGCAATCAAACTGCTATCGCCAGAACTCTCGAGATCACCCGAAGCTCTGGATCGGTTCAAGCTGGAAGGGGTCATCGCCAGCGCCATCAGTCACCCTCACTGTGTCTTTGTCCATCGAGCCGATGAGGATTGTGGCACTCCGTTCATTGCCATGGAGTTGATGACTGGCCAAACCCTCAAGGACATTGTGTCAAAACGCGGACCGCTGCCATACACCGAAGCCATCCCGCTCGTTTTGCAGTGCATCGACGGTTTGATTGAAGCACATTCGCGAGGCATGATTCATCGGGATGTTAAACCTGCCAATTGCTACTTGGACGAACAAGGAAACGTCAAGATCGGAGATTTCGGACTGGCAAGGTCACTTGTCAGCGATTCCGAACTAACGCGAACCGGTAGTTTTTTAGGGACCCCGCTTTACGCCTCGCCCGAACAAATTCTTGGCGAGAAAGTAGACGAGCAATCCGACATTTATTCGTTGGCTGCCACGATCTATTTTTTGCTCTCTGGCAAGGCACCGTTTGAGTCTCCTCATGCGACACAGGTCATTGCCAAAATAGTTTCGGCCGACCCGCCAGCCTTTTCCGAGGCGGGTGTTCAAGTTCCTAAAAAGCTGGAACAAGTTGTGCTGCGAGGCCTAGCTCGCGACCGGTCGAAACGGTTTGCCAACTTTCAAGAGTTTCGCGATGAGTTGGTTCAAACACTGGTTCAACGAGATCGCATTGCGACATTACCGCGTCGTGTGCTTGCGTACATGATTGATATTTTTTTCGTTTCCATAACGATCGGATTAACTGTTCTTTTAACGCTTGCTTTTGGAGATCGAGAGCCGGAATTTCAATACTATATCAACATCTTGGGAACCTTATTTCAAGGTTTGTATTTACTATTCTTCGAAGCGTACTTTGGGGCAACTATTGGCAAACGGCTATTGAATTTACGGGTGGTCGATCCGGAACTCAGCACTCGCCCAAAGCTTTCTCGCTGTTTCATTCGGACAGTCGTGTTTATGACAGTCATCAACGTTGTTGAGTTCGCGACCGCAGCCGTGCTCTATTGGCAAGGCATGTCGCCGATGACTGCCCCCGTTTTGTTTGGTGCGTTCTCCTGGCTTGGCTTGATAGCCGGTTGCATTGCTTTAATATCTGTTTGGAAAAGGAACGAGAAAAGCCAACTCCTGCATGAATGGATTTCGGGAACCCAAACTTGGGTTTCCGTTCAGAGGTCCGTGGTCAATACCTTTGAACTACCTGAGCCGCGATGGTCTATCCCGACACAAGCCATAGAGCCAAGCTGGGATATTCCAACTCGTTTAGGCCGGTTTGAAATACGCGGTCAAATCGTAACCGAAGACGGTTCGAAGTGGCTGTCGGCTCATGACAGCACCATCGAACGAGCCGTGTGGATTCATTTGAATCCAGCCACATTCCCACCCCCGAGTGAGTCTCGAGAAAAGTGCATTCGACGAACTCGCATGCGATTTTTGGAGACAGGGATTCAAGGGAACTGGCGATGGGATGCTTATGTTGCTCCCGACGGAGCTCCTATTGCTCTTTGGTTTGACCGTAAAAACCCAATGCCTTGGCCGCTGACTCAGAAAGTCCTTCACGACACTACGGAGGAGTTCAAATTCATTGACTCAAGCCAAAATGCGACACCAACGGAAATGGCTCGATGGTGGTTGACCTCGACAGGAAAACTCACACTCTCAGAAGCCCCCGTCAAAGCAAACAACTTGTCCAACACGGTTGCATCGGAATCAAAGCCACTGTTCTCCGAGCTAGCTTGCCTTGCTCTTCCCAATCGACTGCGTCGTGATTCGCATTCCCAAGAAATCCATCGTGCAAGGCCGAAATCTTCGAGTCTGTCGGTTGCCCCGTGGCGGGCGACTCAGTTGCTTCAAAGAATAAAATCGTGTAAGGTCGTTGAACCGAATAGTATTCGAAAGGAATTGGAAGAGGTCGTACAAGGTCCACAGTCGGTTACCGTAACCCTGCGAGTCGTTCATGCTGTGATTTTGTCGATGGTTGTTTGTTTTCCATGGCTGATCCTCACGTTCGCACTGATGATGTCCATCATTATCGACGTTCTCGAAGAGCAAAACAATGCGAAATCACTTACAACGCTTGTAGCCGTTCTCAAAGACTCCGATCACCATTCCGAGCATATTGAACAAATCGACGCTGCGAAACGTTCGAACTATTTGGAACCAGAGCGGATTGCAATCATGGAGAACATTGCGGACAAACAGTATGAGCGATTTGCCAGAGCCCATCGAAGCTTGGGGTTCTTCGAACGAGGGATCATCGAGCTCATGAACCGTGTGCGAGGGCGCGAGGATTTCCTTGATAAACCAAAGCCGGATTTTTCAAAACTGGAAGGATTTGTGAATGGAATGGATTCGGAAGAAACGAAAGAAGAAGTTACGAAGACTAAAACATCCCCACGAATCACGATCGGCAAGCCAAGCAATTCCAAAGCGATCCAGATAAATGAAGCTCCCGAGACCATGAATTCGATGATCCAACTTTTCGACCGATTGGAGGCGGAACGCAAATCGCCACCGCCGAAGCGATGGTTCAACCGACTTCGCGACATGTTAATCATCCCACTGTGTGTTTTTGTCGTTTGGGGAGGACTTTTTCGAGGGGGGATTACCCACATGGTGACAGGGCTTGCTGTCGTCCGGCGGGACGGGCGCCGGGGCACGATTCTGCAATGCGCGTGGAGAACGCTCCTGTTTTGGCTTCCGATTTTCACGATTGCTGGAGCGATTCTGGTGGTCGATGCACACGGAACCGAGTGGATCTGGTGGACACAACAGCTCCGCCGATTTTACTTCGTTCTGCCAATCCTTTACTTGGTAGCGGTCATACGTTGGCCGCAGCGTGGACCACATGACATGGCTAGCGGTACCTATGTCGTGCCAAGGTAGGCTGCCATTTACACGTACTCGCAACGCTAAGATCTATCGACTACAAAGGACAAGGACAAGGACCGTCCTTCGGACTGAAATTGAGTACGAAAACACAGGAATTTCCAGCAACCCAATTGAAATGAATTCATGCCAAGCGATCCGTACAGTGCTTCTAGGCAACTAAATCCAAAGGTAAGTCGGGTTCGATTTGGGATGATTTTTTTGGCGATGCTGGTTGCGGTACTTTTGTATCTCGACCGAATCTGCATGAGCACGGCCGCTGAAGCCGTGTCCAAGGACTTGTCGATATCGAAGACAGAACTCGATTGGTTGCTGGGGGCTTTTTTTTGGACCTATGCACTTGGCCAACTGCCAGCGGGCTGGTTGGGGGATCGATATGGTGCTCGATGGATGCTGCCGGCTTACATTGTGCTTTGGTCGTTGAGCACCGGTTTGATGGGGGTTGCCAACGGTTGGGCTGCTATTCTATTCCTTCGGCTGTGCTGCGGACTGTTTGAAGCCGGAGCTTATCCCGTTGCCGCCGGAATCGTAAGTCATTGGATGCCGATGGGTAGCCGCGGCATCGCGAGTTCTGTCGTGGCTGTGGGTGGGCGGCTTGGCGGTGCCGTCGCGCCCGTGCTGACCATACAGCTTATGCTCTGGTGGACCCTCGGTGATCAATGGTGGAGTGCCTCAAGCGATGCCGTAGCTTCCCCCACGAGCTGGCGACCAGTCGTGGTCCTCTACGGCGCGTTAGGGATTGCCATCGCCATGCTATTCGTTTGGCTGTTCCGCGATTCGCCAGAACAACATTCGGGTGTCAGCCCATCGGAACTCAATTTGATTCAAGGAGGCATGGGCTTAAACCTGAAACCAAAAACAAGAACGGCAATCCCGTTTGGAGCGATGTTGCGATCGATTCCAACTTGGCTGAACTGCTTTGTGCAGTTTGCTTCCAATATGGGTTGGGCTTTCTTAGTGACGAAGATGCCGCAGTATTTGAAGGACGTTCACGGATCATCGCAATCGGCGCAAGGTTGGCTTGTGAGCTTGCCGCTCATGGCCGGGATTGTCGGGTTGCTGCTCGGTGGGGTGTTCACCGACGCGATGACCCGGTCGCTCGGACTGCGATGGGGCCGAGCTATCGCGATGTGCGCCTCTCGAATCATTGTGGCTATCGCATTTTTTGGGTGCTCCTACGTTACGGATTCCCTTCAAGCGACCATGTATCTGGCAGTGGTCGGTTTTGCCACAGACCTTGGGATCGCCGCATGCTGGGCATACGGACAGGATGTAGGTGGCAAACACGTGGGTTCCGTTCTTGGCTGGACGAACATGTGGGGCAATTTTGGGGCGGCGTTGTCGCCCGTCATTCTCGGGGGAATCGTTGGACGCTTTGTTGAACCCAGAACGGGTTGGACCGCAGCATTTATCTGTTGTGCATTGCTCAACGTGGTCGCGGCGTTTGCTGCTATTGGCGTCAACGCGAAAAAACCGCTCGTTTAACCCCGTTTAACCCCGGCCATCGGCGTAAGGCGAGCGACAGACAGAAGACTACCAGGCCAGGCCACCGTGTGGCACGCCCAAAGCGATTCGCGATGGGGACCGTGTGGCACGCCCAAAGCGATTAGCGCGATTAGCGATGGGCGTGGGAAGTGTGGCAAATGACTCTAGCGATTCACCACGCCCTTCGTACCTCAGAGCGTGCCACCCGTGCCACCCGTGCCACCCGTGCCACCCGTGCCACCCGTGCCA
>Ga0105048_10003139_pt1 | contig 27068 bp, 23 predicted proteins | sample MAT05_FD_78382 | JGI IMG/M metagenome (GOLD analysis project Ga0105048, IMG submission 78382) | Freshwater microbial communities from Lake Fryxell liftoff mats and glacier meltwater in Antarctica - MAT-05 | ecosystem: Environmental > Aquatic > Freshwater > Ice > Liftoff microbial mat | place...
CGCCTCAGTTCCTCCGTTTCGTCCTGCAGTGCAGGCTCCTCAACTTTGGACAACATGATGGGCTGCTGAATTTGCTGTGGTTGTGGCTGTTCCTCCGCCGCCTGATGGGATTCTTTAACCACCATCTGCATTTCAAATGCCGGTTCGTCGGCCTGCACTGTACTCTGCAAAGGGGTTAGCTCCTCCGTAGTATTGGATTCTGGTTGCGGCGGTGCCTGCTGAACATATATATTCATAGGCTTTGCCAAATATCCACCTGCCGACGAAACAGGTGTGCTAGCTTCTTTGATGTTCATTGTGATTTCTGTTGGTGCCGACTGCTCTTTTTCAACCGGGGCCACTTTTGCCGGAGGCGGTGTTACCTCTGGCACATCAAACTGTACAGTAGGTACCTGGTCGGCAAAAGATGAGATTTCATAAAAAACCGGAGCAGTGGCCGAAGCAGGTTCGGCCAGTTTTTCCGGCACTGTTGTTTTCATTTCTACAGATGTTATTTCGGGGGTTTGCACAGGCTCATTGAGAGCCGGTGCTGCTGGCATTTCTAATTCCATTACCACTTTTTCAGGTTCAGCCGCTGTGTCTTCTTTTACTGCCACTGCTGGTTCCGCAATTTTCTCTTCTTCCTTTTTCACTTCCAGGATGTCAAACTCAAAACTTGGCTGCTTAACTTTCTTCTCCTCTTTCACCGGCATATCCAGTGTGAGTACGATTTTATCGTTCTGCTTTTCTTCTTTGGGTTGATTAATCGTTTTGGCAAACGGGTCTTTGTGTTCAAAACCGGTTGCTATCAGGGTGATACCAATGGCTGCTTCCAGGGTACTGTCGTAGCCAAGGCCAAGTATAACATCGGTTCCCTCTCCAGCCCTGCTGATCAGGTATGCCTGTATCACTTCCACCTCATCCATTGTAAATTCATGTTCCCCTTCGGCAGAGTTGATATTAATCAGTATCCACTTGGCGCCCCGGATATCATTGTCGTTCAGCAATGGAGAGTTGAGTGCATTTTCAATCGCCATCTGTGCCCTGTTTTCGCCTTCGCCGGTGGCACTACCCAGAATGGCTACCCCACCATTGCTCATTACGGTACATACATCCGCAAAATCCACATTGATCTGGCCGGTGCTGTTGATGACATCCGTAATACATTTGGCAGCAGTGGCCAGCACATTATCTGCTTTGGCAAATGCTTCTTTCATTTTAAGGTTGCCAAACTGGTGACGCAGTTTATCATTGCTGATCACCAGCAAGGTATCTACATGGTCTTTCAGTAAAGTAATACCTTCTTCTGCCTGCGCCAACCGCTTTTTACCTTCGTAAGCAAAAGGCGTGGTGACAATACCCACGGTCAATATGCCGAGGTCTTTACAAATTTTTGCCAGAATAGGCGCTCCGCCTGTACCGGTACCACCGCCCATACCTGCTGTGATGAATGCCATCTTGGTATTCACTTCCAGTATCCGTTTTATTTCTTCCAGGCTCTCCTCTGTTGCCTGGCGGCCAATATCAGGATTGGCGCCGGCACCAAGGCCCTGGGTTAAATGCGGGCCAAGCTGTATTTTGTTTGGTACTTTACTTTGAGCAATGGCCTGTGCATCGGTATTGCAGATAATAAAATTAACGCCCTCGATGTTTTGTGAAAACATGTGGTTAACTGCGTTGCTTCCACCGCCGCCTACACCAATTACTTTGATGATGGACGATTGCTCTTTAGGCAGATCAAAATGTATCATAATAATAAAAAGCCCCCTCAATCCCACAAAGGGGGACTTTAGAAGCACTTTTTAATATTAACCATACTACATTTATTCAAGTTTGGCTGAATAAATGTTTAATAGTTAATGGTTAAATAATGGTGTTAGTATTAAAAAGAACTTAAAATATTGCACTCTGTTAAGCACCTCCTTTGGAGGGGTTTGGGGAGGCTTGGTTTATAAATGAGCGTCCCCTTCTTCCTTGAACAAATCAATCAAACCGTTTTTGAAAGAATCCATAAAAGTCTTCAGCGATTTACGCTCTTTCACTTTAGACGGCTGCATTTCTTCTGCCATCACGGTTGCTTCTTCCGGAACAACATCTATCACCTCCTCTACCGCAGGCTGTTGCAGGGAAGCCGGCACATGCACTTTTCTAAACTGATCCTGGAATTGCTTATTGTTATTTTCATAATCATTATAGCCTTTCAATATCAAACCGATACAGGTGCTGTACATTGGTTTGGTCAGTTCGTCAATATGGCCGCTTGCCAAATGCTCGTTGGGATAGCCGATCCTTGCATTTAACCCGGTAACATATTCTGTTAACTGTATCAGGTGCTTTAACTGGGAACCGCCACCAGTCAGTATCACCCCTCCATTCAGCAAACGGGTATCGAGGCCCACCTGCTTTAAATGATAGCTTACAAAATCCATGATCTCACTCATACGTGCCTGTATGATACCCGCAAGATTTTTTACACTGATCTCTTTGGGTGGCATACCACGTAAGCCAGGAATAGTGATAAAAGCATTCGCTTTTGCTTCGTCGCTGAGTGCACTTCCAAACTGCACTTTCATTTGTTCGGCCTGCGTTTTTAACACCCCCAACCCGTTTTTAATATCGTTGGTAATATTCTCACCACCAAAGGGAATGACTGCCGTATGCTTTAAAATGCCTTCATAAAAAACGGCCAGGTCGGTAGTACCACCACCAATATCTACAATGGCTACCCCGGCTTCCAGGTCCTGGTCGCACATTACGGCTGCTGCTGAAGCCAGGGGCTGCAATACTAAATCCTGTGTCTTTAATCCGGCCTTTTCCACACTTCTGTTGATATTGCGGATAGCATTTTTATCGCCGGTGATGATATGAAAATTGGCACCCACTTTTACACCGCTGTATCCAATAGGGTTAGGAATATTCTGAAAATTATCTACGGTAAATTCCTGCGGAATCACATCAATGATCTGGTCGCCTGCTGGAATGTACGTACGATACTGATCTGCAATCAGGCGGTCAATTTCATCCTGGTGAATTTCTTCTTCTGTTGTCTGGCGAACAATATCGCCCCTTGTTTGAAGGCTCTTGATGTGGTGGCCTGCAATGCCAACATACACTTCACTGATAGTGAGGTTTGGATTGGAGGCGTAGCAGTTTTCCAATGCAGTCTGGATGGCTTTGATGGTTTGGTCAATGTTCAGTACCATCCCATGTTGCACGCCATTGCTGTTGGCACGGCCAAAGCCCAAAATTTCAAGTTTCCCATATTCATTTTTGCGGCCGGCGATGGCTGCAATTTTTGTAGTGCCGATGTCGAGGCCTACAATAACAGGGTTGTTGTTCACTGCCCCGTTATCTGATGTTGTTTGTTCGTAGCTCATAGTTGTGTGTTTGTGTTTTGTGTGTTGTGCGTTATTGGTCAATGGTCAATAGTCAATGGTCAATAGTTGAACTCCTATAGTATATAGTCTCTGCTATGGTCTATGGACAATTGACTATGGACTTATTAATAATCATTCTGCTTCGGCATCACTGCTTTTGGTTTATTTACTGATGGCTTATTTGCTGGCTTTGTGTTATTTGTTATTGGTTTTATTATTACTGGTTTTATTGTTACTGGTTTTGACGTTGGTGTTTCGGGTTTCTTTACAGGTGGATGTGGCACCTTTACTTTTGCCATTTGGTTCACTGCAGGCTTGTCTACTGCAGCCGCTGGCTTTTTTACAGGTAACCGGTTATTTAATACAGGTTGGGTAATAACCGGAACAACCAGTGGCTTTACCGTTTCACTGGCGGTGAAAGACTCGCCGTTATCATCCCGCTGAATCGATTGTTGTATCAGGTTCAGGTGGGTTGTATTGTGTTCATTATCCTGCGCAATGGTTTGCAAAGAATCATTTGCCTGCTGTTCTGCATTGTAGGCAATCAACTGCATTAGCTGAAGGGTACGCAGAGAGTCGGCCGTTTTATCTTCGGCACCTTTTCTTTTTGCAACTACCTGGCCTGCATACTGCACATTCACTGCACTGTAATAATCCCATCCACTTTTTGTCATTACTTCTTTGTAAAACAACAACAACTTGTCAAACTTGTCTTCCACATCAGCGGCATCACCAAACACAATTACCGTGTTGCCAATTTTAGGAACCAGTTCAAAAGTCCTTTGTGCCGTAATATCCACCTGGTCTATCATCGCCATCCGGAAAGAATCCTTTTGTATGGCCATGCTGATGGTAAAAATATCTTTCAGCAAAGCGCTGTCTGCTTTTGAAAGCACTGCTTTGTCAGTTGGGAAATTGGTAAACACCGGCAGCCTTGCAGAAAACTTTTCACTCAACGGCAGCATGGTAATGGAGCTGTCAATGTAAAAAGTGGTTCCGGTGCTGGTAAATACCCTGGCCACTGGTTCCCTTTCCAGCACGTCTACCTGCAGCCTTGCATTGTGATCAAAAAACAATTGCACTTTTTTAACCCAGATATTTTTTTTCAATTCATTTTCGATTGCCCTTAAATTAAAAGAACCAACCGGGTGCCCCACCGGTGAGCCGTCTATAAATTCGTTCAGCTCATCGAGGATATCATTTTTGTCTACAAAAAAATTATTACTCACGCCCCTGATGTTAACTGTGATGCCGGTGCATTGTTGTTTTTCTTCTTTGTTAATTGCAGCCACCAGCAGCACTACAACCCCCGCTCCTATGGCCACCCATAGTGTAGTTATTGTCCATTTTAATATCGTTTTTTTTGTTATCATGCCCCAATCTCTGGCCCCTAAATCCCCCAAGGGGGACTTTTAGAGCTTGATACGTTTAGCTTTTTTTGATTGTGCCCGTTTCTATTATTTCTTTTATCGGTTCTATTAATGTGTCTATATCGCCTGCTCCTGCAGTAATTAATAGTGTTCCTTCAAAACCTTCTTCAATATGTGCCGCTGTTTCCTGTGCTAAGTGCTTCAACAGGTTTTCTTTAGTCAGCACCATTTTGTTTTCACTGTGCATCCGTTCTAATATCATTTCGCTGTTCACGCCCTCCATTGGCAATTCTCTTGCCGGGTAGATGGGTAACAGTATCACTTCATCAGCTATGTCGAGTACTTCTGCAAAACCATCTGCATGATCTTTTGTGCGGCTGAATAAATGTGGCTGAAAAACAACCGTGCATTTTTTATTGCTGAACATTTTCTTTGCCCCGGATATCAATGCCCTTAATTCTTCCGGGTGATGGGCATAGTCATCGATCATCACGGTTTCTCCAGTCTTCACAATGTATTCAAACCTTCTTTTCACTCCCTTGAAATCAGCAACAGCTTGTTTTATTTTTCCCGCTTCTATTTTCAAATGTTCCGCCACAGCTATTGCTGCAACTGCATTCTCAATGTTGTGCATACCACCCATGTTCAGTACCACCTCCTTTATCAGCGTATCTTTTATTTTTACATCAAACTGGTAACTCCCATTGATGATTTTAATATTGAAAGCAAAAACATCTGCACTTTCATTTTGCACATCATAGGTTAGATGCTGTGTTGCCTTTAATTCATTGTTACGCTTTAAACCATACCTGCTGATGAGCAAACCACCTGGTTTAATTTTAGCGGTAAAATCTATAAATGCCTGTTCCATGTTTTCGGCTGTGCCGTAAATGTCAAGGTGATCTGCATCCATTGAACTGATGATGGCAACATCCGGGCTTAGTTTTAAAAAACTCCGGTCGTATTCATCCGCTTCTGCGACACATACATTTTTTTCACTTTCTCCCGATTGCATCGGAACCTGCGGCAGAAAATTACTGTTGTAGTTTACTGCAATACCGCCCAAAAAAGCATTGCAGCCATAACCGCTGTGCTGCAGGATATGCGCCACCATGGTACTGGTAGTAGTTTTTCCATGCGTACCTGCTACACAGATATTAAAAGAACTTGCAGTGATGGCCCCCAGTACATCACTCCGTTTTACCACCGGGTAATTATTTTGCAAATAATAATTCAACTCTTGGTGATCCTTTGGAACAGCAGGTGTATATACTACCAGTGCTGCTTTCTTATCAATGAGCTCAATGTTATCTTCGTAATGAATCGTTATTCCTTCTGCTACTAGCTGTTTGCACAATGCCGTTTCTGTTTTATCATACCCGCTTACTTTAATTCCTCTTGCATTAAAATACCTGGCCAGTGCACTCATACCGATGCCGCCGATGCCGAGGAAGAAAACGCTGCCGCCCCCATCCCCTAAAGGGGAGTTATTCAACGACTTTACTATTTCGGTTACACTTTTCATTACTTACAGCGTGGTCTTTGTATTATTATTTAGTTTTCTTTCTACATTAATAACTCCCTCTCTATGCAACTCAGCAAAGGTTTTTAAATTTAAACCTGTTGTCTTACCTCCCTCTAGGGGATAGGAGGTAGCATTTCCAATATCTCCCTTGCTATCACTTCATCTGCATTTGTTATTGCCAATGGTGAAATATTCTTTATCAATTCATTTTGCTTTGTTTCATCATTGGCCAATGATACAATTGTTGCTACCAGCTTTTCCGATGCTTCACTGTCCTTTATCATCATAGCTGCATTTCTGTCCACCAGCTTTTTTGCATTCACGCTCTGGTGATCTTCTGCGGCGTAAGGATAGGGAACAAACAATGCCGGCTTTTTCATCACACACAATTCACCCACGCTCATTGCGCCGCTCCTGCTGATGACTACATCTGCTGCAGCGTAAGCATTTTCCATTTGTATGATAAAATCACTCACCCAAATATTTTTTCTTCCCTCGCCCCTTGCTTTTCCCTGTGCCGCATAAGGTTTGCCTGTTTGCCATATCAGTTGCAGGTTATTATTTTCAAATAGCTCAATGTCTTTATCCAGTGCTTCATTGATACTCTTTGCACCAAGGCTTCCGCCAATAGACAAGACTGTTTTTTTATTAGGGTCTAGTCCAAAGAACCGCATTGCTTCTTCCCGGGTTTGTTTGTTTTCGGTAATGCTTGCTCTTACCGGGTTTCCACTTATGATTATTTTTTTTGCCGGGAAAAATTTTTCCATCCCGTCGATGGCCACAAAAATTGTAGTGGCTTTTTTTCCGAGCAGCATATTACTTTTTCCGGCAAATGAATTGCTTTCGTGGATAAAAGTTTTAATGCCCTGTGACTGCGCAAACCGCAGTACTGGAAAACTTGAATAGCCTCCCACACCAATTACGGCTGCTGGTTTAAACTTTTTAAAAATGGTTCTTACCTGGAAAAAACTTTTGATCAACTTAAAAGGCAATCCAACATTCTTAATCAAAGAACTCCTGTTAAATCCTGCAATATCCAATCCTTCAATATGATATCCTGCCTGCGGTACTTTCTCCATTTCCATTTTTCCTTTGGCGCCTACAAATAAAATGTCAACGTTGGGTTGCATTTTCCTGATGGCGTTGGCAATTGCGATTGCCGGAAAAATATGGCCGCCGGTGCCGCCGCCGGCGATAATGATGCCCCCTCCGCCCCCTAAAGGGGGAACTGTGTGAGTCTTTGTATTTTTGCCATCATTCATTTATTCGATTAGTCGATTTGTTCTATTTTCTAAGTTACATCTACCTGTTGCCCAATGGTATGCGGCACAAGTGAGTGACACAACGATATCCTATCAGGGAACTACTGCCTGCACCCCAAAAATTATCCTTCTGCCGCTACTGCTTTCTGTATTGCCAGTGCTTTATCGCCTTCTATCTGTTCTACGTTTCTTGCTACACTTAATATGATGCCGATTGATAAACAGGTAAACAGGAAACTGCTTCCTCCCATACTCACTAACGGCAACGTTACTCCCGTATTAGGGAACACATTTACATTTACTCCCATATTGGCGATGGCCTGTATCACCAGTGTAAAACTGAGTGCCAGCGCCAGGAATGCACCAAATGCGAAAGGGCATTTTTGGTACAGCCGGATGCACCGGTACAAAAACAACAGGTAAATAAACACAATGAAAGCGCCGCCCAGCAAACCATACTCTTCCAAAATAATTGCAAAAATAAAATCGCTGTAAGAGTGTGGTAAAAAATTTCTTGCATTGCTGTTACCCGGGCCTTTTCCAAACCAGCCACCGCTTGCTATTGCAATTTTTGCCTGGTTGATCTGGTAGAGTTTTTCATTCTGGTCTTCTTTTTTACTATAGAGAAAAGTCTGTATCCTTCCTATCCAGGTAGGCACCCTGCCGGTGGATAAAACCGACGGAAGATCTTTTGGTTTGTGTTCTGCTTTGTCATAATAATTTACTGCGATGGTGATCAGCAAAATCACGGGTATTAATGCGATACCAATAGTAGCCAAAATATGTTTGGCATTTACACGGCCGATAAACATTAACAAAACACTTGTACCTGCAATTAATATAGCCGTGGAAAGATTTGCCGGTGCAATCAGCAAACAAATAATTCCTACCGGGATAATGATGGGCAAAAAGCCTTTTTTAAAGTCTTTAATAACAGCCTGTTTCCGGCTCAACTGGCGGCTCATATACATGAAAAGCGCAAGCTTTGCCAGGTCGGATGTTTGAAAGGTCATGTTGATGACGGGCAGTTTGATCCAGCGGCTGCCGGCATTTAACTGCACTCCAAAAAACAAGGTATATAAAAGGAGGGGAATAGAGATTAAAAATAATATCAGTGCTATCCTTGAATAAATGGTATAGTTGACCCGGTGTGCAAAATAAATAATGAGTACACCCAAAATGATAAATGCAAACTGCTTAAATAAAAAACTCTCCGTACTCTTACTGTACTTATAGGCAAGTGAACCGGTGCTGCTGTACACCACCAACAGGCTCATCAAAGTGAGTATGACCACAATGGCCCATATCACTTTATCTCCTTTTGTTTTGCTAACGAGATTGGTGGACCCCAGGCCCTTAATGGAAGAACTGAAAGCCCCTTCAGTAGTTTCACTGAATCCAAATATTTGTTTTAATATCGTTTTAGTATCTGACATTTTTGTGGAGTTGTTTACCACTTCTTTTTAAATTCCTTTATTTTTCAGTTACAGTATTAATTTTAATGCTTTTGCCTCCCCCGCCGGTCCCGACTTTCAGTTGGAACTCCTTTTGCTTCTTTCAAAAAATATGCTTCTCATTTTTTGAATCTTCACTACGCCATGACCGAACCAAAAGAGGCGGCTTATGCAGTTACTGGTGAAAGTTCAAAAACTGACCAGTTGATTTGACTGCGAATGATTTTATAATTAAGTACATAATTTTTTATTTTTCTTCCTGCTATTATTTAATCCCCTTTAGTGGAAGGAGCCTATAAATCCTTTACTGCCGCTTTAAACTGGTTGCCCCTGTCTTCATAATTTTTAAATAAGTCAAAACTTGCACAAGCGGGGCTCAGGAGTACCACATCGCCTTTGTTTGCAAAATGAAAAGCTGCCTGCACTGCTTCTGCTGCTGTTGTGGTATTCACCATCAGCGAAACAATTGAACCAAACTCTTCGTGTATCTTCCTGTTGTCTGTACCCATGCATACAATGGCTTTTACCTTATCCTTTACCAGTTCATGCAAAATCGTGTAATCGTTGCCTTTATCAACACCACCCAATATTAATATGGTTGGTTTGGTCATACTTTCTAAAGCAAACCAGGTACTGTTTACATTGGTGGCTTTACTGTCGTTTATAAATTCTACGCCCCTGATGGTACTCACCGTTTCCATCCGGTGTTCTAAGCTCTGAAATGTCTGGAGCGATTCTCTCACATGTTCTTTTTTAATGTCAACTGCTGCTGAAGCAATACCTGCCGCCATACTGTTGTACTGGTTATGTTTTCCCTTAAGGGCAAAATCCTGGATGCTCATCTGCATCTCTTCCCCTTTCCATTTAATGTGCATTTCTGCATTCGTTATGTAGGCGCCCTGTGGCAGTTCTTTGTTCATGGTAATGGGATATAAAGTTGATTTAATGGGATACCTGTTAATGTTGTTGCCTGTTATTTCATCATCGAGGCAATAGATAAAAATATCTTTTGCCTGCTGGTTGATTGTAATGCGAAACTTGCTGCTGATATAGTTTTGCATATCATAGTCATATCTGTCTAAATGGTCTTCGGTGATGTTGGTGAGCACAGCCACATCTGGCCGGAACTCTTTTATATCATCCAGTTGGAAGGAACTTACTTCCACCACGTATAACTGTTTTGGTTCTACGGCCACCTGCTTTGCAAAGGATACACCAATATTACCCACCATTGCACAATCTGCACCACCATGTTTACAAATATGATAAGTGAGTGCGGTAGTGGTAGTTTTTCCATTGGTGCCTGTAATGGCAATTATTTTGCTGTTGCCTTTGTAGCGGTAAGCCAGTTCAATTTCACTGATGACAGGAACACCTTTTGCCCTGATCTTTTTTACCAGTTCATTTTTTTCGGGAATACCCGGACTCTTCATCACTTCATCTGCATTTAGTATTTTTTCTTCTGTATGCTGTTGTTCTTCAAAAGGGATGTTGTGGTGAGACAGCTCCTGTTTGAAGTTTTCTTTAATGATCCCTGCATCGCTTACAAATACATCATACCCCTGTTGCTGTGCCAGCAGGGCCGCCCCTACGCCACTTTCACCTGCACCGAGTATGACCATTCGCAGCTTCCCCGAATCCCTCCCAAGGAGGGGCTTTGCAACAGTATGCTTGTTCTTAGCAGTACTCATTTTACGATCACTAATTTGTTAATAAAATAAAAAATGGTTCTTCAACAGCATAGAATTTAACAGGTCTATACGTTTGACTTTTCGATTGGTTATTTGTTTTTACAGGACGAATAAAAAATTGGTTCTTCAACAGCATAGAATCTAACAGGTCATCTTCTTTGGGTCTTGCAGCCCGGGGGCAGCAATGGTTTTTCATCAGTATAGGTTATATGGTATTGCTCCGGCCCTCCATCGGACAACGGGAGCAGGTTATTCTTATCGCAACTTTAATGTTACAATCGCCAATACCACACATACAATCGTTACGATCCAAAAACGAACGGCTATTTTACTTTCGTGATAACCCAGTTTCTGGTAATGGTGATGCAGCGGGCTCATTAAAAATATCCGTCGCCCCTCGCCGTACTTTTTCCTGGTGTACTTAAAATAACTTACCTGTATCACTACACTTAAATTTTCTACCAAAAACACAAAGCAGAAAATTGGTATCAGCAACTCCTTGCGTACAATAATGGCCAGCGCCGCAATGATGCCACCCAGCGCAAGGCTACCGGTATCGCCCATAAAAACTTGCGCCGGGTAAGCATTATACCACAGGAACCCAATACATGCACCCACAAATGCTGCAATAAAAATGGACAGTTCTCCCAGGTTGGGGATGTACATGATATTCAGGTATTCTGCAAATTTTATATTACCGCTTACATAAGCAAATACACCCAGACAGATACCAATTATGGCACTCACCCCTGTTGCCAACCCATCCAGCCCATCCGTTATATTAGCGCCATTGCTAACTGCTGTTACAATAAATATTACAATGATGATATAAATGATATAAGTGTAATCTTCCCAGCTTTGGGGTAACAGTTTGGCATAATTAAACTCATGCGTTTTTAAAAATGGTATGGTGGTAATCGGTGTTTTCACTGTTACAAAACGATGTGCTTTACCATCAATAAACGAAGTATCTTCATTTAGTTTACGTTCACCCGGCTTGATGACAGCCAGCCCTGCACTGTCCGTGATCACTTCTCTTTACACCGTTACACTTGGGCTTAAATAAAGTGTAACCCCCACGATGATCCCCAGCATTACCTGTCCGAATATTTTAAACCTGCCCGCCAGTCCATCGCTGTCACTCTTTTTGTAAGTGACCCCCTTTTGCTGTGCCAGGCGCTTGGCCCTTATCTTTAAATAGTCATCGATAAAACCGATTGTTCCGAGCCAAACCGTACAGAGCAACATCAGGCGGATATACACTTTATCGAGGTTGGCCAGTAACAGCGTGGGTATCAAAATTGCCAGCAGGATGATGATGCCACCCATTGTTGGCGTACCTTTTTTTTGCTGCTCCCCGGCAAGGCCCAGGTCCCGCACGCTTTCTCCCAGTTGCTTTTTTTCGAGGTAAGCAATCAGTTTTTTTCCAAACACCGTTGTTATTACGAGGCTTAGTATCACCGCAAGCAATACCCTGAAAGTGATGAATTGAAATAATCCACTTCCGGGAAACCTGGAGGTTGTCCAGTGTTGTGTTAGCCAGTCGAAAAAGTGATACAGCATTAATTTACCAATTAGAAAATGTGAAAATGTGAAAATGAGCCAACCATATATTTCCTGTTATTTTTTTATAATAAAAAAGCTGTTGTTAATATTTATCGCAGTATTTCATTTTCACATTTTCAAATCTGTACATTTTAATATTTGTTATTTTTCTAACAACTCAAACATTTCATTCAGCACTTTCCTGTCATCAAAATCATATTTCACTCCTTGTATGTCCTGGTATTTTTCATGACCTTTTCCTGCTATTAAAACAATATCTTCTTTGTCGGCCAGGCTCACAGCCGTTTTGATGGCCTCCCTTCTGTCGGCAATAGAGATGTATTTTTTTCTTGCTACCACACTTACACCAGCTTCCATGTCTTTCAAAATTTGCAACGCATCTTCACTGCGTGGATTATCGGAAGTAAAGATGACCCGGTCGCTGTATTCACAGGCAACTTCTGCCATGATAGGACGTTTGGTTTTATCCCGGTCGCCGCCACAGCCCACTACTGTAATAATGCGTTCATGGCCCTGCCGTAAATTTTTTATCGTTGCCAGTACATTCAGGAGTGCATCCGGCGTGTGTGCGTAGTCAATTATGCCCACTACCTTATCAACACCGCTTACGGTGTAATCAAATCTCCCTGCCGCCCCGGCAAGATTGCTGAGTGTTTGCAGCACCGTGAGTTTATCCCCGCCCAAACAAAGTGCGGCCCCATAAACTGCCAGCAGATTATATGCATTGAATTCACCGATCAGCCTGAAATAAACTTCATGGTCATTCACCATCATGTGCAGACCGCTAAGGCTGTTGTCCAAAATCTTTCCTTTAAAATCAGCCATTGTTTTAAGGCTGTAGAAATATTTTTTTGCGGCCGTATTCTGTACCATCACCAATCCCCGTTTATCATCGAGGTTGCTGATAGCAAATGCGGATGACGACAACCCGTCGAACCAGGATTTCTTTACCCGGATATACTCATCAAAAGCTTTATGATAGTACAGGTGATCATGCGTGATGTTGCTGAACAAAGCCCCGGCAAACTGCAACCCGGCAACCCGGTGCTGGTGAATTGCATGGCTGCTGCATTCCATGAAAACATATTCACATCCTGCATCCTGCATTTGTTTAAGCAACTGATTGATGCTGATGGCATCGGGTGTTGTATGGGTGGATGAAATAACCTGTTCACCTATTTGATTCTGTACCGTGCTGATCAAACCACATTTATACTCCAGTGCGGTAAACAATTTCCACAGCAATGTGGCGATGGTTGTTTTACCATTGGTACCGGTAACGCCTACCAGCTTTACTTTCAAAGAAGGCCCGCCATAAAAATTATGACTGATAAATCCTGCTGCAATGGCGCTATTTGCTACCTCTACATACGTAACATCGTCTTTTATATTTACCGGCAGTGTTTCACAAACCACCACCAGTGCCCCGTTATCAACGGCCGTATCAATGTATTGATGCCCATCTGCTGCATATCCCTTCACTGCGATAAAGCACGACCCGGCGCTTACTTTACGGGAATCAATCTGTAAATCACTTACCTCTTTACTGGTGTCACCTTTTACCGACCGGATGCTGACTTTATATAGTATGTCTTTTAAAATCAATTTAAAAAGAGTGTAATGGTTTGTCCTTTTTTAAAGTTTGTTCCGGGTATTATTGATTGACTGATCACCCGGCCCCTGCCGGTAGCAACCACTTTTAACCCCATGTTTTCTGCTAAATACACGGCATCTTTTAAACCCATACCGGTTACATTGGGTGTTGTAATACCACCGGTAACTGCATCTGCAGGAAACTGCAGCAGGGCGGCATTATTTTTTAAACTCATCGAACGCCAGTAACCACCGTTTGCCGAATCTGTGAAAGGCATTTTCAATGTTCCAAAAATGGAATTCAATTCGTTTTTCATGCCATAGTAGTTATACAGGAGCGTATCACTGACGGCAGGTTGTGTATATTTTTTTTTGCTCAAAAAACGTCCGTAAATTTTATCACTGATCTCTTTAAAAACAGTACCCGATACATCAGCACCATATATTAATTTAGATTCGTTGCTGTTCTGTATCACCACTGCCATCGTGTACGTTGGCTGGTTGGATGGAAAGTAACCAATGAAAGAAGCCTGGTAAATTTTATTGCCCCTGTTATATCCCCTGTTATCCAATGCCGTTACAGCAGTACCGGTTTTACCGGCAATCGAGTAAGCACTGTCAAATAATATTTTATGCCCGGTACCATGCAGGCTGTCCACTACAGCGGCCAGGCACTCTCTTACCTGCGCCAGGGTTTCATCACTGCATATTTTATCTACCAGTACCTGTGGTTGTATTATTTTGATATCAATCCCATACTCTCTCACTGCGTTCACCAAATAAGGTTTCAACATCTTTCCATTATTGGCTACTGCGTTGTACAGCATCAGCATGTGCAATGGTGTTACCAGTTCTTCATATCCATGTGCCATGTAGGGTATGGTAGTATTTGCCCAGCTCCTGTTGGCAGGTCTTTTAATGGTTGGTTTACCGGATGAAGCGGTAATATCGATACCGGTCATTGTATCTAAACGAAACCTGTGCAGGTGATCAATGAACTTTGATGGCTGCGTATGATAATACTGGTCTGCCAGTTTTGCAAATGCCACATTGCTGCTGTGATAAAAAGCTTCCTTTACAGTCATTTCCCCGCCGCCGAGGTGCGAATCCTTTATCCGTAAACCATAAAAATATTTGGCACCACCCTCTACATCCACGATAGAATTTTTATCTATATATTTATCCTCCATCAGGGCAATCAAAGTGGCCAGTTTAAAAATAGAACCCGGCTCTGTTGCCTTGCCGATGCCATAGTTCAAGTCTTCTATAAAAGTGCCATTGGGTTGCTGACCTAAATTAGCGATGGCTTTTATTTTACCGGTTGCTGTTTCCATTATGATCACAGTACCATGCTTCGAGTTGTTACCTACCAGCATTTTCATGAGGGCATTCTCTGCCACATCCTGCATATAAGTATCAAGTGTGGTGATGATGTCTTTACCATTTTCCGGCTCTACCTCCACCCCTTCCACCGGCATGTAAGCACCGGCCACATACCGCATCAAACGCTGACCAGTTGTACCTCTCAGCAGGCTGTCGTAACTTTGCTCAATCCCTACATTCTTCTTTGCATTATCCCTCGACAAGCCAATCGTTCTGTTAGCCAGCAGTACATACGGATTGATACGCTTGTCCCTGAGATCAACAATAAAACCACTTCTATTCCTGCCCTGGCGTACCAATGGAAAATTCCGAAGCTGTGCATATTCAACAAAAGAAATTTTCTTCTTCAGCGAATAATAGCGGTCGTAATTTTTATAAGCCAACTGCATTTCCCTTTTATAATCAGCGGTGGATTTATCTTTAAAAAGTTTTGCCAGGCTAAAACTTAATGAGTCAATATTGTTTTTGAACCTTGCACCATTTTTTTCCCGCAAACCTTCTGCGCCAAAATCTACATACACATCAAAAATGGGAACGGAAGTGCTTAACATATTTCCATCTTCACTGTAAATTGTTCCTCTTTCTGCATCGAGCGGCATAAATTTCTGATGTAAACTATCGCCCATACTCTGCCAGAATTGTCCCTCAAAACGCTGGATATAAAAAGCCCTGCCTAATACCACTACCCCAAGCAGTACGATGCCAATAAAACAGAGATACACTCTCCACAATATGTCTTTTTTTATATCCATTAACCTGCTTTCCTAAAGGGAAAATTTATTTTTATTTGTTAACCTTCTTTAGCACTAACTTCAACATCGTTGTGAACTTGTTCTGTTATTCTTTCTTTTTAGTAAACAGAAAGAATGATCTCACTTGTACTTTCCCAGCGTTGTTGGGCTTTGTCCAATTTATCACGAGCCTCTTTCTCTTACCTCATACTCCTTCTCTTTCTCCTTGAGGAGAAAGAGCGGTACTTTATCTCCTAACCAATCATTTTATCCTGCACATCAACATTTTTTCTTTAATCATCTTACCCCTCTCCTGCTACCCTGCAAGCATTTAAATTTTGTACGCTTGTCTTTAGCCCCTTCAGGGGTTTGGTGCATTGGCCTCTAATATCACCGGTGGCCTCGTCAGTTGCTTTAACCCCAAAGGCTCTACCGCTTTTACCAGTTCACTGGCTTTACTCCTGAATATCACCTCGCTTTTAATGGTTTTATATTCGTACTCCAGTTCCTTAATATGCTTTTCTGTAAACCCAGTTTTGCGGGTGAGTTTATCTGCCAGGTGTCCATTATAGATATACAGTACAGCTAAGAAAGCGAGGAACAAAAAGAACGGAATATTTTTCACCACCCATTGGTGGCTGAACATCCGTTTCCACTCAAACTTCTGAGTGGCTGTTTCTTCCTGTTGTGATGTTTTTAAATCAGACATGATGGGCAATCTCTCTGTTGGTTTATTCCTTTTATTTTCGGGTTACCTATACTGTTAGCCGAATGGGCTTTTGTTCTTTTATTTTTTCAGCTACCCTCAGTTTGGCACTCCTGCTCCTCGGGTTACGCTTCAGTTCTTCTGCACCGGCCGTTATTGGTTTTTTATTTACCAGCATAAAAGGACTCAGCATTTTACTACCATATACCTCATCTATTTCCACTTCCGCAAATGTGCCCGTCCTGAAAAAGTTCTTTACGATCCTGTCTTCCAATGAATGAAATGTGATAATGGCTATACGGCCAGCGGGTTTCAAAAGGGTAATGGATTGTTGCAGTAATTCTTTCAATGCACCCAGTTCGTCGTTCACTTCAATCCGCAATGCCTGGAATACCTGGGCAAAATATTTTTGGGGATTCCCTTTCACCACTGCCTGTACTCCCTGTTTAAATGCGCTGATCGTTTTCATTGGGGTAACATTTCTTTGCTGTACAATTGTCTTTGCCAAAGTTTTCGAATTGGTTACTTCGCCGTACTGTTCAAACATTTTATGTAACTGTGCTTCGGTAAAAGCAGCAAGCACATCAGCAGCTTTAAGTACCTGGCGCTGATCCATCCGCATATCCAGTGCTGCATCAAACCGAATGGAAAAGCCCCTTGCTGCTTCATCAAACTGGTGACTGGATACGCCCAGGTCTGCAAGGATGCCATCTACCTGGCTAATTTTATGCAAGCGCAAAAAACGTTGCAGGTGACGGAAATTTTGTGGAATAAAAACCACCCGTTTATCGTCCGGCAAATTTTTCTTAGCATCATCATCCTGGTCGAATGCCAGCAACCGGCCATTTTCGTTTAGGGATTGCAGTATGGCCCGGCTATGACCGCCACCACCAAATGTGCAATCCACATAAATACCATCCGGTTGTATGTTTAATCCATCAATGCATTCTGTTAATAAAACAGGCGTGTGATAATCCAAAGATGAATTGGCTGATTGCTGAACTGTTGGTTTTTCTTCTGAAAGCTTTTTGCCCATATCAACCATTTAACAATTAAACAATTTATCCGTCTACCTTTTTATTCATCACTGCATTTGCCAGTTTACTGTACCCTTCCGGTGAAAAAGATTCAAAGAGCTTTTTATATTTATTGGTGTCCCAAATTTCAATTTTGTTCACTGCTGATACCAGCAACGCATCCTTTTCCAGCCCGGCATAGTCAATCAATGGTTTTGGCAGCAATAACCTGCCGGCACTATCCAATTCCACCTGGGTGGCTCCATTCAAAAACGAACGCCGGAATTCCCTAACTTGTGGATCAAAATCATTCAATTTGCTGATTTCAGAAAATACAGGTTCCCAGGTTTGCATTGGGTATAAAGTGAGGCATTGCTCAATACCCCTGTTAATAACAAACAGGTTGGCGCTGTCTGTTGCCAACTGCTTTTTAAAAGCCGCCGGTACCAGGAACCGCCCCTTGGCATCCATTGTAACCTCATATTCACCCAGAAAACCAATCATTTGTTAGGAAATTATATTTTTGCTCCACATTTCTACACAAAATAACATTTTTTACCACCTAAATAGTAAAATTTAGGAAAAAACTTTTATCCCCAGCATAATAGGCTGCTAATCATTCGTTTACCTATTTTTTGCATTTTGGGTGTTAATTAGTGTGGATAAGAGCCTAAAACTTGGGGATTACCTGTGAAATTGAGAAAAAATTTAGCGCTGAAAATTGCCCGGGGGTTGTATAGATAACAATGACTGAAGGAGAATAAATTGGCTAATCTTACCCGTTGTTCAGATAAATTGAATGGGCCCTCGAGAAGATAAAAAATCAGGAATCTTATTTGGAAAGTGCTGCAGGTACGAAAAATTTTTATTTGTCTTTCATGCCTAGGATATTTTACAAATCTTTTCGTTTCATTTTTGAAAATGAATTATCACAAAGGGACGAAGAGAAATAAGTGCCTCTACGAATGAAAGGCTATACTTTACTTAGCGGGAAACTGAGGGAAAAGGAAGTGCCTTTTCCGGGTACACTTTCTGGTTTAATGGTGCCATGATGTGCATCCACCATTGTTTTTACATAACTTAACCCAAGGCCAAACCCCTTTACATTGTGGAGATTGCCAGTATGTGCCCGGTAAAATTTTTCGAAGATCCGGGCGAGGGTTTCCTTATTCATGCCGATCCCGTTGTCTTCGATTTTTATTTTAAACTGGCTGGCGGTATTTTGTGTGGTAAGGATTATCTGCAAGTTATCTTTTGAATATTTTACGGCATTGTCCAGCAGGTTGTTAATGAGATTAGTAAAATGTACTTCATCAGCCATCACCAAATCTTTTGATGCGCCTAAATTCACTTCCAGCTTTCCCTTTTTTTCTTCCACCTGCAAGTGAATATTATTTAAAGCACTGTTGATCAGGTCATGCGCATGCAATTTTTTTAAGTTGAGCTGCACCTCCTGTTTATCGAGCAAAGCTGCCTGCAGTATCGTTTCTACCTGCTTGTTCATCCTTTTATTTTCTTCCTTGATGATACCGGTGAAATAATTCATCTTTTCCTTATTACCGAAAACCTTTTCATTCTTCAATGCATCTACGGCTAACGATATGGTGGCCAGGGGTGTTTTAAATTCATGTGTCATGTTATTGATAAAATCCGATTTTATCTCACTGAGTTTCTTCTGCTTCAGCAATGCCCTTACCGTAAGAAAAAACGCACACATAATGATAATGGTGAACAGTATGGCACCAACGATTAACCACGTCATAGAGTGCCAGATAAAACTCCGGGCATGGGGGATTAATATTACGAGTATTTCCTGCGGAGAGATTCCTTCCGTATTGCTGCCACTGGGCGATTCCAATGCAATGGCCTGCCTGATATTATTAATGGTATCATTCTGCATTTTATAAAAATTCTCCGACACCAGTTCTTCCCCGCCAATAGAAAAAGAAGTGATGGAGAATTCAAATGGTACTTTTTGCAGGTTGTGTTTATCAAATACCCGCCGGATAATTTGCTTGATCTCGTCTTTAGTAAATTTCTGTGCAATGGTGGGTGCAAAAAATTCCAGTTGAAGCCGGTCGCTTGGAAAGATCGACTGGCTCTTTTTGAACAATGGAGGCAGGAGGTTTCCTTTTTCCTGAATCAGGTCTTCGGATACCTGGTAGGTAGCCATCACCAGGTGTTCATTGAATTTTTCTCCCTGCGATTCCAGTGCACCCTTCAGCCAGAGTATCTGGAAAAAAATCAGCCCCAGTAGCGACAACAAAATCAGTATGGTGATGATGGGGAAAATTCGCTTCATCCGGCAAAAATAACACCATAAGCACCTATAAAAAAAGCTAAATATCTCAAAAAATAAAATTACAGCAGGTTTTAGAACGGAAAGTGGTGTAAAAATATCTTTCCCTTTTTTACGGTTAAAGAAAATAATCATTTATTTTAGGTAGATGGTTTCACCTGCCCCCGGCATATTATTGATTGCAGATCCTTTTTTGAAGGATCCTAACTTTATGAGGACGGTTATTTTTTTATGTGAACACCAGGAAGAAGGCAGTTTTGGCTTTGTGCTGAACAAGCGGTATGAGCATACACTGGACGAACTGATGGATGGCTTTGAAGGGCATAAAATTCCGGTACATTACGGCGGCCCGGTGCAGATGGATTCTATTCATTTTTTGCACCAGTACCCGGATAGAGTTCCCGGTGGACTGGAGGTGATGAAAGGTGTATTCTGGGGTGGCGATTTCAGCATACTGGCGTCATTGGTAAAAAACAATGAGGTTGATTTTGATAAAGTGCGTTTTTTTATTGGTTACAGCGGCTGGGGCAGCGGGCAGCTCACCGGTGAGTTGACGGAAAAAAGCTGGCTCACCGTATCGGCTACCCGAAAGCTGATTTTTCATCATCAGCCGGATGAAATCTGGAAAGACAGCCTGAAACACCTGGGGGGTGAATATGAAATGATGATCAACTTTCCAATAGATCCACAGCTAAACTAAACCTGCTACTACTGCTGCAAAAATTCCGCTCAACTTTTCGTCTGCCTTACCTGCCACTTCAATGATGGCCTCAATATTAACGGGCTGTAAATTATCAGGGTCGCATTCATCTGTGATAACACTTACTGCAGCACATGGCAATCCAACCTGATTGGCTACAATTACTTCCGGCACCGTGCTCATACCCACCATATCTGCTCCCATGCTGCGTAAATAACGGTACTCTGCTCTGGTTTCTAAATTAGGGCCGGCCACCGATACATAAACACCCTGCTGCATTGGCACTTGCAATGCAGTTGCGGCAGCCAGCAGCTTTTCATTTAATAAGTTATTATAAGGACGGCTCATATCCACAAAGCGGATACCGAATGCCGGATCGTTTAAACCACGCAAGGGGTTTTCCGGCTGTTGATTGATATGATCGGTGATCAATACCAGGCCGCCTTTTTTATACGCAGGGTTCATTCCGCCGGCCGCATTGCTTAACAGTAAATATTGTATCCCCAATGCTTTCATTACCCTTACCGGAAAGGTGATCTGCTGCATACTGTACCCTTCATAATAGTGAAACCTGCCCTGCATGGCCAACACCGGTATGTTATTTAAAAAACCGAAGATCAAATTGCCTTTGTGAAATTCTACCGTGGCCTCGGGAAAGTGAGGTATACTGCTGTATGGTATGGATACCCGGATGTCGATTTTATTAATCAACGCTCCCAAACCTGTTCCCAGCACTATACCTGCAACCGGTTTATTAATTCCTTGCTGCTGCAGGAATGATGCACATGCTGTTACCATTGCCAATGAATAGATCATACCAACTATTTAAAGTGAAAGTACATCAATTGAAATAAAAATCCGGGATGCACGGCTGCCAAATGATATTTTAGTTTTGAGAACAAATACTTCTTATTTTTATCCATGTTGCTTTTACCTTAATAAAACAAAGCTTGCTCTATTTCCTGCTAAAAATATATTCAAGACTGGCAATTAAAATTTATTGCCGCAACATATTGCTCCGCAACAAACAGGTGTTGCGCTATAACGGCCCCCTGTTATTAGCCGTCAACCATCCTAATTCCGTCTTAGATGCCGTGATCCTCGATACCCTTTTTCATAGACCGGTATATTCATTGGCAAGAGGTGATAGTTTTAAAAAGAAATGGATTGCTGTAATATTAAGGGCTTTAAAAATTTTACCTGTGTACCGGGAACGGGAAGGCAAAGAACAGCTTCACCGGAATTATGATACGTTTGATACCTGCCTTGAAATATTTAAAAAAAATGGTACCGTGCTTATTTTTACAGAAGCCCTGTGTGAAAATGAATGGCACCTTCGTCCCTTAAAAAAAGGCACTGCAAGGCTTGCTGCAGCAGCATGGCAGCAGGGAATACCGCTGCAAATTTTACCCATCGGGTTAAACTACAGCAGCTACTGCCTGTTTAGTAAAAATGTGCATATCAATGCCGGTGAGCTAATCGCACCGGAACAACTATTGAAAGAACCAAATGAAAATGGAAAACTGCTGAATGAAATAACTGATGCAATAGAAACCCAATTGAAAAAGCTGGTGTATGAAATTGATAGTGCAGACAAGAAAAAGCAGGCTGAAGTGTTTGCCATCCATGTATCCCGTGCAAAAAAAATACTGCTGGCCCTTCCTGCCATTGCCGGGCTTGTTACCCATTTTCTGATGTATTTGCCCATACAAAAATCCGTTTGGCAAAAGGCAAGGCATTCCGGGCATTATGATTCTATTGTAACCGGATTACTTTTTTTACTGTACCCGTTTTATTTATCTGGCTGGGTATTGACTTTATTGGCCATCACTGGCAGTTGGTATAGTTTACTGATTGTTATTTTGTGGCCATTCTTTGCATGGAGTTATGTGCAATTAAAACCACAAACTGACTGTTGATTATTGGATACCCGGGTAATAAAGTATACCCGGAAAAATTATTTCTTTACAGACCGTGCAGCAGATCTTTTCCCTGCGGAGACCCGTTGCCAGGTATCTTCAACAGCCCGCCAAAGGAAGGGAGCTACTTTTTTTATTTCTCCGGCAATCATATTTAACGGCTGCAGTAACAGTTTCTTTTTTAATCCTTCATTTATCAGCACTTTTATTTCCTTACCAGTAATCTCATCTCCCAAAAATTTAATCCCTTCTTTTTTACCGGCCTCCCTTACCAACAGCGTAACCAAACAGAATCCTTCCTGTGCTGCATAATTTTCAACCGCAGTAACTGTGCCCTGTATCAAAGTTGCATTCGGGATCATTTGTGCCATCATCTTACATTTTACACTTCGAAATTAACGCTAATTAATTGTAAGCTTTCGATCTACCCAGGAACCAAACATCCCCTAAAAAAAAGCTTTATCACTGCATTCCCTTCTGCATACAGCAGTATCGCTGCATTCATACCGTTTTAGAAAATGTCACTTGCTGCCCCTCGTGTTTGATTTAGTTTTAACAGGAGCCTGCGCAGGTCCCTTTTTTATAAACAGGTCAGCCGTAATACTGCCTGCCGTTTTCTTTATATTCCTGATGGCTACATCGGTTTTAATATTACCATAAGATTTTGAATTGGGTTTACTGCTTCCACTAAAGGTTTTTTTCTTTGCAGTACCCGGCCAAACATCTCCTGCATCGCCGCCATTGGTACCTGCTTCGAGGTGTTTTTTGTCATCTGCCTGCAGCAGCGCCACTTTATAATGTTGTTCGTTATTATTACTGTCCATTGCATCATCAATGTGATAAATAAGCAGTCCTTCGGCGGGCAAAAACTGATCATACTTTTTCTTTGTTCTGTTTTCTGCTAAAAAATATTCATTGCCGCTGGCTCCTTCTTTCCAAAGCCGGTAAATTGTTTTGGAATCTTTTACATCGGGAATGACCACTGATTTTTTATTGCTGCTGAGGGTAACGGTATTCACCCAGTTTTGCTGCGCCTTGCACCAGCCGCAGGGATGGGCCGGTGTAAGCCCTCCATTGTTCCAGCTTCCTCCTGCCATCAGGCACCAGTTACCAATACCATCACTGGTGTAATCACTATCATACAGGTCGGGAAAGCCAAAGAGTAAATGCCCCAGCTCGTGGGCGCATACCCCCAGCTTGCAATCTTCGGGTACGGTAAGGTAGGCATATATATGGGTGCCGTCTGCATCATGCACATCCGGCAACACCCATTTGTGGCTCCAGATATCACTGTCTTTTCCCGTCTCTTCAGCGCCACTGCCTGCATGAAGCACTACAAACGCATCCACATACCCATCTGTATCGTTATCATACTGGGCAAAATTTACTGCACTGTTAGCTGCTTTCGCTGCATCCTGGGCCAATGTACGGGCATTGGGTGCAGCATCACCGGTGCCGCTTTCACCATGTGCATACGCCTTTAATGTTCTGGGCATGCGGTAAGGACCTACAATTTCACCTGCGATATTTACAAGTCCGTTCGTTACTTCTTTATAATATTCCTTTACACTACCGGTAGACAGTACCCCTTCTGAAAAGAAAAGGTCCTGGAACTGTTTTTTCGTATGAGCAAACGATTTATCAGCAAAATCCACCAGTACTACTATCACCCTTACTGTACCCTGCAATGGCGACCTGGTGGCTGCTATTGATCTTACCCGGCTTGCCGACATGCCCAGCGGAAATGAGTTGCCCGGCCGCAGCAACGCATCATTAAAACCTACTTTTGTTTTACCCAGCGGTTTTAACATGTTGCTGAAAACGGAAGCGCCCAAATCTCTTTTCAGTTTTTTCAGGTCTGCTTTTAATTGTTTTTTTAACGCTGGCGAAGGCGCGATCATACAGCGGTTGCCGTCATTGCTTTTGTTGGCAGCTTTCATTATTTTCAAATAACGCTGCACAAGTCCGGGGTTGGTTTGTTTCATACTGCTAAGGTTAATTTAACGTGAGGAATAATACCCGGTTAGAGAAATAAGCAGAATGGTTGTTAACAGGAGAAAGGAAATTATTTGCAGAGCGCTGCAACGATCGTGTAAGATAATACAGAAATTTTTTTTTTGCAATACCCTTAACCGGATAGTGAAAAATAGAAATGCCGACAAACAAAAAACCCATGCAAGAGCACAGGTTTTTATAAGTAATTAATAGTGGTAAAAAAGATTACAACTCTTCAGCGCCTTCTACCAGCACAGTGGCTTTTTTGTTGAGTATTTCTGCAAAGCCGCTTTGAATGTTGTATAAAACAGTGGATGATTTATCTGTTAATATTTTCAGCTTCCCGGCTTTCAAGGCACTTACCATCGGTGCATGTTTGTCTAATACTTCAAACAAACCGCTGATACCCGGCAACTGTACACCGTACACTTCGCCACTGAAAATTTTACGTTCTGGTGTTAGAATTTCTAGTGTCATACCCCTGTCCCCTAACGGGGAAATTAGATTGTTAGTGAATAATTAATTAGTCATTGTTTTTAATTACAAAATACAATATGAAATTAACGTTGTTGATAAAAGCTCATTAATGACATTCAGTACAAGCGTGCGACCCCCGAAAAATCGGGGCAGGCCAACGATGATGCCATAAAAAAACGCCTGCTGATCCTAAAAAACTTGTATCTCTAAATTAAGGACTATCTGTGATTTATGAGAGACTTGCCTTTACCCCCTTTAGGGGATGGGGGCTAAGCCTGCGCTGCCGCCATCAACTTCTTACCTTTCTCAATCGCATCTTCCAAAGTACCTACCAGGTTAAAGGCTGCTTCCGGATACTCATCCACTTCTCCATCCATAATTGCATTGAAACCGCGGATAGTATCTTCAATTGGCACCAGCACGCCTTTTAAACCAGTGAACTGTTCAGCCACGAAGAATGGCTGGCTCAAGAAACGCTGTACTTTACGTGCCCTTGATACGGTTAGTTTATCATCATCGCTCAATTCATCCAAACCGAGGATTGCGATGATATCCTGCAATTCTTTATAGCGCTGTAAAATTAATTTTACTCGGTTGGCTGTGTTATAATGTTCATCACCCACGATTAAAGGAGTCAAAATCCTGGAAGTACTATCCAAAGGATCCACCGCAGGGTAGATACCCAGATCCGCAATTTTACGGCTCAATACCGTTGTTGCATCTAAGTGGGCAAAAGTTGTTGCCGGCGCCGGATCGGTCAAATCATCCGCAGGTACATACACCGCCTGCACGGAAGTGATAGAACCATTTTTAGTAGACGTGATCCTTTCCTGCATCAATCCCATTTCGGTTGCCAGTGTGGGCTGGTAACCCACGGCACTTGGCATACGGCCTAACAAAGCCGATACCTCAGACCCTGCCTGTGTAAAACGGAAGATATTATCAACGAAGAATAAAATATCCTTACCCTGCCCGGTACCTTCACCATCCCGGTAATATTCGGCAATGGTTAACCCGCTCAATGCCACCCTTGCCCTTGCACCCGGTGGTTCGTTCATCTGTCCAAACACGAAGGTTGCTTTACTGTCTTCCAGTGCTTTCATATCTACGGAAGCAAGATCCCATCCTCCTTCTTCCATGCTGTGTTTAAATTTGTCGCCGTAGTTCATAATACCGGCTTCAATCATTTCTCTCATCAGGTCATTTCCTTCCCGGGTTCTTTCGCCTACGCCTGCAAATACCGATACACCACTGTATGCTTTCGCAATATTATTGATCAATTCCTGGATCAAAACTGTTTTACCCACACCGGCACCACCAAACAACCCAATTTTACCACCCTTTGCATAGGGTTCAATCAGGTCAATCACTTTAATCCCCGTATATAAAATTTCGTTGGCAGTACTCAGGTCTTCAAATAACGGCGGCTTGGCATGAATGGGACGGCCGCCCACTTTGCTTACCTGCGGCAACCCGTCAATGGCATCGCCCGTTACATTAAACAAACGGCCCTTAATGGCTTCCCCAACAGGCATTGAAATAGGAATACCCGTATCAATCACCACCGTACCACGTACCAAACCTTCCGTACCATCCATTGCAATGGTCCGTACGCTGTCTTCGCCGAGATGCTGCTGAACTTCTAATACCAGCGTATCGCCATTATCACGTTTCAGCTCCAGTGCATTTAATATTTCAGGAAGTTTGCTGCCGCTGTCGAACTGAACGTCCACAACCGCACCGATGATTGACTTGATCTTACCTGTATTGGCCATAAATAAAGATTTTTGCCCCCATCCCCTAAAGGGGAGCTTGAATTATTTGAATAAGAACATCATTTATTTAGATATGCCCCTAAGGGAAAGGAGGCATTTTATTTTCGGCGGCAAAGGTAAGGGTTGCGTTCTGAAAAGTGAAATTTGGATTTGGTATTTTTTGGTGCAGGGTGTTGAGCCCTGGTTAGACTGCTTTGGCGACGCTCCGTTGAAGGGGAGAATTACTATTGGGCAGAAGAAAAAACACCGC
>Ga0105048_10003140_pt1 | contig 27068 bp, 23 predicted proteins | sample MAT05_FD_78382 | JGI IMG/M metagenome (GOLD analysis project Ga0105048, IMG submission 78382) | Freshwater microbial communities from Lake Fryxell liftoff mats and glacier meltwater in Antarctica - MAT-05 | ecosystem: Environmental > Aquatic > Freshwater > Ice > Liftoff microbial mat | place...
ATGGCTTACACCACGCTGATCGATCTTCCGACGGCGACCGAGAAGGCACGGCGCGATGCACCTGCCATCGCGGTCTGCGAAGTGTGAACGAACGAACACCGCAAGAAGCGGTCAGCCGCCCATGTAGTAGTAGCAGCCGTACTGATCTGGGTTACCCCAGGTCGCACTACCCCGCACTGCCAGGGTCGCCCGGTCGTTGAACTGCACTTGGTCGTAACCGATCGTCACGATCTCGGAATCGATCACCATCGAACGCTGCAGCGGGTTCCAGCAACCGGTGTCGGTGCGAGCCTCGTGTTGAATCGTGCCGCGGCCGACCAGTTCCCGGCCCTGCAGCTGCGCCACTACGACGCCACCGGCGGGGCTGATCACGTCGGCGGCGAGGCAATCGATCGCTGGCCCGCAACCGCCCCACATCGGCGAGACGGGAATCACGATGGTGCCGTCTTCCGGCCAGAACAAGAACGCTTTGTGATCCCACTCGGCTTCGCTGTAGCCACCGATCGGCAGCGTCGAGACCTGCTGCGGGTTAGCCGGATCGCTGACATCGAACAGCGACAATTGTGTGCCGGTGGTGATGCCAGTGAGATCCGCGCTCTGCCCGACGCCAAGCAACAGCCCGTCACCAACGGGGTGAAGGTAAGCGGAGTAGCCGGGAATCTTTAGCTCGCCGGTCACGACCGGGTTGGTCGGGTCGGCGAGGTTGATGACATACAGCGGGTCCGTCTGGCGGAACGTGACGACGTATGCCTGAGTGCCGAGGAAGCGGACCGCATAGATCTGCTCGGTCAGCCCAAGGCCGCCGACCTTTCCGATCTGTGTCAACTCACCACCCGACGGACGCAACACGTGCACAAACGATTCGCTCGCACCGGTGTTCCAGTCAAACAACGTGGTCGCAACGCGCAGGTCGCCCTCGTATTCGCCCATCGCGAACTGGTTCAACAACTGTCCATTGACTTCGCCGGAGGCGACGTACGACGCCGTTCCGCCTGCGCCGAGCGCGAACTGGTGGATCAGTGTCGGCGGCTGCGAGGTGGTGTTCGGCACGATGCCGACGTTGTTCCAATCCCACGGCACAGTCGCGAGGTAGATGCTGGTCGGCGAGGCGTAGACGATGTCGCCGTACGACACGATGCCAGCGGAACCGACCGGGCTGCTGTCACCCTGAAGATCAAACGATGCGATCCACGAGATGCCGAGTCCGGCGAAGTCGCGCGGTGCAGCGACGGTAGAGCAATCGAGCGAGGCGTTCATCGCCCCGAATACACCGTCGCTCGCCTCATCGAAGTAGCGCGGCAGCCATTCCTCAATGGCCGACTCGTTGATCACAGCCTTGTTGGCCTCCAACGCGCGTGCTTCGTCGAGACCGAACTGATCGGGCGTCACGAACTGCAGCCGATTGGCGATCGTCGACGTGAGCACCAAGCGAGCCTGGCCCTCAATCGAGCGGCTGGCCACCAGTCGGCCTTCAAGGTGGCTGCGCCGCAGCAGCTGCGGACTCCCAGCATCACTGACGTCGTAGAGCGAGGTGACCGTGTCTTCCGCGCTGTTGTACGACTGCGAGATCACCAGCAACCTCGTGCCGTCGAGCAGCAACTGATGGCTGCCGTCAGGGAGGTCGGCGATGTGCGCGACAACCGCGGCACTCGCAACATCAACGATGCGCACACCGTCTGGGCCAACGACGAAAACGTGAGTGCCATTCGTCTCTACAACATCGCCCTCGTCGACACCTACCTCCTGCGTGTTGGTGCCCGAATACTGCGTGTCATCGGCACTCGGCGTGGGAGCAGGCGCAACGCCATCTGTGCCTTTCGAATCTGAGGCGGGCGCGCCTTCCGCCACAGCGACGCCGCCGCCACGCACGTAATATCCCGGGCTACCGTTTAGGCCCCAAGCACTCACTCGCTCGAGCGCCTCGGTGCGCAGATAGGTGAGCAAGTCGGGGCAGTCCTGGAAGAACACGAGTCGCGAAGAGCCGAAGCCACCGCTTGACGGCCCCGACGGCTTGATGGACGTCGGCGCACCGGAATCGGTGGACGACTTCGAATCGTTACTGCAACCAACAACAAGGAGAGCGGCCGCGGTTGCAAGAGCAAATGATCGGTTCATGCCGTTTGGACGTACCGGCAGACCCCGCCGGTTCCCGAGAATTCGCCTGTGCGCGGTCGGGCCACAACGCCGCCTCTAACGCAGCGCGGCCACGTCCGTCGGCGCTGCCGGGCCGAGGAGTTCACGTGTCTTGATCAGGCGCGTGATGTGTTCCGGTGGCATCGGTCGCGCCAAGAAGAAGCCCTGCGCCCGTGGCACGCCGAGTTCCGTGAGACACACCATCTGCTGCGCGGTCTCGACGCCTTCGGCGGTGATCGACAGGCCCAACGCTCGCGCCATAGCGACGATCGCTTGCACGAGTGCCGTGTCGTTCGAGTCGGTCTCCAACCCGTCGACAAAGGCGCGGTCGATCTTCACCGAGTCCACGGGGAAGCGACGCAGGTAGCTGAGCGACGAGTAGCCAGTTCCGAAGTCGTCGATCGCCAGGCTGACGCCGAGGGCCTTCAATTCGTTCAGCGTGCGACCGAAGTAGTCGGCGTCTTGCATGAAGACGCTCTCGGTCAACTCGAGACACAAGTCGTCGGAACGCATTCCGCTCTTCGCCAGCACACGGGCAATGCGATCGGTGATGTCGGGCGACAGCATTTGGCGCACTGACAGGTTCACCGCCAGCGACAGCAAGCGACCGTGATCGAGCGCCGTCTGCAACTGTTGCCACTCAACAAGCTGTCGAGTGGCAACTTCCAGCAACCAGGCGCCGATCGGCACGATCAACCCTGTCTCTTCTGCGACTGGAATGAAGTCTGCAGGAGTGACGTCGCCGAGCGACGCCGACTGCCAGCGCAGCAGTGCTTCGACACTTACCATTTCCCTGGTCGCAAGATCGATCACCGGTTGGTAGTGCACGCTCAGTTCGTCGCGTTCGAGCGCGTGGTGTAACGCGGACGAAATGCTCAGACGCCGACTCGCCTTCACGCTCATCGTTTCGTCGAACACTTCGATGCGGCCGCGGCCCAGTTCCTTAGCGCGATACATCGCTGTGTCCGAGTCGCGCAGCAAACTCTCCGGCGTCGACGCATCGTTCGACAGCGCGATGCCCAAGCTGGCCGTGACGTGAATCTCTTGGCCCTTGATCAACCACGGTCGCACGAACGCCCGCAGCACACGCTGCGCAATGTGCTCGGCCTCGAATGCGGTGACATCGTCGCACACGACAACGAATTCGTCGCCCCCGAAACGTGCCACCGTGTCGCCAGGGCGAATCGCGTGCTCGATGCGGTTGGCTGCCTCGCTCAGCAGTCCATCGCCCGACGTGTGACCGAGCGAGTCGTTGACGACCTTGAACTGGTCGACATCGAGGAAGATCACACCCATGCGCGAACCGCGCCGTTTCGAGTTGGCGAGACCGTGAGTCAGGCGATCGGTCAGCAATGTGCGGTTGGGTAGACCAGTCAGCGAATCGTGCAGCGCCCGGTGCGAACTCTCGGCTTCCATCTCCTTGCGCTGCGTGATGTCTTTCAACTGCACGAAGGCGTATTGCAGAACTCTGTTGTCCTTCACAATGGCGACGTTGGTCGCAGCCCAAACCGTCGATCCATCGGGTCGGATGTAGCGACGCTCGTCCTGGTAGGTCTCGTTACCGGCAGCGAGGTTGGCGAGCACCGCCTCGCCGAGCGGCACGTCGTCGGGATGGCTGTAGGCGGTCCAGCGCTGCCCCGTCAGCTCGGCATCGGTTCTGCCGAGCAGGTCGCGGAGCGCTTGGTTCACGCGGCGAGGAATTCCGTCAAGGTCGGCGATGGCCGCGCCGATCGCCGACTGTTCGAACCCGATTTCGAAACGACTCTCGGCGACGCGACGAGTCGCTTCCGCCTCCACCCACTCGGTCTGGTCGGCGACCGTGCCGCTCAACTTCGTGACGCGTCCGGCGTCGTCGATGTCGGAGACGACGCGGGCGAGTACCGAGCGTTCCGTGCCGTCGGGCCGGACGATGCGAAACGCGTGATCGAACGAAGCGCCGGTGAGCACCGAGTTCGTCCAAACCGTCGTCAATCCTTCGACATCATCTTGATGCACCGCCGCCAGAAAGGCCTGCGGATCGAAAGCTAGACCCAGCTCGATTCCCATGATGCGATACATCTCGTCGGACCAGATGACATCGCCGCCGCCGACGTTGACTTCGAAACTACCGAGGTGCGCGATGCGTTGCGCCTCTGCCAGTCGGTGGCTGGTGGCTTCAAGGGTGCGGCGCGCTTTGACGCCTTCAGAGATGTCGATGGCCGAGCTTGCGTACGCGACTAACTCACCGTTCGCATCTCGCACTGCGCAGGTTGTTGCGAAGACCCACAACCGCGATCCATCGCGTCTGATGGCATCTAGGTCGCCGGACCAGCTCCCGTTGCGTGCAATCGTGCCGAGGACTTCGCTGGCGCGCTGCACACTCTCGCCGTGCAGGAACACATCGGTTGACGTCTTTCCGATCACTTCCTCTGCCGTCCATCCGAACAGTTCTTCCGCGGTGCGGTTCCAGAAGAAGATCTTGCGATCGAGATCGGCGGCAATGATTGCCTGCCCGACCGAGGCGAGGATCAAGGAGTGCAGCTGAGCGGGGTCGGCGAATGGGCCACCGGTGCGCGCCGCGCCGTGGTCGTTTATGTCGTCGCGAAAGCCCATGTCGATGGCGGTCATTGATCAATTCATTCGGATAGCAGTCCCTAGTTATCGTCAGGTCGACCTGCTGGCACGACCCAACTAGACGATTTCCAGACACTTCCAGACTCATGCAGCGTGGTCTGCGCTAAACGAATTGATCTCCGTGACACCCCCGAACGATGATTGGCGAATGCGCAAGAGCAACCATTCATTGACCGCGACTTCCGGGCACCAGCCATGAGCGCGATTACAGCTGTTGGGCTGAAGAAGACGTACCGCGGGAAAGATGGCGATGTCGATGCCGTGCGCGGTGTCGACCTTGATGTTGCACCCGGCGAAATCTTCGGCTTCTTGGGGCCAAATGGGGCTGGCAAGTCGACGACGGTGCGCATGCTGACGACGCTGATGACGCTGAGCGCTGGCCAAGCGCATGTCGGAGGTGTCGATGTGGCTGCCGATCCGCACGGCGCCCGGCGCAAGATCGGTGTGGCACTACAGGAGGCTGGCCTCGATCCGCGCCAGACGGGGCGCGAGATCTTGGTGCTGCAGGCGCGCCTGTTCGGCATGTCGACCGCGGCCGCCGTTGTGCGCGCGCAAGAGTTGCTCGAACTTGTCGACCTGGTCGATGCTGCCGATCGCAGGGTGAAGGGGTTCTCGGGCGGCATGAAGCGTCGCCTCGATCTCGCTTCCGCACTCGTGCATCGGCCAGAGGTCTTGTTTCTCGACGAGCCGACGTCCGGCCTCGACCCTGCGAGCCGCATCACCGTGTGGGACGAAGTGCGCCGCATCAACGAATTAGGCACGACAGTGTTCCTCACCACGCAGTACCTCGAAGAGGCCGATCAGTTGTGCAACCGATTGGCGATCATCGATGAGGGCCTGATTGTGCGCGAAGGCACACCCGTATCGTTGAAGCAAGAACTGCGTACACGTAAGGGCATGAAGACCGACCCAACTCTCGACGAAGTGTTTCTCGACGCAACAGGCCGCACCCGCGAAAAGGTCGCTGGCGAAGTGAAGGAAGTCTGATGACTACGAAGACTGCTCCCTCCCGGGCCACGGCGTTCGAGCCTGAACACCAAAGCAGCGCCGTGCGCGACTCGTTTCTGCTTGGCGGGCGTGCCATCCGTGAATCTCTGCGCACTCCCGATTCGCTGTTCCCCACGATCTTCATCCCGCTGTTCTTTCTTGTAGTCAACGTCGGCCAGGCGGCACGCATCTTTCCGACCGGTAGCACACCATTCCTGAAGGGCCAGAACTACGGCGCGTTCCAGTTGCCCTCGTCGCTTTTGCTGTCGGCATCGTTCGGCGGCGCGGCGCTGTACTTGGTGGAAGAGATCGTCGGCGGCTACTTCGACAAATTGCGCGCAACACCGATCTCGCGAATGTCACTCGTCCTCGGTCGGCTCTACGCCGAGTTTCTGCGCACTCTCGCCGTGGCTGCGCTGATGGTGGGCCTCGCGCTGCTGTTCGGCATCCACGTCGAGTCCGGCATTCTCGGGTTCATCGTGTTGATCGTGATGGTCGCGACGTGGGCGATGGTGTTCAGCGGGTTCATCCAGCTGATCGCAATCAAGTCGCGCAGTGCAGCGGCGACACAGGGTGCCGGCATGATCTTCTTCCCGCTGCTGTTCCTGACGCCCGGCTTTGTGCCCCGCGATCAACTCACGCGACCGATGGAGATCGCCGCCACCCTTAACCCGGTGACCTACATCATGGAAGCGGCACGCTCGCTGATCCTGGAAGGGTTCAACGGGCCGGTGCTGGCGAAGGGCTTCGCCGTGATCGGCGTGACCATGGCGCTGATGCTGGGGCTCAGCGTGAAAATGGTCAACAACTACGACTGAGGTGCGTTCTACACCCCAATGTGTACGTTTGTGTATTGATGTGTAGATTGGGTCTCATGACGCGGACCAATCTTGAACTTGACGACGAGTTGGTGACTCTTGCCATGCGCCGCTACGGGTTACCCAGTCGGCGCGCGGCGGTCGAGTTTGCACTTCGGCGCCTGGTCGGAGAAACCATGACCCGCGACGACGCCCTAGCGATGGAGGGCAGCGGCTGGGATGCCGATCTACAGGCGATGCGCCAGAGCAGGGACGCTGTACTCGAGTGACGCTGATCGACACTTCGGCGTGGGTCGAATACTTCCGAGCGACCGGTAGCGGCGCCCACCGACAAGTCCGCCGCCTTCTCGAATCAGATCGCCCACTGCACACCTCCGAGGTCATCGTGATGGAGGTACTCGCCGGCGGCCGCGACGAGGCGCACACAGCACGGCTACGCGCTCTGCTGGCGCGATGCGAATTCGTTCCAATCGACGGACTCGGTGATTACGAAGCCGCAGCCGCGATGTTCCGTCAGTGCCGGCGCGCTGGCGAGACTGTGCGAGCGCTGACCGACTGCCTCATAGCTGCGGTGGCGATTCGATCTGAGATCGATGTTCTGCAGGCTGATCGAGACTTTGATGTCATTGCACGCCACACAGACCTCGAACTGTTCGTCGAGCCACGAACGGGTCGTTAGCTGCGAACGGCGTCAGTCGCCAGCGACGACTGTGATCGCTTGCATAGCTTCCGGATCGACCGGTGTCGGCTCGAAGCCGTCGATCGCCGTCCGCCAGTTACGCGAGCGCGTTGTGAGCAACGCGAAGGCGCCAGCGGTGAGCGCGGCGCCGACGATGAACGCAACGTGAAGGTTGATCAGATCGCCCAACAACCCAATGAACAGCAATCCCAGCCCATACGAGATACCCATCGCAGCCTGCATTACTGACATCACTCGCCCGCGGCCGTTCGGCGGTGCGTCGCGCTGAATGATCGACACCGACGTGATGAACATGGCGGCCACACAGCCGCCCAGTATTGCGGCGCACACGATCAGTTCGATCACCGAGGGCGCTAACGCATAAGCCAACAGCGTGCCCGCCATGGTGAACTGCACGCCCTTGAGCAGCGAGCTACGCGAGTGCCGCGCCGCCAGCCACGTCATCAAGAAGCCGCCGACGATCGCGCCGATTCCCTGCGCGGATGCGACTGCACCAGCCATTGATGTGCCACCGTCGTATTCGGCCTTCACGTAAATCGGAATAAGGCCCATGAACGGCACCAATGTCAGATTGAAAAGCACCAACAACACCACACCGTGAAAGCATCCGCGGTTCGCGCGAACTAGGCGCAGACCAGTCAACAGCCGTTGGCGCACGGTGCTTTCGGCATCGTCGGCGCCATGCGGGCGAAACGATCGGCGCAGCAACGAGACCGCTGTCGCCATCACGACGAAGCTGAACGCATTGAATCCGATCGTCCAGGCGGAGCCGATCGTGATCACCAACACGGAGCCAAGAAGCGGCCCGACGATGCGGCCAGCGTTCCACGAGTACACACTGAGCGAGATCATCGCCAGCAGCTCCTCCGGCGGCACAAGGTCGGGTTGCATCGCCGCGGCGCTCGGCGCGCCAAGAGAACCTGCTGCGCTGCCGAGAAGAATCAACAGCGTCAAAATGGCCGGAGTGCGCACCCCAGACCCCAGCACAATCGCGAGCACGGTGGTGACCGCCGCCTGTAGCAACAACGCGCTGGCGAAGACCTTGCGACGGTCGAAGCGATCGGCAAGCAAGCCGCCAACCGGTGCGGCGATTCCTTGCGGCATGAAGGTGGCCAGCGCGACGAGGCCGGTCTGCACCGCCGAGCCCGTGTCGGCCGCAATCAGGCTGCCGACGACGATGAGTTGCACCCAGGTTCCGGTGTCGCTGACGACCGAGGCGCCGAGTAAAAGTCGCACCGATCGATGACGCAGCGGACGGAACGGGTGATTGCTCACAGCAGCGACCACGCTAGCGACCCGTCTAAGGCGGTCGACATGACATCACGAATTAGAAGATCAGGAGCGGCGTAGTACGAGACCGCTCGTGGTACGAGTGGCCGAGCGCGCCGGAACAATCGCGGCAATCATCGCCAACAACATCGACGCGACGATTGTCGCTATCAGCACCCACATCGGCACCGAGGCGCGCGGCACAACACCGAGCTGATCGGCGAAGGCACGCCACGCTGTCCGCCCGACTAGAACGCCGAGCGGTACGCCGACAACGAGCCCGACCGACATCATCATCGCCGCTTGCCATCGCACCGACGACCGAAGGTTGGAATCGCGAAACCCCAGCACACGCAGAATCGCCAGTTCTCGCTGACGATCACGCACCGACACCACGATCGAAAGCGCAAACCCACCGAACAAGGCGAGACCCAGCAGACGGATGAGGATCAGCGGGGCCGAGCGCAATTCGGCGACGTTGATGATCTCGGCCGACCTCACCGAATCGGGGAGTATCAACGGCGGCTCAAAGTCGACACTCCAGTTCGCCAACAGGCCAAGGCCGGCAATGAACGCGTCCTTATCAGTTCCACCGCGCAGGGTGACGCCAACGAACGATGCTGCATCCGAACTGTTCGCCGGATCGTCCACGATGACGAAGGCGCCGTCGCCGAGCCCGGTTCGGTCGGCGACGAAGGGACCGACTGCCGGCAGTACGGCGATACCGACGATGACCACTTCTCTGTCGTTGAACGACGTCGAGCGCAGCGCGATCTCGTCGCCGACGCTGACCCCAAGACGGGCCGCTGTGTTCGTTCCAAGCACCGCTTCGTTCGCCGTTCGCGCGGCACGACCACTCACGATTGGGAACTGTGGCGCATCGAACTCCGGGTAGCCGTAGATCACCGGCACTCCCACGTCGCCCAACTGCGAAGAAGGGTCCATCCCGTAGATCTCATAGTTCTCAACGTCGGGGTTGCCTATCAGAGTTTCGGCAACCGAATCAGCGTCCGCACCGCCATAACCGGCGCCGACGATCATCGCGACGTCCCACTGCCATCCGTACTCGACGGGGTTGTCAACGAGCGTGCGCACGTTGCTATCAAAGATGAGCGCACCACTGACACAGGTAACCGCGACAAAGCAGCCAATGATCGCGGCGGCGGTTCCCGGGCGACGGAAGTCGAGTGCGGCGGCGGTACCAGTCGTGAACGATGGGCGGCGGAAGGATGCAATGCTGTGCGATAGTCGCGTTGCGTTGCGCGCCGGCTGAGCGGTCGTACGCGACGTACGCCGTACCATCGCGACGGCGACAAGGGCGGCCATAACCGCCAGTGCAGCCGCAAACGGCACGACAACCGAGAGCCACAACCACACCGGTGCACTGATCCCAGTTGACGGCACGAGCGGTCGAACACTGCCCAGCGGACCAATCGGTGACAGCAAGGCTCCAACGCCGACCGCACCGACAATGCCAGCAGCGATCGCGGCCAGCGCCGGAATCACGGCCGCGAACACACGCTGCGCAGGTGTCGCCCCCAACTCCATTAACCGACGAGACTCGGTCTCGGCGCGACGACCAACACGAGCCGCGGCGATGCCGAACACCGCCACGGTTGCCAGCAGGGCCACGATGGCGAACAAGTTGAGCGCGGCGACGGTCGGTCGAACGGCCCGTTCAACAGCGTCGTCAATGTCAGCGCGATCCTGTGAGATGTAGTAATACCCAGCGCGTGAACTATCGACCAGCGGCGGCAGGTCCGCGCTCAATCGGTCGGCTGCGTCTGCGAATTGTTGACGGATCGATGCTGCCCTACCCGGTTCACCGTCGAGTTGCAGCGAGTAATAGGTGTATTGCGACGAACAGTCTTTCGGGAACGCAGCGGCGAATGCCTGCTCGTCGGTCATCTCGGCGGAGTAGTCGGCTACACAGCTGTATTTGCGCGCCACATCGGCACTGACGACTAACCGTTGCCGCGGCCACAGTTCGTCGGGCAGCACCTCGTCAGGCAGCACGCCAAAGCCAGAGATGCGCAGCGACTCGATGCCGATCGAGGAAACGGTTGCCGAGTAGTCGACATCATCACCACCAAAGAACAACCCGGACCAGAAGAACGAAAGATCGACCGTGTCACCGACCTTCAGCGGATGACCAACTGACTCTTCGAGTGGGCCGCGCATCTCGTTGCTGACGAACAACTCGTGATCCCCCGTCGGCAGGCGACCGCTTTTAACCGCCGGTTGATCGGAATCTACGAATCGACCATCTGGAGAACCCAGCACTTGCAGCCACTGCTCGGTCGACCCGAGATCGCCCAACACACCAGATTCGACGCGTCCGGTGAGCGCCGCCAGCAGCGAACTGGAGTGCATCTCCTCAACGCCGTCGAAGCCCTGGATCGCTTGCGTCATCGCAACCGACGACACGCTCGGGTTGATGACCAGGTCGGCAACCTTTGATCGCGCGACATAGTCGAGGTACGCGCTCTCGGTGCGATCAGCCGCGATGGCAGCACCGAGTGCTGCACCCCCGCCGAGCGCGACGACAATGGCAAGCCCGACGTACGACACTCGTTGTCGGCGCAGTTGCCCGCGGGCGGTGGCTATAACAAACCCAGACATGAAGGACTCAGTCAACTGCGATCGCCCTAGCAGGGCAAGGTGGGCAACTCACCCGCTGATGGGGTGCTGGCTACACCCCTCAACCATCGACGAATGCGCGTAAGTGCGGCCAAGCGGCGGCAAAGCCGGCGTGCAACGTCAGCGTGTCGACGAGATGGACCGGCACCCACTCGACCTCGTCGGTCTCGAAGTTGGCCGAGCCGCCGAACAACTCGTCGACCTCCAGCACCACGGTCGTGTACGACCAGTCACTGGCCGGCGCGAACACGTACTCGCCGAGCAACGTTCGCTGTGCTGGGATCGCACCTACCTCTTCACTGGCCTCGCGGAGGGCAGCTTCAAACGGCGTCTCGTCGCCATCAATCGCACCGCCGGCACAACTCCACGTGCCGCCTTCGTGCGCCCACATCGATCGCCGCTGCAGCATCACCATCGCGGGCTCGCCCGCTGGTCGTATCGCGAACACGACACCGGCAGCCCCAAAGATCCCCCACCGAACCTGGCCGTCAGAACAGCGCAGGAAACCATCACCCGAACGTGCACCAGAACGACCTGCCATGAACGACGACATTACGGGCACAGGTATGGTTGACCACATGCCCAGCGACCTGCAACTGAAAGCCATGAACGCCATCCACAAGACAATGCTGACACTCAGCTTCGGAAAACTCGGTTGGAAAGCCGGCGGAATGCCAGTGCTCAAGCTCACCACCGTTGGCCGCAAGAGCGGCGAAGCGCGCACCGTGATGCTGACCTCGCCGGTGCAGGTCGGCGACACGATCGTCATCGTCGCGTCAAAGGGCGGCGAAAGTCATCACCCCGCCTGGTACCTCAACATGATCGCGAAACCCGAGGTTCAGGTGCAATGGAAGGGCGACGCGGCCAAGACGATGATCGCCACGACCGCCACAACCGCCGAGAAGGCCGAGCTGTGGCCGAAGATCGTCGCTGCGTACAAGGGCTACGGCGGCTATCAGAAGCGCACCGAACGCGACATCCCGCTGGTTTTTCTGAACGCAAAGAATTAGCAGATGCCTACCTCACGATCACATGTCGTCGACCAGGAGCTCGCCGACTACATCTCGTCGCACTCCACTAAACCCGACGCCGTGCAGCGTCAGTTGATGACCGCCACCGAGGAACGCACCGGTGCTTCCAGTCGGATGCAGATCGGTGGCGACCAGGGAACGTTCTTCGAGATCTTCGCCAGCAGTCTTGGCGCGCGCAACGTCATCGAGATCGGCACGTTCACCGGCTACTCGGCGCTCAGCCTGGCTCGCGGCATCGGGCCAACGGGTCGCTTGATCTGTTGTGATGTGAGCGAGGAATGGACTGCGATCGCTCGCGAACACTGGCAGCTGGCCGGAGTCGCCGATCGCATCGACCTACGCATCGCTCCGGCGCTCGAGACCATCGCCGCGCTGCCCGCGGGCACACAGTTCGATATGGCGTTCATCGACGCCGACAAGACCAACTACGCCAACTACTTTGAGGCGTTGTTGCCGCTGATGCGCACAGGCGGGGTGCTCTTGGTCGACAACACGCTGTGGTCACGACAGGTACTCGACGCGAAAGCAAAGGAAGCCGACACCGTCGCGCTACAGGCGTTCAACAAGATGGTCGCCGCCGACAAGCGCGTGCGCTGCGTCATCATTCCAATGGGCGACGGCGTCACCCTTATCCAGAAGACCTAGGCATTCAGAAGACGTAGGAATCCGAAAGACCTAGGAATCCGAAAGACCTAGGAATCCGAAAGACCTAGGCGCCGGCGGTCGCCAAGTGGTTGGCGCGCTCGCCCATCAATTGCAGAAAGTTGTCGCAGTAGAACGCTTGGCGGACGGCTTCGCTGGCGTCGCCGAGGCTTGCTTCGAAACGCTCGATCGGTCGCCGACCACCCTCGACATGCGGGTAGTCGGTGCTGAACAGCACCGTCTCCGCGCCCGCCTGTTCGATGATCCAGCCGACATTCTCCGTTGGATAAGGCGTGAACTTCATCTGTCGGCGCACATACTCGCTGGGCCGCATCTGTAAGTCGCGTACGCGTTCTTCGTGTTTCACAAAAGCTTCGAACGCGCTCTCCATCTGGCGCATCCAGCTCGGCACCCACACCGCACCCTGCTCGATCACGCCGATCCGCAAGCGCGGGAAGCGATCGAAGACACCGTCGAACAACATCGTCGCCAACGTCTGCATCGGCGGGAACGGGATGGCCATGTAATCGATCGAGCGGAAGTTCTCTTCGCCGCCATGGAAGTCGGGTGGAATCGGCAGGCCGTTGATGAAGTAATTGCGATCGATCAGTTCGCCCGTGCCGCCGACGTGGAACACGATCGGCACATCGGCGTCTTGCGCGCATGCCCACACTGCGTCGAGCGAGCGATGCGAAGGCGAGTGGCCGTCGGGACAACCGCTCGCGACCAACAGTGCAGCCGCACCCATGTCGATCGCTTCTTGCGCCATCGCTGCGGCCAACGTGAAGTCGACCAGCGGTACGTAACACGTCGGCAGCAAGCGCTGATCTGCCATGCAGAACTCGATCATGCCGCGGTTATGCGCGCGGGCCGTGCCGTAGGCGAACTCGAGGTCGCCTCCGCGTTCCCAGCGATACAGCCGGCTGTTGTGGAACGTGTTGAACAGCAGTTGGCTGTGCAGGCCGAGCAGATCGAGCGCACGCGACCGATCGTCGGCGAGGAACGACCCGGTGGCGGCGAAGTTCTTGCGCAGCATGATCTCCTCCGCCTCGACCGCTTTGTAGGCGTCGCTGCGGTGTCGTTCGGTCAACTTCAAGAACGCCCGATCAAGATCCGCGAGTTGCTCGTTGACAGAACCTGTCTGGCGCAACTCGTTGCCGCCACCGAGGTCGAGCGGCTCGATGCGATCGCGAATCGCGCGGTCGGCGTGATCGCGCAACCACGTCGGTGGCTCCATGATGTGCGCGTCGGCGTCGTGCACCACCCGGTTGAGTTGGTTGTACGGCATGGAGGCAACCCCTTCTCGGTGCTCGGCCGGGGTACGGTAGAGAGCAGCGATTCTGATCGTAAACCCTCGTTTAGTGGAGAAACCCATGGGACTGTTCCGCAAGAAGTCGCCCACAGCGGCGCCAGCGCGATCGGCCACGCATACGCAACCCGCCCCGATGGACGCCAAGGCAGCCAAACCCGGCAAACAACCAAAGCCAGCGAAGCCGCCAAAGCCCGGCAAGCAACCCAAGGCAGCCAAGCCAGGCAAGGAACCAAAGCCAGCAAAGCCGCAGAAGGGTCTGGTCCGCGGCGTTGTCGACCCGGCCGACTTCATCGCGCTGCGTTTCGAGATGGTCGATCTGCGCGCCCGGCTTGAAGCCAGCGAGCAGTCGAAAGCGATGGTGGAAACGCGACTGGCCGCTCTCGATGCGGGCAACGCCATGGCGCGGCCGCCACACGACTCTGCAGACGGTGGTGTCAATGGCGAGGTCCGCCACCGCATCGCCGAGTTCGAAGTGCAACTCGGTGCAGTTGCCGCCGCGGCCGCTGCTGCTTCCGCAACTGCTGAGAGCGCGGCCGCCAATGCACTCGCCGCCGCCGCTCTCGCCAAGAATCCCGAGCCGGTGCCGACCGCGAACGCTGGCGCGTTCCGAAGCGTGTTCGCGGCAGCGCCGTTGGCTGTTCCGACCGGCCCGATCACCTCGGACCCAACACTGGTTGCACGCATCGACGCGCTCACCGCGATGGTCGACGCACAGCACGCCGCGCGCCCCGACCCCACTCTTGGCGCGCGTGTCGATGAACTGATGAGCCGTATCGACGCCGCTCCCGACGCGAATCGCCTGGTCGAACTCGAGGCACGCATCGACGCAGCCCCCGACGCAAACCGGCTTGGTGAAATCGAAGCACTGATCGGCGATCTCGCCGCCAAGATCGCCGAGCCGCCACCGATGCCGCTGCTCGCAATCGCCGCACCAACGGGAACCGACCCCGAGACGGCGGCGCGCCTCGACGACATCAGCCAACGAGTCGAGACCATCGACTCGCTGCATGGTCAACTGGCGCAACTCAACGCGCGCGTCACCGCGCAGGCCGAAGTCGGCGCGCAGCTCAGCAGCCTCAGCGATCGAATCGGCCAACTAACGACTGGAACGCAACAACAGTTGCCCCCGCCTGCCTCGACGGTGCCGCTTGACGACGGGCTGCGCGACGACGTGAAGGCGTTGTCCTATCGCGTTGAAGTCTTGGCCGAGCGCATGGAGAGCAGCGAGACGCGCGCACGACAAACAGCCGAGCAGCTGATCGCCATCGAGCATCGCATGAGTGCGGTCAGCTCCGAGCTGACCAATCAGGTCAGCGAACTCGGCCGCGACATCGACGGCTTCGGCGCCTACACAAATTCAAGCGGCAACGGGCATGCGAGCAACGGCAACGGGCATGCGAGCAACGGCAATGGTCACGTCAGCGCCGAGTTGCTCACGGAGTTGCAGGCGGCGCAAATCAAACTCGCCGCCGAGCAAGCACGCTACGAAATCGCGTTTCGCCAGGACCTCGCGACGCTGGCAGAACACGTCCGCCGCACCAAGTCCTGACCCGCGACGCAGCGAACTCCGCCGAACTTCCCGTGTTAGTCGTTGAGAAGGTCGAGAGCGCGCTGCACTAGCTCTCTGGCAGCTTCGATTTTCTCTTGGTACTCTCCGAGGTCGCCGTCTTGCAACGCTTGCTCGGCTTCGCCGAACAGGTTGTCGGCTTCGGCCAATAGATCAGCGGCATTCGCATCGTCGGGTGGCGCGTTCGGGTCAGTGGGTGTTGCTGCAACACCTTCAACGTCACCGAGGTCGACGTTGAGGCCGGGGAACAACTGGCCCAGCGCTTCGCCCAAGGTTTCTCCGAAGCCCACTTCACCGTTGTAGTACGCGACGACTAGGCGGACCTGCGGTTGGCCGACGTTTTGAGCTTCGACGTAGACCGGTCGAGCCCACAACAATCCATCGGCGATCGGAAGCATTTGCAGATCGCCGTAGACGACGCGCGATCCGGCGAGACCGAGTTCGGTGACACGAGGCGCAAAGGCGCCGTCGGTGGAGATGTTGGCGCCCACAACAAGAGGTCCCTCCGGAAGCGCACCGGTCACTTCGTACGCCACGAGCTGACCATCGGACGAGGCCGTCATGTACGACACCATTTCCTTGCGCTCGTTCTTCACGCTGAACGGTTGATACGGCCGGAAAATGCGGAACGACGATTCGGCGGTGCCATCGGCGTGGAACATTGCGTAATACGGAACGAAGCGATCCGCTGAAGCCTCGGTAGCGAAGTTGTCGGTGCCGGCATCCTCTTGCGCGGTGTCCGACGCGACGGTTGTCTCGGTCGTGGCGTTATCCAAGCCGCCCTGCGGTGGCTGATCGGGTGCCGCTAGCGCTACCGACCACGCGCCGTCGCGATCGAAGAATGCCGCGGCATCCAGGCGGTACTTCGCGTACGCGGCCGTCTGCAGACGGAACAACTCTTCGGGGTAGCGCAAATGCGCAACCAGTTCTTCGGGCATCTCGATGCGCGGCGTGAACAGATCGGGGAACACGGAACGCCACACCTGCAGCACGGGATCGGATTCGTCGTTGACGTACATCGTCACCGAGCCGTCGTAGGCGTCGACCACAGCTTTCACACTGTTACGCACGTAATTCAACGAGTGCCCCAATCCGGCACCGGAATCGAGTTGCGAGAGATCGGCGCTCTGCCCGTATGGATAGCGATTGCTGGTGGTGTAGCCGTCGATCACCCACAGCACGCGGCCGTCGATCGCGACCGGATACGGGTCGCCATCGAAGGAAAGGAACGGCGCGAGCTCTTGCACTCGTGCGCGAGGGTTGCGAAGCATCAGCAGCTGCGACTCATCGGTGATCGCGCTTGAGCCGATCAGGTTGTAATCCAACTCAGTGAGTGCGAAGGCGAGGCGACGCAGAGTTGACGATATCGGCACACCCTGTTCGCCCTCATAGGCGGCCGCGTCGTCGCCCTGGCACGGTGTCTCGACTACCGACGTGTTGACGATCGAGTAGCCACCGAGCCCTGGGCTGAAGTACAGCTCGGGCCGATTGAGTACGACGATGTCGTCGCGGTATGCGGGGTTGCCATCAGCTGCGACCTGGCTCGCCGACGACATCACCAAACCACAACCGTGGGTGTTGATGAGGTGCGTGCCCTGCCACGACTTGTTACCAACCTGGCCGAGGTCGAGTTCGCTGGCGCCCACGATGACTTGGCGCAACGCTCCATCGACCACGTAGCGGTCGGGGTCGAGATCGTTGATCGTCTGCCCTGGCTTGCCCTTGTCGGTACGGAAGCGGGTGACCATGTTCTGGTCGGGCTTGATCTTTCGCACATCGGTGAGCGCCGCGATGTTTGCGCTGACCTCGGTGCGCGTCAGCGCGCCGAACTCGACCGACTCGACGCTGACATCTGCGATGCCAAGCGCCTCGCGCGTTGCTTCGATGTTGTAGGCGATGTACTGCGCTTCCTTCTCGCGCTGGTTCGGGTTAACGACCAGCGACTGAATGGCGGCTGGATAGATCACACCACCGACGAGTGCGACGACTGCCCACAACGCCGACGCCACGACCGCCGGTCGCCACTTGTCGGTTTTCAGAGTGCTGAGGAACAGCGCGGCAGTGAGCAACGAAATCAGCGCCAACAACATCACCGCTGGCAATTGCGCGTTATCAACCGCGTACGTCACCCCGCGCACAGCTCCACGGTTCGCTGTCGTGAGTTCGTAGCGCGTCACCCAGTAGTCGCCAGCCTTCAGGACAGCCAGCACCGCCAGCAGCACGGCAATGTGCGCCTTGGTTGCGCGGCGCACCTTCGGCCGCGGCGGCTGCAACACGATGCCGCCCGACAACACATGCGTCGCCACGATCAGCAAGGTAATGAAAACGACCGCGATGAACAGCCAATCGAGCACGAACGTGATGAAGGGCAACTTGAAGAGGTAGAAGCCGACGTCGTTACCGAAGTGCCGATCGTTGACCCCGAACGACTTGCTGTTGCGGAACATCAGCCAGTCCTGCCAACGGCCGATGGCCGGTGCGGCGAACAACAGGCCGACGATGATCGCGATACCGAAGCGCAGCATGCGCAGCCGGTTGCCGAAGAACTCGTGGAAACGCTCGACCAGTGGATGGGTGTTGGCCGCGAACGAACTGGGTGCCAGTCGGTCGGCGATGACCAGGTTGACGACCGCCACGGCGATGAAGGTGCCCGCAAACATCGCGAACATCGTCAGCTTGGCGCCGAATACACCCCAAAACACGTCGGTGCGATCGACTGACTTGTGCCACAGATAGTCGACAAAAAAGTCGGCAAGAAAGCGAGCCGACAACAACAGACCAACGAGCAGCACTGCGGCAATGATCAGCAGCGAGCGGCCTCGATCACTAAAGCGACTTGGCCGAGGAACGCGGCGAGGAAGATCCGAAGAGTTGCGCACGCGTCGAACGTTACCGGGCTGCAAGCAGCAGCATGCAGCGACAACCCTCGTGCGCTGGTGCCGAAAGGTGCTCGGTGGGGAACGGACTGCCTGCCGCAACCGCACCGGCGAGGGCGTTGTCTTCCGAATCGGGGCATTTCGGGCCACTGGGGTCGACCGCCCAGCACACCGGGGTACCAGCACGCAGCACTGCGAACGCGCCGCTGCCGAATGCCATCCGCATCACATCGTCGATGTGCTCGTCAATGCGACGGGTCTTCCATTCGCGGTACACGGTGCGCGTCAGCCCGACGAGTTCGGTGTTGTCGCCGTCGGCAGCCGAGATCGAACGATCCAGTCGCTCACGTAACGGCGAAACGACGGCAGCGGCGAGCGCTTCGATCGCTGGCACCAACGCCGACTCGCGATCAATCGTTGCCCGCTGATCGTCAGCGCTCGCCTCATCGACGCTGCCCGCGCCAGCGACAGCAGCGTGCATCAGTTCGTCGGCGATCGCGTCGGCGTAGCGCTGAATGTGCTCGTCGGTGGTCGGCAACACGCCGACCAATGACCGCACTGCTTCGCGGCCGCGTAATCGCAACAGCACATCATTCTGTTCGTCGGCGAGCACTCGCTTTAGGTTGCGCGAGCCAGCGGCGACAAGCGGGGCCAGTTGCGCATCGCGCCGACCGAACGGCGAGTCGACAGCCGCAACACTCGACTCGGGTTCCTCGGGAGTTGGCTGAAACACCGACAGTTGCGTCTCTGTCGACCCCGCCGTGTTAGGACTGGCCGTGTTAGGACTAGCCGCTCTTGACGACTCCTTAGCAGCAGGCTGCTTCGCAGCCTTCGCTGTTGGCTTCGCCTTCTGTTGCACCTTCTCCTTGACCGCCACCGTTTCGCCGCCAGCGCGCAGGCGGGCGAACAAGTCGTCGACCGCAACGTCGCGCTGGTCGGCGACGGGCGCGGGCTCGGGCCCGAGTTCGAGTTCCGCGATCGGTTGCGGTTGCGGGTTGTCCTCTACCACTGCCGGCTCCGAAGCCAGTTCGGTTGCAGGCTTGGGTACATCGATCTCGCGCGCTGGCACGACGATCGGCACCGGGGCAGTCAGTGGCGGCAAATCGACCAACTCGCCGCCGACGGCCTGCGGGGCCATCTCGGCAATCACCTCGATGGCGATCAGCCGCGACTTCTCGAACGACTGCATCAACCGATCGCGATTCTGAATCAGCTGTTCGATCTGCTTGCGCGCGACCTCGCGGCGACGAGCCAGCTCACCGAGCACACGCTCGCGATACGCACGCGCCTCGTTGACCATGTCGCGTCCCTGCTGCTTGGCCATTTGCAGCTCGTCTTCAGCACTCGCCCCTGCATCCTGGCGGCGGCGGCCAGCCTCGACTTCGGCCTCAGCCCGCACGCGTTGCGCCTCTTCGTTGGCCTCGATCAGCAGTCGCGACGCACCTTCCTCAGCGCGAGTCTTGATCTGTGCCGCCGACTCGCGAGCGGCGGCGACAATGCGCGTTGCCTCGTCGCCCAGCAGGCCGGCGACGACCTCCTCGTCGAGTTCGGCCAAAGATGGCGGCGGTGTTTGCTCGAGCATCCGCAATTCGTTCTCGAGGAGCGTCTCGCGATCTTGCAGACGCGCAAGCTCGGCAGCAACCATCCGCAGGAGCTCGCGAACCTCCTCGCTATCGAAACCCTTGCGCGACGTGGTGAAAGTTGCTGTCGCGACCTGCGCCGGTGACGACGGGTCTGGCCGTGCTTTCGACAGTGCCATCGGGCGAATCGTAGGTGTGCTGCCGACGAAATGGGTGGCACTAGCCCTGAGTCACTAGCCCTGCGTCACGACCCCTGTGTAACAACGACAGGATCGCCACCGAGACGGACCAACGCGTCAAGCGCATCTTGCAGTGTCGCAACTGGAATAATCTCGACGCCGTCGCCGACAACTTGGCGGGCACGGTCGATGCCATCGAGACCATCTACACCCTGATTGACGGGCACAAGGAAGTACTTCACACCCACCTGCTTCACCGCCGATGCCTTTGAGTTGAGGCCTCCGATGGCACCCACATTGCCCTCGACATCAATCGTGCCGGTCACCGCCACGCTTACCCCACCGGTCAGATCGCCTTCCGTGAGCGCATCAATGAGCGACAACGTAAACGCGAGGCCAGCCGATGGACCACCGATGCCTTCCGTCTTGAACAACACCGACAAACCAGACGGCAATTCGACGGTAGTCGTGTCGATCGGGCGAAATCCGATGATGGTTCGCGGCGGGTCTTCGCCGGGCGCGAGGATCGTTTCGACTTCGCCCGACATCGCAACACCATCGCGCTCAAACTCGATCGGGATCTGCTCACCGGCATCGACGTTCGCCAGAATCGGAGTGAGGTCGTCGATGATGGTGATGTCGACACCATCGACCTTCTTCAGCACGTCGCCGGGATCAAGAAGTTCGTCGGCGGGGCTGTACTGCTCGCACTCAGTGCCCTCTTCGTTCGCCACAAGGCAGAGCAGGAAGTCGATGATGACCTGTCCCTGCCTAATCTTCACGTCGTACCCTGCCGCCTTGAGGGCAACGTACATTGCGTTGTCCTTTGCACTGCGCATTTGTCGCTGGCCGCTTTGGATCAACTGGTCTTCGGTTTGGTCCCCGTACTTGTCCCGGCGGCTCCACAAACGTGCAGCTTTGTTCTCACGCGTCACGAACCAATCGAGCATCGAGATCGGTGGTTGCCGAATCGTGATGAAGTAGATGTTGCCGTTTGGGTCGTACGTCGGAACGCCCGCAATGTCCAGCCGTGGCAACACCGGCTCGGCATCGGCGGGCACTAGCGCGTACTCGACGTCTTCGGTCACGTCGACGAGGCAAGGCCGTGGCGACACCTCCGACGTCGTGTCGAACTCCGCGCAGCGTTCCTTGTCGATGAACGCGCCGCTAGGAACCAACGTCGCCACCAAAGGCGCCAACACCGCGATCGCGCCGAGCCCGGCAATAGGAAATGCCCACAGGCGATGCTTGCGCGAGGGCGCAGCGAATTGCGGCACAGGCTCCATTACTATCTCCAATTCAGTGAACGTCACCGAGCTCACCACTGCTGCTGGCTGGATTGCCGGCCTTGCCATTGTGGCGCTAATTGCTTCCGGATGGCGCAAGCCTGCCAGAGCCGTGGCCGATCCGGCACGCGCCCGCATGCAACGCGGCATCCCCGACCGGGCGCATGTGGTCGACGAGAGGGCGCCCTTGGCCGAACACATCCCGATGTGGAAGCGGGTGTGGGCGGTGGTGGCCAGCGGTGGCCTGGCTCTGTGGGTTGCGGCGGTTACCGCCACGGTGATCGCATTCGGCGCCGCGTGGATCGTGATCACGCTCACCGACATGCTGAAGCAATGAGCCGTAAAGCAACGAGCCGTGAAGCAACGAGCCCGGAAGCAGCCAGTAGTGAAGTAAAGACTGGCGCCGACGCGTGGCGGCAGGTTGCCGAGGCTGGACATACCGGTGACGAAGCGACCGCGCGCGAGTCAGCGTCGGCCGCCGACCCGGTTCTGCGCGAGTTGGCGCTGGGTGCCCTTGAGCGGATGGGCAAGCTCAGCAACGGCGATCTGCACTCGGCGTTCAGCGACGGCGATCATGCGGTTCGTCGTCGCGCCGCGATCATCGCGGCGAAGCGGCGCGACGTGTCACTGACGCCATTGCTCGGCGATGCTCACGACGGCGTGGTCGAAGCCGCCGTGTGGGCCTGTGGCGAACACGAAACAGTCAGCGAGGAGGAATTCGCGACGCTCGTCTCGCTGGCAACAGCGGCGACGGAGCCGCTCGTGCGTGAAGCCGCCGTAGCCGCGCTCGGTGCAATCGGCGACCAGCGCGGACTCGCCGCGATTCTTGCGGGCTGCGTCGACAAGCCGGCCATCCGCCGCCGAGCCGTGCTCGCGCTCGCGCCTTTCAGCGGACCGGAAGTCGACGCCGCTCTGCAGGCGGCCTTGCAAGATCGCGACTGGCAGGTTCGCCAAGCTGCAGAAGATCTGTCCCCGTAGAGTTACCTAATGCGCCGCCCCGCCGCCCTCGCGATTTCTGCCCTACTCATTGTTGCTGGTTGTCGTAATCAGCGATCCGACGATGCAGCCGATGCCACGACGACAACTGCAACGTCGCCGCCAACGACGCAGGTTGTCGAATCAACGGTTGTCGAATCAACGGTTGCTCCGTCAACGGCAGCACCCACCACCACGGTCGATCCGCAAGCGTTCGCCGATCGCCCGTATGAGGTCTTCGTGCCCAGTGGCTACAGCGCGGCGACGGCGGCACCGTTGGTGATTTTGCTGCATGGCTATGGTGCATCCGGCCTCATCCAAGAGTTCTATTTCAATCTGCAACCGCAAGCCGAAGCGCGCGGCTTCTTGTACGTGCACCCCGATGGCACCAAGAACCAACTCGACAGGGCCTTCTGGAACGCGACCGATGGGTGTTGCGACAACACCCAGTCGGTCGACGACTCGGCCTACATCACGTTCATCATCGACCGGGTCTCGGCGGCCTACAACGTCGACCCGGCGCGGGTCTACCTAGTCGGCCACTCGAACGGTGGTTTCATGTCGTACCGCATGGCGTGCGACCACGCCGATCAAGTCGCGGCGATCGTCAGCTTGGCCGGCGCGACTTTCGAAGACGCATCAAAGTGTGCACCGTCGGAACCGGTGAGCGTCTTGCAGATCCACGGCACCTCCGACGAAACCATTCGCTACGAGGGCGGCAGCACCCCGGTTGGCTCGTACCCATCCGCCGAGTCGACCGTCGCCGAGTGGTCGGACTACAACGGATGCACCACTACAACGGAATCGCTTGGCACAGCCGATCTCGGGTCGTTACTCGAAGGCGACGAGACCGCGAAAAAGGCTTTCACCGGCTGCCCCGTTGACGGCAAGGTCGAACTGTGGACGATGGCAGCAGGCCCGCACATCCCGCTGTTCACCGAGAACTTTGCTGTCGACATCATCGACTGGCTCTACGCCCACCCGAAGGTGTAGTCCCTTCAGAGTCCAGGGCCCCTCACCGTTCAGAGGTCGTAGCGGTAGACGTTGGTATCGCGGGGCTTGAAACCAAGGCGTTGGTACAAACGATTCGCCGCTTCCCGAGACGGTCGCGACGTGAGGTCGACCGTTGTCGCGCCTTTGCTGCGCGCCCGTTCGATGGCGAAGCGATTGAGTTGTTCGCCGACGCCGTGACCGCGTGCCGCATCGTCGACGACCACGTCTTCGATCCACGAACGCACGCCGGTTGGAATGCGAAACGTCACCAACGTCAAGGTGGCGACCACTGCGCCGTCGAGGCGCGCGATCAGTACGTCGTTGGCTGGCGCCGCGATCATCTCGGCTAACTCGCTCTGCGACGGCGGCACCGAACGCTTCGAGAGTTGCGGAATCAGTCGTGCGAACGCGGCCACTAACTCGTCGGTGGCTTCGCCTGCGACTTCAATCGTGACGCTCACACCCGGCAGGCTACGCACCCGCCGATCCCGGCGGGGTGACGGGTTCCGTTTCCGCGCAGGGCGATAACCTTGCGGCTAATGGAGCACGTACGCTGGCTGGCCGAACCGAAACTGCGGCGGCCGATGCTGATCGCGGCCTTCACCGGCTGGAACGACGCTGGCGACGCGGCGAGCAACAGCGTGCGTCACCTCGTCGAGGCGTGGCACGCACAGCCGCTCGCCGAGATCGACCCGGAAGAGTTCACCGATTTCGCGACGGTGCGCCCGCACGTTCGCCTGACCGACGAGAGCAAGCGCACCATCGTGTGGCCAACAGTCGGCCTGTGGAGCGCCAGCACACCGGGAGGCGACGTCATCCTTGCGCTCGGCCCCGAGCCAGCGTTGCGCTGGCGACTGTTCACCGACCAACTCGTCGGGATCGCGCAGAAGTTTGAAGTGTCGATGGTGCTGACGCTTGGCGCGCTGCTCGCCGACGTGCCGCACACGCGTCCGGTGCAACTGATCGGTACCGCCACTGAGGACGACGTCATCGAGCGCTTCGACCTGCAACGCAGTCGCTATGAGGGCCCAACCGGGATCGTCGGCGTGTTGCACGACAGTTGCAGCAAGTCCGACCTGTCGTCCGCATCGCTGTGGGCAGCCGTGCCGGCGTACGCATCGCAGGTTCCCTCGCCGAAAGCGTCGCTGGCACTCATCGAGCGCACCTGCGAGATGCTCGGTAGCCCCAGCCCAACCGCGCAACTGCAGGGTGAGGCACAGGAGTACGACAACCGCGTCAGCACCTTCGTCGCCGACGATGGCGACTTGATGGGTTACGTGGCGCGCCTGGAATCGCTTGCCGACAGCGGCCAGTTGGTCGACGACGACTACTTCAGCGATAGCGATGATGACGATGACGAGGATGACGACACTGTTGGCGGCGAGCTGGCCGACGATGTCGACGAGGTTGTCGTCGCCGAGGTCAACAGCGAGGAACTGATGGCGGAAGTCGAACGGTTCCTGCGCGATCAAGGCGGCAATTAGTCAACGCTGCGCGCTGATACGCCTGGCGGAGACCTTCGCGCGCCCGATACGCGAGCGCCGCAACCGCGTTGGGCGCCAAACCAAGCAACTGCGCAATTTCGACCGCGGTGCGCCCTTCCACCTCGGTGAGCCACAGCACGCGCCGCCAACGTTCGGGCAACGCAGCGAACGCGGCGGTTGCAAACGCGCAGTCTTCGCGATCGTTGTCGCCATCAAGCAGCGCGACGTTGATGCCGTCAATCAACTCGTCGCTCGGCAGTTCGCGGTTGCAGCGCACCCTGTCGTAGAACACGTTGCGTACTGCCGCTACTAGGTACGGCCGAAACGACACATCCGGTCCACCACCCGATCGCGACGCGCGCAGCACACGGGCAAACGCTTCCGAGATCACATCGTCGACGTCGGACCGATTGTGGGTCAACGCGTGGGCCGCAGCACGAGCAGCTGGATAGTGGCGGCGGTACAACTCGCCGTAGGCCTCGGCGTCACCGGCGCGCGTGTGATCGATCAACTCCGCATCGTCCAATTGTCGCACTGCCATCGTGCTGGTCACGGTGCCAAGTCATCGTCAGCGTTGTGTACCGTCTTAACCGAATATGCGATTCCTCAAGCTGACGAGCACGACCTTGACAATTGCGGGTCTGCTGGGCGCGTGCAGCGATGGTGCGCCGCCTGCTTCAGTCGACGAAACGATCGTCGCCACGACGACTACGGTGCGGCCCGACGACGGCGTCTTGTTGATCGGCGCGATCCTGCCGCGCAATGGCGTCGCCGCCGAGCTTGGATCGTCGATCAGTGATGCATTGGTACTAGCGGTGAGCGAGATCAACGCCGCTGGCGGGGTTGGTGGAATGCCAGTGCGCGTTGTCGAACGCGAGGAAGGCGACAACGAAGCCACCGCCTCGCTTGCTGTGTTGGAACTGATTGAGCTCGGTGTCGACGCAATCATCGGCCCGACCTCGTCGACCAACACGCTCGCGACGCTCGGTGCCGCTGTCGATGCCGGCGTTCTGACGTGCAGCCCAACCGCGACGGCATTGGCGCTCGATTCGTTCCCCGACAACGGCCTGTTCATCCGCACCATTGCCAGCGACTCGTTGCAAGCCGAGGCGCTGGCGTCGCTAGTCGAGTCGTCGGGTACCAGCAGTGCAGTCGTCGTCTACATCGACGACAACTACGGTCGGCCGTTCGCGCAAGAAGCGCGACTGGCAATGCTGGCCGGAGGAACGTCGGTTACCGCGATGGTCGGCTTCACAGCGAGCGAGGACTCGATGGCAACTGCCGTTACAGCGGTCGTTACTACCCAAGCCGAAGTCGTCGTTGTGATCGCCGATGGCACGACTGGGCCGGAGATTATCTCGGCGATCGACGATGCCAGCGACCTCTCGCCGACGTTCGTGGTCAACGACGCACTCCGGCGACCAGCAACCTCGGCGCAACCGTTTGGACGCAGCTTGATCACGCGCATCGAGGGTGTCTCGCCTCTCGCCTATCCGACCGCCGAATCCTTCATTGAATCGCTGCGCGACATCAACCCTGCAGCCACTGGACTGTTCGCGCAGAATGGGTACGACTGCCTCAACGCGATCGCGATTGCGGCGCTGACCGCCGACAGCGACCAGCCAGCGGCAATCGCCCGACAGATTCCGATTGTCACTGACCACGGCACGCCGTGCAACAACTTCGCCGCCTGCGCCGAGTCGTTCGCGGCTGGTCGACAGATCGATTACTCGGGACCTGGGCGCGACCTGACAATCGGGCCTGACGGCGAAGTGCTGACCGCATTCTTCGAACGATTCACTTTCGATGCCGACGGCCGCGATATCTCTGCTGGCGTAGTAACCGTCGGCGGGTAGCCCGCTACAGCTGCGCGGCGAGTTCTTCCACCGACACAACCATGCCGGCGTAGAACTGGCCAAAGTCGGCGTAGATCGCTGACGCGTGATCGAAACGCATCGAGTACACGCAATCCTTCAAGTCGTC
>Ga0105048_10003141_pt1 | contig 27054 bp, 20 predicted proteins | sample MAT05_FD_78382 | JGI IMG/M metagenome (GOLD analysis project Ga0105048, IMG submission 78382) | Freshwater microbial communities from Lake Fryxell liftoff mats and glacier meltwater in Antarctica - MAT-05 | ecosystem: Environmental > Aquatic > Freshwater > Ice > Liftoff microbial mat | place...
CGGCGTCGTCGCGGGTGCCGCCCAGCAGCTCCAGTGACAAGGCGGTGTCGCAGCGGAACAGCGCCGTGTGGCCGCCGCTGACGACGAGCCCGACGCACGGGAAGATGTCGCGCCCGGCGGCGATCCGGCACGCGAAGACGTGCCCGGCGATGTGGTTCACGCCGATCAACGGCACGCCGAGGGCGAGGCTCAGCGCCTTCGCCGCCGTCACCCCGACGAGCAGTGCCCCGACGAGCCCCGGCGTGTGGTGGACCGCCACGCAGCCGACGTCGGTGATGCCGATGCCGGCGCGGGCGAGTGCCTCGTCGATGACGGGGAAGAGGTTGCGGAGGTGCGCCCGGCTGGCGATCTCGGGGACGACGCCGCCGAACCGGGCGTGCAGGTCGGTCTGCGACGCGACGACGCTCGACCGCACCGCCAGGTCGTCGGTGAAGACGGCGGCCGCGGTCTCGTCGCAGCTCGTTTCCAGGCCCAGGAAGTACGTCATTCGATCTCGATCACCGTCCCGTCGGCCTTCACGTCGATCTCCCGGACCTTCCCCTTCTTGTCCTTCCCGGACACCTCGAACGAGCCGTCCTTCATCTTCCACGCCTTGTCGAAGGTGACGCCCGGCAGCTCCTTCTTCGCCACGTCCATGACGTTCGGCGGCACCTCGGCCAGCTCGATCACCACCCGGTTGGCCTCCCCGCCGCAGCCGACCGCGGCCGCCAGCACCAGCCCCGCGAGTACCGTCCGCATCAGTTCCCCTCCCCAACGGTCTCGCCCCCGGCCCGGGTGGTGAGTGCCTTGTACGTGGTGTAATCGATGCCGCGGCCCAGGAACCGGACGTGGCCGTCGGCGAACACGAAGTTCGTCCCGCCGGCGTGCCGGCTGCCGAAGTTGTTGGCCTCGCCCGGCCCGGCCGGGCCGCCGAACGACTCGCCGGTGTGGCCCAGCACGAAGTTCGCGGCCACGTTCACCTGCCCGGCGAACGGCGAGCCGGTCGGGGCCGCGTGCCCGGCCCCCGGCAGCACGCCGACCCACGTCGTCGGCCCAAGCTGGTAGTGCCGCTCGCCGACCAGGAGCGTCGAACTCGTGCCGTCGCTGACGTCGGCGATGCGGGTGGTGCTGTTGCGGGAGAACACACCGTCGCCGTCCACCCCGGGCTCGGTCACGCCGTACACCGCCGGGTAGTTCGCGGCGGCGAGGTCGGTCTGCGTTCCGGTCGGCAGCCCGGCCGGCGTGAGCGGGCCGACCGGGATCGTCGGCGGGAGCTGGTCGGCCGGGCAGCGGAAGAAGTTTACGACCGTGACCCGCGGGCCGGCGTGGGCCGGGTCGGTGATCGACTTCGTGCGGTCGATCTGCCCGTTCAGGGCGCTCGCCTCGGCGTAGGGGAGGACGAACGCCGCCCAGCCCCAGCCGGGGCCGGCGTCGTCGCCGTTGGCCGCGACGGCGGACGCGTACCCGGGCGGGAACTGCTTGTGGCCGTCGTGGTAGAGGAGGACGGCCAGACCGACCTGTTTGAGGTTGTTCTGGCACTGCGTCCGCACGGCCGCGTCGCGGACCTTCTGCACGGCCGCCACCAGCAGCCCGATCAGGACGGCGATGATGGCGATCACCACCAACAGCTCGATCAGTGTGAACGCGGGGCGGCGGGTCATTTCTTCTCCACGAGCGTGATCTGGTCCGGCCCCTCGACCTTGATTTGCGGCTTCTCCTTGAACAGCGTCACCGTGCCGGTCACGCGGACCGTCTTCCCCTTGAAGTGCGCCGCCGGGTCGTCCACCTTCGCGGCCTTGAACTTCTCCACCGCCTTCGCCGGCAGGAACACCGTGAAGTTCTTGTCGCTCTTGAAGTCCTCCTCCGAGTTGAGGTACACGGCCGCTTTGCCGCCGGTGGACTTCACCACGAACTCGACGGTGATCTTCTGGTCCACCTTCTTGGCGGCGTCGGCCGGCGACAGCGGGGCCGCGTCCTGCGCGAGGACGAACGCCATTGCCATCAGGGCGACGGTAATGGACAGCACGAAGCGGTGCATCGTCAGGCTCCGGGGTGGGGGAATGACGAATGACCCACCAATGACCCACCAATGACCAAGGATGACAGGCAGCGCTTTCCCTTCGTCATTGGTGGGTCATTCGTCATTTCGCCGACTCGTCGAGCAGGTAGCGCTGCACGAACAGCGCCGTCGCAGCGGCCTGGAACTCGCGGTTCTTCTGCTTGGCGAAGCCGTGGCCCTCGTCCTTCGCGTTGAGGTACCACACCGGAGTGCCGCGGGCCTTCAGCGCCCGCACCATCTGCTCGGCCTCGCTCGCCGGCACCCGCGGGTCGTTCTGCCCCTGCACGATGAACAACGGCCGCGACACCTTCGCCACGTTCGTCAGCGGGGCCGTGCGGTCCATGAACTCGCGCACCTTCGGGTCGCGCTCGTCGCCGTACTCGGCCCGCCGCAGGTCGCGGCGGTACGGCTCGGTGTTCTCCAGGAACGTCCGCAGGTTCGACATGCCGACCACGTCCACGGCGCAGCGGATGCGGTCCGGGTAGTACGTCGCCACGGCCAGCGTCATGTGCCCGCCGTAGCTGCCGCCGGTCACCATCACGCGGTCGGCGTCCAGGTCGGGGCGGCCCTTGATCCAGTCGAGCAGCGCGGCGATGTCCTTGTAGCTGTCCTCGCGCTTCAGGCCGTTGTCGAGGGTGAGGAACGTCTTGCCGTACCCCTCCGACCCGCGGACGTTCGGGAACAGCACGGCCACGCCGAGTTCGTTGGTGTAGTAGTTGCCCGCCCCCAGGAACCCGGGCCGGGCCTGCCCCTCGGGGCCGCCGTGGATGTTGATGATGACCGGCCGCTTCCCCGTAAACTTCTTCGCCGGCGGGTAGAGGAAGCCGCTGATCTCGCGGTCGTCGAACGACTTCCACTTCACCAGCTGCGGCTCGGCGAACGTGGCGGCGTTGAGCCCGCCCGTCTCGCTTTCCGTCCACCGCTCCAGCTTGCCGGTGGTGTCGTCGTAGGAGTACACGTCCGTCGGCACTTTCGCTGACGCGAGGTTAAACGCCAGCTCGCCGGTCTTGGGATGGAATTTCAACCCGGACACGGAGCCCGGGATAGCGGCAGGGGCGTCCAGCACCCCCGTGTCGGCCTTCATCAGCCGCAGCGTGCCGACGCCGGCCTCGTTGGTGACGAATGCGAGCAGCTTCCCGTCGGGGGACAACTCGAACTCCTCCACGTCCCAGTGGATGTCGTTGGGGTCCGGGACCGCGATCTTCGTCGCCACGTTGATGCGCGTGAGGCGCTTGAACTCGCTGCCGCGGTCGCTCGTCGTCCAGACGTGCTTGCCGTCCGGGGTGAACGCGCCGCCGGAGAAGGCCGACGGCGTGTACTTCCCCTCGGGCTTCGGCGTCAGCTCCTTCTTCACCCCGGCCGTCGCGTCCACCGTCCACAGGTAGCTCTCGTTGATCGACACGTACTCGCCGAGCAGGATGGTGCCGTCGCCCGGCGCCCAGTCCAGCACCGCCCAGCCGACGCCGAGCTCCGCCACCTTGGTGTCGGACTCCGGGTCGGTCGGGTCGATCACGTACAGGTCGGCGTCGGTGCCGTTGCGGCGGGTGCTGGTGTACGCCAGCTTCGTCCCCGACCGCGACCACACGCCCAAACTGTTCCGCGCCTTGCCGTCGGTCAGCATCGTGGCGGCGCCGGTGCCGGGGTCGAAGCGGAACGTCTGGTAGCGCTCGTTCCCGCCCACGTCGCGGCCGAACACGAACGATTCGCCGCCGGCCGGGCGGAAGCGGGCGCCGCTCACCTTCTCGGGGAAGAAGGTCAGCTGCGTGCGGTCGCCGCCCGGCATCTTCACCCGGTGGACCTGCGCCGTCTGCCCGAACCGCGTGCTGACGAGCATCTCGCGGCGGGTCGGGTGCCAGTCGAGGAAGGTGGCGCTGCGGAACTCGGTGTACCGCTTCACCTGGTCGGCGAGCGCCGCGGGGATGGGCGGGATGCCGTCCGCGACGAGGTTGTCGCCGGGGGCGAGCACCTGGGCCGGGGCCGGGAGCGCGAGCAGGACGAACGGCAGCGGCAGGAGGACGCGGCGCATCGGAGCCTCCGGGGCGGGACGGGGTGATTCTCGCCGCCGGGGCCGACGCGGGCAAGCACCATCGGGCCGGGCGCGTCGTCCCAACAGTGATTCTTGAATGAGACTCAATGCTTTTCTGACGGGGTGCCCCTTTTCCACGGAACCAAGAATCTGGGCCAGAACGAGCCAGCCGGGCCGGTGGGGTTGAGATGGGTCGCGGCGGCCGGCGTCGGGTAGGATGGTTCCCATCCGCCTGCGTGAAGCCCCCTTATGGCCGGAGCGATCATCTTTGTCCCGGCGTTGGCCGCCACCGCCGCCCTCGGGTTCGTGTTCGCCCTGTTCGCGGCCAACCACTACCTCACCGTGCTCCAGAGCACCGCGGCCGGCGCCAAACACGTCGTCTGGGGCGAAGAAGGCGTGTTCGACGGGTTCTGGAAGCCGTTCTACCTCCTGTGGCTGGCCGGGCTGTGGGCCGGCCCCGCGATGCTCGCGGCGCGCCTCGGCGGCGGCGGGTGGCTCACCACCGTCGCCCCGCTGACGCTCGTGTGGCTGTGCTACCCCGTCAGCCAGTTGTCGTCGCTCAGCGCGTCGAGCGTGTGGCTGCCGCTCCACCCCGGCGTGTTCGACCGCCTCGCCCAGAGGCCGCGCGTCACCCTCGGGTTCTTCGCGCTGAGCCTCGTCCCGATCGCCGGCGTCGGCCTGGCGCTGCACGGCATTGCCCGCGGCGAGGGGGCGGCGTGGCTGGTGTTCGGCGCCCCGCTGCTGGTGCTGAGCCTGTACCTGTACGCCCGGCTGCTCGGCCGGCTGGCATTCGTGCTGATGTTCACCAAGTCGCGGCTGGCGCGGCGGAAGAAGAAGGAGCCGCGCGACGAGTTGCCGCCGGTGCAGCCGCCGCAGCTCCCGGAGCCGGAGGAGGCCGAGGGCTTCCGCCAGCCGAGCGACCTGCCGCCGATCGACACGCCCGACGAGGGGCCGCTGACCGGGTACGACGTGGCGTTCGCCGACGACGCGAAGCCGAGGCGGCCGCGCGTCCAGGCCGAGGCGGTTTACCCCCGCCGCCCGGACCACGACGACGTGCCGTACGCGGCGAACGAGCCGGACGGCGAGGCGCCGCCGGAGGAGCGGATACCGGCGTCGGTGGTGAAGCCGCGCGAGGACGAGATGAAGCTGCTGGACCGGTCGGACGCGCCGAAGAAGCCGAAGGTGGCGTGGTCGGCAGAGGTGCTGGCGTTCCTGGGCCAGCACGAGACGTGGGCGCAGGCCGGGGTGCTGACGTTCTTCGCGCTGGCGGTCGGCGGACTGGTGCGTCTCTTGCGCGAGACCAACCCGATGAGTGGGGGGTGACCCGCCGCCGCTCGCGGCGGTGCAGCGTACGCGCTGCTCCGCCGCGAGCGGCGACTCAGCGGGCCAGCGACTTCGCGCTGTCGCGGAACGCCTTCAGCGCGTCGCGCTCGACCGTCAACATCTGCACCCGGTTCCCGCCGAAGACCGTCACCACGCGCACGATCCGGGCGGCGCCGCCGTCCACCTCCGCCCCCAGCGACACGATGTAGTCCTCCCCCGACTCCATGTCCAGCGTCACCTCGAACCCGTTCACGTTCGGGTCGACGCGGTGGTCCGGGTGCTCGCCGCCCTCGCGGAAGTCCTTCACCCGCAGCCCCTGGATCGCCTTCACCAGCTCGTCCACCTTCCCCGGGTCCACGCTGAACCCCGGCGGCTGCTTCGCCACCCAGGTCGTCCCCTCCCGGCGGAACTCCCGCGACAGCACCTCGCCGCCGGTCGAGTCCTTCCACCCGCGGACGTTCACCTGCACCAGCTTCGTGGCGTCGAACCGCACCACCGTCCGGTCGCGCAGGTCGGCCGCCGCCAGCCGGTCGTACACGATCCCCTTCGGCACCGTGAACACCACCGGCCGGCCCTCCACCCGGGCGAACACCGACTGCTTGTCCGGCGTCTCGTTGCCGAGGAAGTACACCCGCTCGTTCCCCGGGGCCGGGGCGTCCAGCCCCACCACCACCTTCAGGCGCGGCGCCTCCGCCGCCAGCCCGTACCCCCCGTACACGTCCTTCTCCTTCCCCTTGTCCGCGTCCCCCAGCTCGCGCTCGAACCGCCCCGCCTGCTGCGTAGATAACAGCGTCAGCAGGTCGTTCACCGTGCCGGTGTCCGCCGCCTTCCCCTTCATCGGGTCGGGCCGCACGTACTTCCAGCCGGCCTCCGCGATCCCCGTCGTCTTCTCCTTCTCCACCTCGTTCTTCACGTTCGCCCCCTCCGTGATCGTCAGCTTCGTCGCCTGGAACGACGAGAAGCCGGGGAGCGTCGGGTCGAGGTAGTCGAACCGCGTCTTGCCGACGGCCGCGAGCACCTCCGTCTCGGCGGGGGCGCCGCCGACCTTCACCTTGTCGGGGATGATGAAGTCGGCCGGCGCCTCGCCCGGCCGGGTTCGGCGGACCCACACCCCCGCGGCGTCCTTCTTGCCGAACAGCAGTACCGTCGGCGTCGCCCCGGCCTTGAGCTTCGGCGCCGCCTTCAGGTCGGTCTGCGGCTCCAGCCCCTCGGCGTACAGCTTCACCTCGGCCCGCAGCTCGGAGCCGGCGAACGCGGCGTCGGTCTTGTCCTTCGGGAACTCCTTGACCAGCCGCGCCTGCGTCACGAGATCGACGAGCCCGCGGGCGGCGGTCTGGTTCGCGGCCTGCGGGTCGTTCGGGCCGCCGGCCAGCTTCCAGTCGATGCCGCTCTTGCGCAGCTGCACCGTCTGCCCGCCCGTAGTGATGTCCACGGCGTCGAGGCGGGCCTTGAGGTCGTCGCGGATCAGGTCGCGGTCGCGGAGCGGGGTCGGGTCGGTGACGACCGCGGCGAGGCCGTCGAGGTTGGCGGCGGTGGCGCGGACCACGCCGGGCGTGCCTTCGAGCTGCACGTACATCTTCGGCGGCGGGGCGAAGGTGTCCTTCTTGTCGTCCTTCTTGTCGGCGTCCACCTTCTTGCCGAGGAACGCGACCTCGGTCTTGCCGTCGCGGAGCTTCAACTCGACGCGGACGCGGTCCGGGTTGCCGGGGTTCAGGCCGTACTGCGCCAGGTCGGCGGGGGTGTCGAGGAAGTCGTCGGCGGCGCCGGCGGACAGGCCGGTGAGTCCGGCGAGGAGCGGGCGGACGCCGGTGAGGGTGCCGGGGGCGGCGGCGGTGTCGGGGGAGGTGGCGGCGTCGCCGTACTTGGGTTCGGTGAACTCCCAGCCGCCGGCCTTCGTGCGGGTGAGGGCCAGCGTCTTGTCGCCGCGGGTGAGCTTCACGTCGGTCACGTCCTCGCCGCTGGCCCGGCCGTCGGCGGCGAACACGGCGCGGGTGCGGTAGTCGGCGGTCCAGCGGGCCAGCTCGGCGGCGTGGCCGGTGCCCTTGCCGGCGTCCTTCAGCAGCGCGTCGAGCGACGACTTGGCGACGGCCATCGGCCGGGTGCGGGCGGCGGTGGTGACGAACCCGACGGCCTTGCTCCCGCCGATGGTCAGGTCGCCGACGTTCACCGTCTCGGACTTGCCGTCGGCCGTGCGGAGGGTGATCTTGAACGGCTTGTCGAGCCCATGCACGGCCGGGTTCTCGCGCAACTCGCCGTAGGCGATGGCGCGGAGGCCGAGCACCGCGGAGACGACGCCCTCGACGGTCGCCGTTTCGGCGCGGGCCTTGACCGGCGGGGCGTCGACGGTCCAGTCGTCCTTGGCGCGGCGGAGGACGACCTTGCTGCCGTCGGGCCTCTCGAGCTCGACCTCGGTGACGGCGTCGGTCTTCGCGCCGACCAGTTCGGTGAGGACGAGATCGCCGGAGACGCCTTCCGGGGGCGGTTCGATGAACGACTGCCAGAGGAGGAGGAGGCCGGCGACCGCGACCACGCCGAACAGGACCGCCGGGAGGCGGAAGTTCATGGGGGCGTGGCTGCGGTGGTCGGCACGCGGGGTCGGGCTCGGGTCGGTCGGCATGGCGGCACGCGGTCGGTGTGTCGTGGTGTTGGGGTATCGGCCCGGGTTTCCGCCGCTCGCGGCGTTGCAAGGTGAACCCTGCAACGCCGCGAGCGGCGGAAACCCGGGCGGCTACTTGCGGCGGATCACCCACACGCCGGCGCCGAGGCCGGCGATGGTGAGGAGGGCCAGCCCGATCGGCAGCAGGTACAGCCGGGTCGTGTTCAGCGTCTCGCCCGGCGGCAACTGGTACGTCTCGTACGTATGCTCCGTCCCGGGGGCGATCGGCTCCCGGCCGCGGAGCCAGTCCACCGACGCCGAGAACAGCTCGTACGTCACCGGCGGGCCGCGGCGCTGCGCCGGGTAGGCGTTCGAGAACTGCCCGGCGTTGGCGAACACCACCACCCGGCCGATCTTCTCGCCGCCGCCGCCGCCGTGCGGGTTCATCGGGTTCGCGCCGCCCTCGGACACCGCCACCGCCACCGACCGGGCGTCCTCGGTGAACAGCTTCGCCTCGCGCAGCTTCTCGCTCTTGAGGAGGTCCTGGAACGTCTGGAACGGGTTGTCAACCGGCTCGTTCTCCACCCACGTCGGCCGCCCGTCCTGGGTCGCCATCAGCTTGGTGGCGGTGTACGGCCCGGGGCCCCCGGCCGCCAGCGGGGCGACCTCGCGCGGCACCGTCCACACCAGCGCCATCCCCCTGGGGAACGGGGCCACGATCGCGTGGCGGTTCTCCCCCTCGTCGCCGAACACGACCGTCGCCTGCCGCGGCCCGACCCCGTTCAGGGCGTCGGGGTAGCTGTAGATGAACTGCTCGCCGAGCCGGACGTTGAACTCGGCCAGCAGCCCCTCCAGCCCGGACTTGACCATTTTCCCGCCCTCCGGCCCGGGCCGGGCCTCCGCCAGGACCACCATCTTCCCCTTCTTCGCCGGCTCGGCCGGCCGGTTCATGTAGTCCTTCAGCGCCTTCAGCGCGGGCTCGGGGAGGGCCTTCGTGGGGTCGGCCACGACCACCACCGCGGCGTCGGCCGGCACCTCCGCCTTGCCCCCCGCGCCGAAGTCGAGCGGCCGCACGTCGATGCTGTACGACTCGAGGTGCGTCTTGAGCCGGCCGACCTCGCGGTCGGCCTTTGCGGCCTTCGCCGCCCCGCCGCCGAGCGACATCTCGCCGTTCCCCTGGGTGAAGTAGACCACCGGGCGGGCGTCCACGTCGCCGATGAACCGCAACTTCTGCACCAGCACGGCCTCGCCGACGAACGTGTACTTCTGCCCGCCGCCCATCATGGGCTCGACCTTGAACAGGTCGGCGTACGGGATGAACTCCTGCCGCCGGGCGTCGTCCCCCACCGTCAGCAGGATTCCGGCCGCGGTCTTGTCCAGCTTCGAGTACTTCTCCTGGAGCCGCATCAGCTCCGTCTTGTCGGTCACCGGGCTGACGAACTTCGGGATGAACTTCCCGTTGCTCACGTCCCGGGCCGAGTGCATCAGCTGGCGGGCGTCGTTGGTCTCGCGGCCGTTGTCGTCCGACAGCACGACGTAGGCGGTGACCGGCTCGGCCAGCTTGCCGACGGTCGACTTGGTGGCTTCCGACAGGGTGTAGAACCCGGTCTCGGTGGTGTCGAGGGTGTTCGGCACCTTCAGGGCGAACACCACGTTGAGGATGAGCAGGGCGTCGAACAGGAGCAGCGTGGTGAGGCCGAGGTTGCCGCCGTAGACCAGGCGGCGGAGGTTCTGGTGGTTCCGCTCCTCGGCGCGGGCCGGCTGGATGGCGAGGAACACCACGCCGATCGCCGTCACGTGGCCGATGATCAGCTGCACCAGCCAGCGGGCGCCGGCGCGGGCGGCGGCGGTGCCGCCGGTGTCGTAGGCCTGCACGGCCGCCACGACCCCCTCGTTCCACCGGACCAGATACGCGAGGCTGAGGACGAAGCCGACGAGGCCGAGTTGGCCGCCGACGACGAGGACGAACCCGCGCGTCCAGCTCCGCTGCTCGGCGACGCCCGGCGGCGGCACGCGGACCAGCAGCGTGGACCCGGCCGCGGCGGCGATGAGGCAGGCGACGCCGGCGCCGATGCAGCCGAGCCAGTAGTCGCCCTTCTTGGGGTTCTCGATCTCGGGGGTAGGGCGCGGCGGGGCGTCGGGGTTGCGCGGGTCCACGACGGGGGTGTCGGGGGTGGTGCCGACGGTCTTGCCGGCCTGCGTGGCGAGGTACACGGCCCCGGCCAGGAACGCCGCCGCCAGCCCGAGGAGGACGTAGGCGGCGTTGCTCCGCTCGGTGCGGACGAACTCGATCAGCGCCCCGGGGCGGGCGGTCGGGGCGGGCGGTGTCGGGTCGGCGCTCATGGGGGTCCGCTCGTGCGTTGGGTCGAACTCAACGCCCGGGGACGGCCGTCCCCGGGCTTTCCGCCCGGCCTAGCTCCACTTCCGGGCTTCCAGCACCTTCACCGACAGGAACAGGCTGAACACGCCGATGGACGCGAACACCAGCACGTCGCGCAGCGGCAGCCGGCCGCCGAGCGACTCCTGCCACATGTGGATGAACGACAGCTTGCCGAGCAGCGTCTGCAGCAGCGGCGGCACGAACGGGATGGCCTGGAACCGCACCAGGTACGTCGCCAGGAACAGGATCATCACGGCGAACGTCAGCACCGCGGCGATGATCTGGTTCCGCGTCAGCGTCGAGAACAGCAGCCCGAGGCCGACGAACGCCAGCCCCTGCGCCCCCAGCGCGATGTAGAAGCTGAGCATCGGCCGGTAGTCGAACGGCACCCCGCCCTCGGCCCGCAGCGCGATCAGGTACAGCCCGCACGGCACCCACGTCAGCATGAAGAACAGCCACGTCGCCAGGAACTTGCTGCCGATCACCGGCCACTCGTTCACCGGCGCCGTCATCAGCACTTCCAGGCTCCCGGTCCGCTTCTCCTCGGCGACCAGCCGCATCGTCAGCGCCGGCACCTCCAGCAGCAGCCCGATGACCGGGATGAGCGCCACGAAGTACTGCGACACGATCGGCTCGTCCATCGGCCGCTGGCGGCTGACCGCCTGCACCTCGGCGATGAAGAACACGTACCCGAGCCACTCGATGGCCGCCATCCCGGCGAGGACCAGGAACCCGACCGGCGACAGGAAGAACGCCGCCAGCTCCCGCCGGGTGAGGGTGACGAACTGGTTGTCCGAGCAGATCGCCAGAGCCACCCCGAGGTACAGCAGGCCGAGGCCCATCAGGATGACGCCGGTCGGCACCAGGTACGGGGCCGGGCTCGTCGCGATCAAGTTGGCCTTCACCGACGCCAGCGCGAACAGCGCGGCGGCGCCGAGCCCGGTGGCGATGATCGCGGCCCGCACCCACCCCTGCAGCGACTTCGCCCGGTACGCGAGGACCGCCACGCCGAGGAAGATGGCGATGCTGACGAGCCGCGGGATGAGCTTCCACAGGTCGATCTCGCCGGTCACCTTGCGGATGGCGTTCGGCCCCTCGACCAGGACCGGCGGGAAGGCCGACCGGGCGAACGCCCACGCGGCGACGGCCGCGCCGACGGCCCCGAGCAGGAACGCCACCTGGTAGCCGATCCCTTCCGACGTGTCCACCTGCGTCATGTACGCGCACAGGAACGCCAGCCCGAGGAGGGCCAGCGCCACCCCAGGGCCGACGAGCGTGTCCGGCTTCGCCAGCCCGACCACGATGCTGCCGATGGCCAGCAGCGCCCCGATGCCGAGCATGGCGAGGATGGCGGCGTCGCGGTAGCGGCGGTCGGTCTCGTGGCGGACGAACGGGATGGCGAAGACGAGGCTGAGCGCCCCGAACGTGACGCCCCACGGGAGGATGTTGTACCCGAACGTCTTGGTGGCGGCGCTGCTGAAGATCGGCCCCTTGAGGACCGACGCCCCGACGCCGAGGACGAGGAACGCGGCGGCGAGCATGCCGTACAGCCGCCGCACCTCCTGCTCGCCGTCCTTGCTGGCGTGGTACAGCATCAGCACGATGCCGGTGGCGGCGATGAGGAAGCCCCAGCCGCTGCCGATCCAGCGCGGGGTGAGCGCCTGGTTGGTGAGGATGACGACGGCGCCGAGGACGAGGCCGAACAGGCCGGCGAACCCGACCATCCGGCCGAACGCCTGCCCCTCGTCGTACGTCTGCGACGGGGCCGTCTCGGCCGGCGGCGCGCCGGCCGGGGGCGGCGGCGCGATCAGGTTGGGAGTACTCGTGCTCATCGGTGGCCCGTCGGGGTGGCTCGGTGGACTTACGCCGCGGGGGGTGCGGGGGGTTCGACAACGGCGGTCGGCTCGACCGCGGCCGGCTCGGTATCCTGCCGGAGCACGACCTGGGTGTACTGGTCTTCGAGGCTGGCGCGCTTCAGCCCGAGGCCGCGGAGGCCCCACCCCCGGGCGGTGAGCCGGGAGGCGAGCAACTCGCGGGCGTCCTGCCGGTTCCGCGTCTTCACCTCGAACCCGACCACCCCGTCGGCCGCGGTCGCCGCCGTCGCCGGCAGGGCCGCGACCGACGCCACTTCCGGCTGGCTCGCCAGGAAGTGCTGGACCTCCTCGGCCGGCCCGCGGACCTCGACGTGGAGGGTCGGCTCGCGCTCGGTGATCGACTTCAGGGTGCCGTCGAACTTGATCCGCCCCTTGTTGATGATGACCACCCGCTCGCACACCTTCTCGACCTCGGACAGGATGTGCGTGGAGAGCAGCACCGTGTGCCGGCCGCCGAGGTCGCGGATGGTCTCGAGCGTCTGCTGAATCTGGATGGGGTCGAGGCCGCTGGTGGGTTCGTCGAGGATGAGCACGGGCGGGGCGGCGAGCATGGCGTCGGCGAGCCCGACGCGCTGGCGGTACCCCTTCGAGAGGGTGCCGAGGAGGCGGTTGCGGACCTCCTTGATGCGGCAGCGGACCATGAGGTCGTCGAGGCGGGCGAGGCGGCCGGCGCGGGGGACGCTCTTGAGGCGCGCCCGGTACGACAGGTACTCGCTGACGCGCATCTCGGGGTACAGCGGCACACTCTCGGGGAGGTAGCCGATCCGCTCGCGGACTTCCATCGACTGGTACATCACGTCGAACCCGGCGACGTGGGCGTAGCCGCTGGACGCGGGGAGGTACGTGGTGAGGACGCGCATCGTCGTGGACTTGCCGGCGCCGTTGGGGCCGAGGAAGCCGACCAGCTCGCCGGGCTGGACCTCGAACGACACGTCGTTCACGGCCAGGACGGGGCCGTAGTTCTTCGACAGGTGCTCGACCTGGATGGCGGGCGTCGGCATGGGTGTCGATCTCGGCCCGCGGCGGGGGTGAGCCCGCGGCGGGAACTGGTGCGGAACGCCGTGTTGACGGTGGGTGATGATATGACGGCGCGCGGCGCCGGCAAGCGGGAACCGTAACGCCGCTCGCGGCGGTGCCCCGCCGCAAGCGGCGTAAGATGGGTCGTCCAGAGGACCGATCCGTGGCAGACCGCCCCAACTTCTCCCTGAACGTACTCCCCGAGCCCGCGGGCGCCCTCGACCCCGTGTGCGGCATGACCGTGGACCCGGCCCGCGCCGCGGGTTCGGTCGCGCACGCCGGCACGACGTACCACTTCTGCTCGACGCACTGCGTCGCGAAATTCCGCGCCCACCCCGCGAAGTACCTCGCCGGCGGTCCCCGCGAGTCGTGCGCCGAACCGGCCGCGCCCGGGGCGAAGTACACCTGCCCGATGGACCCGCAGGTCGTGCAGGACGGCCCCGGAACGTGCCCGCTGTGCGGCATGGCCCTGGAGCCGATGACGCCGACCCCCGGCCCCGCCGACGACACCGAACTGCGCGACATGACCCGCCGCTTGATCGAAGCCGCGGCCCTGACGCTGCCAGTGTTCGCTCTGGCGATGGCCTCCATGTTTGGGTTGAGAGCATCGGGCCTCTACGCTGCGATGCCGGCAAACTTGTCAATGCTGCTATCGGCCATCGTCGTGTTCTTCGTCGGCTGGCCGGTATTCGCGCGAACGTGGACGGCGCTGCGGCATCGGGCCGCGAACATGTTCACGCTGATCGCGCTCGGCACCGCAGCCGCGTGGGGCGTCAGCGCCGCCGCCGTGATCGCGCCGCACCTGTTCCCCGCCGACTACCGCGACGACCACGGCCACCTGCCGGTCTACTTCGAGGCCGCGGCCGTGATCGTCACGCTGGTGCTGCTCGGCCAGGTGCTCGAACTCCGCGCCCGCCGCAGCACCGGCGACGCCATCCGGGCGTTGCTCGGCCTCCGCCCCGACACCGCCCGCCGCGTCAACGCCGACGGTTCGGAAGCCGACGTGCAGCTGGCCGACGTTCACCCCGGCGACCGGCTGCGCGTCCGCCCCGGCGGCAACGTCCCCGTGGACGGCGTCGTTCACGACGGCAGCGGCCCGGTGGACGAGTCGATGCTGACCGGCGAACCCGTGCCCGTGGTGAAGCAGCCCGGCGACCGCGTGACCGGCGGCAGCCGCGCCACCACCGGCACGTTCGTGATGACGGCGACGGCCGTGGGCGAGGACACGGTGCTGGCGCGGATCGTGCGGCTGGTGGCCGAGGCGCAGCGGACGCGGGCGCCGCTGCAATCGCTGGCCGACCGCGTGGCGGCGTGGTTCGTGCCGGCGGTGGTGCTGGTGGCGCTTCTCACGTTCGTGCTGTGGGCGGCGTTCGGCCCGTCGCTGTCCTACGCCGTGGTGAACGCGGTGGCAGTGCTGGTGATCGCCTGCCCGTGCGCGCTGGGCTTAGCGACGCCGGTGTCGGTGACGGTCGGCGTCGGCCGCGGCGCCCGGGCCGGGGTGCTGGTCCGCACTGCCGACGTGCTCGAGCGCCTGGCGACGATCGACACCGTGGTGATCGACAAGACCGGCACGCTGACCGCGGGGAAGCCGGCGCTGGTGAGCGTCGTCCCCGCGCCGGGCTTCGACGAGGCGCGGCTGGTGCGCCTCGCCGCGGCGTTGGAAGCGGGGAGCGAACACCCGCTGGCGGCCGCAATTGTTGCCGCTTGCGGCTTCGCGCTCCCGCGCCCCGAGCACTTCGAGAGTACGCCCGGGCAGGGCGTCCGTGGCACCGTCGAGGGCGCCGCCGTGCGCGTCGGCACGTCCGCCTTCATCGCCGCCGACGCCGGTGCGCTCGCCGCGCGCGCCGACGAACTTCGCGCCACGGGGCAAACCGCGGTGTTCGTGTCCGTGAACGGCGTCGCGGCCGGCGTGCTCGGCCTGGCCGACCCGGTGAAGCCGACCGCGGCCGAGGCCGTGCGCCGCCTCACCGCCGCCGGGGTCCGTGTGGTGATGCTCACCGGCGACGCCCGCGCCACCGCCGACGCCGTGGCCCGGCAGGTCGGCATCGCCGAGGTTCATGCCGGCGTGGCGCCCGAGGGGAAGGCCGCCGTCGTGGAACAACTGCGGCGCGACGGCCGCCGCGTGGCGATGGCCGGTGACGGCATCAACGACGCCCCGGCGCTGGCCGCGGCCGACGTGGGGATCGCCATGGGGACCGGCACCGACGTGGCCGTCGAGGCCGCGGGCGTGACGCTGGTCGGCGGCGACCTGTTGGGGATCGTCCGCGCCCGCGCCCTGGGCCGGGCGACCGTGTGGAACGTGCGGCAGAACCTGGCGTTCGCGTTCCTCTACAACCTGCTCGGCGTGCCGGTCGCGGCGGGCGCGCTGTACCCGCTGTTCGGCGTGCTGCTGAGCCCGATGCTGGCGGCGGCGGCGATGAGCCTGAGCTCGGTGTCGGTCATCGCGAATGCGCTGAGGTTGCGGGCGGCGAATCTGGACGGCTGACCACTTCTATCGCAACGGACCTCGCGGCTCGCGGCCGGGTCGGGTACATCCTAACTACCTTCCCACCAATCCCACGAGGTCCGCCATGCCCGGGTTCGACCTGACGCACACCGTCGCCGCGCCGCTGCCGGCGGTGTTCGCCGCGTTCACCGACTTCGAGAACGCCCCGAAGCGCATCCCCGACATCGTCCGCGTCGAGATGCTGACGCCCGGCCCGGTCGGAGTCGGCACGTCGTTCCGGGAGACGCGGAAGATGTTCGGCAAGGAGTGCGCACAGACGATGACGGTGACGGCGTTCGAGGCGGACCGGCTGATCGAGTTGTCGGCGGCGGCGTGCGGGATGGAGTTCACGACGCGGTTCACGTTCGAGCCGGACGGCGGCAAGACGCGGGTGGACGTGGCGGTGCGGAAGAAGGCCGTGACGCTGGCCGCGAAGCTGATGGCGCCGCTGTCGTTCCTGATGACGGGGATGATGAAGAAGTGCATCGCCCGCGACATAGCGGCGGTCGGGGCCGCGGTCGAGGCGGCCCCGGCGGCGTGAATCACTACCCGAGCGGGGTCGCGTCAGCGCCCCGAGTGTACCCGTGCGTTCAAGTTCTGGGTACACTCGGGGCGCTGACGCGACCCCGCTCGGGTAGTGATTCACGCCGCAGCTAGCGGATGAGTCCGTCCATCGGGCTGCTGGCGTTCGCGTACAGCTTACGCGGGATGCGGCCGGCCAGGAACGCCAGCCGGCCCGCCTCGCAGGCGTAGCGCATCGCCCACGCCATCCGCTCCGGGTCGGCCGCGCTCGCGATCGCCGTGTTCAGCAGCACCCCGTCGCAGCCCAGCTCCATCGCCACCGCCACGTCCGACGCGGTGCCGACGCCGGCGTCCACGATCACCGGGTAGTCCGGGTCGCCGTCCTTCAGGTACTCCAGGATGATGCGGATGTTCGTCGGGTTCTGAATCCCCTGCCCGCTGCCGATCGGGCTCCCCGCCGGCATCACGCTCGCCGCCCCCGCCGCCTTCAACCGCCGCGCCAGCATCGGGTCGTCGGTCGTGTACACCAGCACCTGAAATCCTTCCTTCACCAGCACCTCCGTCGCCCGCAGCGTGTCGATCGGGTCGGGCAGCAGCGTCTTCTTGTCGCCGAGGCATTCGAGCTTCACCCAGTTCGCCCCGGGGTTGCCGAGGTTCCCCAACAGTTCCCGCGCCAGCCGGGCGTGGCGGATCGCGTCGTCGGCGCTGAAGCACCCCGCGGTGTTCGGCAGGATGGTCAGCTTCGACAGGTCGAGGCTGTCGAGGAGGCTCTTGCCCGCGGCGTCGATCAGCCGCTCGCGGCGGACCGCGACTGTCGTCACCTCGCAACCGCTGGCGACCATGCAGCGCTGCATCAGCTCATGGCTGCCGTACTTGCCGGTGCCGGTGAGCAGCCGGCTGGTGAAGGTGAAGGTGCCGACCTTCAGCGGCTTGTCGGCCGGCGGCCCCGAACCCCCACCGACGAGCGTGACGATCTCGACCGCGTCGCCGTCGGCGAGCCGGCGGGCCGGGTGGTCGGCGCGCGGCACGACCTCGCGGTTCACTTCGACCGCGAGCTTGCCGGGGTCCTTGCCGAGCGCCCGCAACAGCTCGGCGACGGTGGTCGGGTCGGGGAACGTCCGCGGGTCGTCGTTCACGGTCACGGTCGGCATCGGAGAGCCCCGGCGAGCTGGAATACGTTCAGCATACCGGAACGCCGCGGCCGGACACCGGTGCCGCCGCCCGGCGGGCGGGGTAGGATGACGCGATGCCGGATGCCCCGTCCGACCCGACACTGCCGACCGCCGGCTCCGGCGAGCCCGCCGACCTGTCCGGCCGCACCCTCGGCGGCTTCCAGGTCATCCGCCGCATCGGCGCCGGCGGCATGGGGCAGGTCTACCTCGCCCGGCAGCTGTCGCTCAAGCGGCCCGTCGCCCTCAAGTTCCTCAAGGCCGACCTCACCCGGAACCCCACCGCCCTCAAGCGCTTCGAGGCCGAGGCGCACGCCGTCGCCAAGCTGAACCACCCCAACATCGTCCAGGTCTACGAGTTCGGCGAGCACGACGGCCTCCGCTACATGGCGCTCGAATACGTCGAGGGGCGCAACCTCCGCGAGTACCTCGCCCGCAAGGGGCCGCCCGAGCCGGCCGTCGCCCTCAGCATGATGCGGCAGATCGTCACGGCGCTGGCCCGCGCCCACGACCAGGGGCTCGTCCACCGCGACATCAAGCCGGAAAACATCCTCGTCACGAAGCGCGCCGAGGTGAAGGTGACCGACTTCGGCCTGTCGCGGTTCTTCTCCCCCGGCGAGGCGCTCAACCTCACACAAAGCGGCGTCACCCTCGGCACGCCGCTGTACCTGTCGCCGGAACAGGCGCAAGGCAAGCCCGTCGATCACCGCAGCGACCTGTACTCGTTCGGCGTCACGGCGTACCACCTCCTCGCCGGCGAGCCGCCGTTCCGCGGCAGCACGGCCGTGGAGGTGGCGCTGAAGCACGTCACCGACCGCCCGCCGCCGCTCGCCGACGTGCGCCCCGACCTGCCGCCGGACCTGTGCGGCCTCGTCCACAAGCTCATGGCGAAGGAGCCCGGCGACCGCTACCAGTCGGCCCGCGAGGTGCTGCGCGACCTGGCGCGCGTCAAGGAAGGGCTATCCGTCGGCCTGCCGGCGCGGCCGCCGGGGGCGCCGCTGCCGCCGACGCCGCCGGGGCCGCAGCCGCTGGCAACGACGCTCTCGGGCACGGTGAGCGGGTCGGCGGCGACGCTCGGCTTCTCCGGGGCCATCCCCGCCGTGCCGCCGGCGCGGTGGGGCCGGTGGGTGGCGGCGGGGTTCCTGGCGGTGCTCGCGGCGACCGGCGGGGCGGCAGGGTACGCGGCGCTCCACCCGCCGCCACCGCCGCCGACCCGGCCCGCACCGCAGCCGCTGGTGGGGCTGCCGGACGTGCGGCCACCGGAGCGGATCGTCACCGCGCGGGAGCGCGAGCTGGTGACCGTGGTCGAGCGCCGCAAGACGTCGCCGGACGAGTGGAATGCGGCGGCGGTCGACCTGGCGCTGCTCCACCTCCGCGAGGGCCGCCTGGACGATGCGGCAGCGCGGTTCGCGCAGCTGGAGAACCTGCCGCTGACGCCGCCGGTGGCGACGGCCGAGGGGCGGCTGGCGGGGAAGCTCGGCAAGGGCGTGGTGCTGGCATACCGCGACGGCGACCCGAAGCACCCGACGGCGGCGACGGAGTCGGTCGCCGCGTTCCAGGCGGCGCTGGCAATGCCGCCGCCGGCCGGGGCGGCGAAGGCGGTGAAACTGGACAAGGGGCTGGTGTGGGCGCAGGGCTACCTGTACCGCAACCCGGACCTGGCGCACGCGGTGTCGGAGGCGCTGGCCCGCGACGCCGCCAACGGGGCGAAGCTGCCGCCGCCCCTCATCGTCCTGACGCCCCCGCGCGGCCCCGGCAAGTAGGATTGATCGCGAGCCGTCATTCGGACCGGAATTCTTGGTTGCGGGGAAAGGGGGCACCCCGTCACGCAAGCATTGAGTCAAACACAGAAATCTACGCGAGAACAACGGCGTGCCGTCGGACGCGACACAAGTATTTGTCCGGTCGGTACTTGCGACCGACGGCGTGGAAACTGCAACGGGGGAGTTGCGGTCGCAGCCGCGCGGGTGTAGAACAAGATTGTGGTGGCTGCGGCCACCGCTCCCGGTGGCTGTAGCTCAGCTGGTTAGAGCGCCAGATTGTGGTTCTGGATGTCGCGGGTTCGAATCCCGTCAGTCACCCTCAACAAGTCCTGAGTACCTGTCCCAGAAGACTCGCTGCAAAAAGGCACAAAAAGCACAATAAAGGAGACCTGGATCGGATCGGTCTTTGTCCTCCTTTTTGTGCTTTTTGTGCCTTTTTGCGGCGAGTCTTCTTGAACAGTTACTCACCGGAACATCGCGCAGGGGAACGACGTGTCCGAGGTGGTGCGGCTATTCCTGGTCGCGTGCGTGCTCGCCGGGCAAACACCGGTGTGCAAGGTCGCGGCCGCGCGCTCGTTCACCCGGTCCGACGCCGCCCCGCAGCCCCCGGCCCCGGCGTGCAAGAAGGGCTGCTGTGCGTCCCGCGTCCCGCCGGCGCCCGCCCCCACCCGCGACCGCAAAACGCCGGCCGAGCCGCGCTGCCCGACCGACTGCCTCTCGCCCCTCTGTAGCCCGATCCCGGTACTGAGCGAACTCCCGGCCGCCGTCGTCCACGACGCCGGGCCGTCCGAGTGCGTACCCGCTCCGACCTCACTCCCGCCGGGCGACGACCACCCCTCGCGGCTCGACCGGCCCCCGCGCGCCTGACCCGTCCGCCCGGTTCCGGGCACCTTCCCACCCGCTCACACCGCCGCCGCGAGGCGAGGGTGATCGCATGGCGAACCCGCACGCCGACCTCGGCGCGCTGACCGTCGCACGGTCCGCGCCCGTGCTCCGCCACCCGCGCCGGTGGGTCAGCCGCGTCGCGCTGCCGCTCGCGCTCGTCGGCGGGTTCGGTGGCCTCGTCCTCTGGGCGTCGTGGGACGTGGTCGCCCCGCCCGCCGACGTGAAGGTCGTGCCGGTCCGCGTGCAGACCGGCGCCGCCGAAGTGGTCGTCGGCCGCGAACTGTTCCGCGCCAACGGCTGGGTGGAACCGCTCCCGCGGCCCACGGACGTGACCGTACAGACCGAGGGGACGTACCGCGTGGCCGAGGTGCTGGTGAACCCCGGCGACCGGGTCGAGCCGGGGAAGGAACTCGTCCGCCTCGACACCGCCCGCGCCGTCCTCGACGTGGACGCCGCGGGGAAGCGGCACGCGAAGCGGCTGGCGGCGGCGCGGGCGGCGCGCGCCGACGTGGCGAAGGCCGGCGTCGCCGTGACCAACGCGCAGGCCGCGGTCGGGCTGGCGAAGGCCGAGGGCGAGGCCGACGCCACCGCCGCCGCGGCCGACGCGGCGAAGGCCGGCGTCGCGGTCAAGGCCGCCGAGTTGACCGCGGAGGTCGAGGAGGAGCTGTGGCGGTCGAAGGCCGCCGGGTCCAACGTGCGGCTCCGGCAGGCCAAACAGGCGGTCGAGCTGGCGAAGGCCGAGCGGGACGCCGCCGCCGCCCGGCTGGGAAAGGCGAAGACCGGCGCCGCGGTGCGCGCGACGCAGGCCGAGCTCGGGGTCGCCGCCGCCGAGGCCGACCGGGCCAGCCTCGCCGCCCGCGCCGACGAGGCGGATCAGGACGCGGCCGACGCCGCGGTCGAGGTGCGGCGGGCCGAACTCGAACTCGCACGGGCGAAGGTCGTCGCCCCGTTCGCCGGCGTGGTGATGGGCCTCCACGTCCGCCCGGGGCGGCTCGTCGGCGGGAAGGACGCGCTCGCCGAGAGTAAGGGGGCCGTCGCCACGCTCTACGACCCGGCGCGGCTCCAGGTGCGCGTCGAGGTGCCGGTGGCGAAGTTCGCCCTCGTCCGCCGCGGCGGGCCGGCCGAGGTCGAGGTCGAGGACGTGCTGCCGGGGCGGAAGCTCGCCGCCGCCGTCGCCTACGACTCGCACCTGGCGAACAGCAGCCGCAACAGCGTCCCCGTCACCGTCGAGCTGGCCGGCGTGCCGCCGGCGGAGCTGCGGCCCGACATGATCGCCGCCGTCCGCTTCCTCGCCCCGCCGGCGTCCGGCTCGGGACCGACGGAACCCGCGCGCCGCCTCGTCGTCCCGCGTCGCCTTCTCGTCGCCGACGGCGGGGAGACGCGGGTGTGGGTGCTCGACCCGGTCGCCGGGCGCGCCGACCTGCGGGCGGTGGAGCTGGCGCCGGGCGACGGAGAGACGGCCGTGGTGGTCGGCGGGCTGAACCCGACCGACAAGCTGATCGCCACCGGCCGCGAGGGGTTGCGCCCCGGCGCCCGGGTCCGCGTCGTTGGGGAGGACCGCTGATGCCGCTGGTCGAGATCGAACGGCTGTCGAAGGTGTACCGGAAGGGGAGCCAGGAGGTGCCCGTCCTCCGCGACCTCGACCTGACGGTGGACGCGGGCGAGTTCGTCGCCCTGATGGGGCCGTCGGGTTCGGGAAAGACGACGCTCTTGAACCTGATCGCCGGCATCGACCGGCCCACGACCGGCGTCATCCGCGTCGGCGGCGACGACCTGGCGAAGCTGTCGCGCACGAAGCTGGCGGCGTGGCGGGCGCGGCACGTCGGCTACATCTTCCAGCTCTACAACCTGATCCCGGTACTCACCGCGTTCGAGAACGTCGAGCTGCCGCTGCTGCTGCTGCCGCTGTCGCGCGCCGAGCGGCGGAAGCGCGTCGAGGTGGTGCTGGACGCGGTCGGCCTGCTGGACCGCCACGACCACTACCCGCGGCAGTTGTCCGGCGGGCAGGAGCAGCGCGTCGCCATCGCGCGGGCGGTGGTCGGCGACCCGACAATCCTGGTCGCCGACGAGCCGACCGGCGACCTCGACGCCGACACGGCCGACGCCACGCTGGCGCTGCTGAAGCGGCTGAACGACGAGATGGGGAAGACGCTGGTGATGGTGACCCACGACCCGCACGCGGCCGCGGCCGCGAAGCGGCTGGTGCGGCTCGAAAAGGGCGCGCTGGTAGCCGGCGAGCCGGCCGCCGTAAGGCGGCGGGTGATGCGGAACTAACCCGCCGCCTTACGGCGGCCGGCTCGCCCCCGACGGACACACACGGCCCGCGACCATGCTGAAGTTCCTCCCCTACGTCCGCAAGAATGTGCTCGGCCACCGCGTCCGCAGCGCGATGACCGTCGCCGGCACAGCACTATTGCTGTTCCTGTTCCTGTTCGTGACCGCCATCCAGGGCGGCCTCGACCGCGTCCTGAGCGCCCGCGACGACCGGCTCGTCGTGTTCCAGGCGTACCGCTTCTGCCCCAGCTCCAGCCAGCTCCCCGTCTTCTACGCCGACGCGATCCGGGGCGTGCCGGGGGTGAAGTCGGTGCTGCCCGTCAAGGTGGTCGTGAACAACTGCCGGGCGAGCCTCGACACGGTCGTGTTCCACGGCGTCGACCCGAAGCTGCTCCCGGCCGTGCGGCCGAACCTGGCGCTCGTCGCCGGCGACTGGGCCGCGTTCCAGGCCCGCACCGACGCGGCGCTGGTCGGCCGGCGCGTCGCCGAGCGGCGCGGTCTGCGGCCGGGTCAGTCGTTCACGGTCGCCGGCGTCACCGTGCAGGTGGCCGGGGTGTTCGCGTCGGACGGCACGGGCGAGGAGAACGTGATCTACACGCACCTGAACCTCCTGTCGAACCCGGCGGCGCACCACGCCTGCCACGCGACGCTGTTCGAGGTGCAGGTGGACGACCCCGGGCAGGCCCAGGCGGTCGCGGCCGCGATCGACGCGAAGGTGAAGGAGAAGTTCGAGGTGCCGACCGAGACGAAGCCGCAGAAGGCGCACTACGCCGCGGCGCTGGCCGACCTCCTCGACCTGATCGGGATGACCCGGTGGCTCGGGTTCGTGTGCGTCGGCGTGGTCGTGGTGCTGGTGGCGAACTCGGTGGTGATGTCCGCCCAGGACCGGGTGCGGGAGCACGCCGTGCTGCAGACGCTCGGCTTCTCGGGGCCGCGGGTGTTCTCGATCATGCTCGCCGAGAGCTGCCTGATCAGCCTGGCCGGGGGCGTGCTCGGCACGGCCGCGTGCGTGGCGTTCCTGCTGTGGCGGCCGATGACGCTCTCGACCGAGGGCGCGAGCATCGACTTCGTGGCGACGCCGGGGTTGGTGGGTTCGGGGTTGCTGTTGTCGCTGGCCGTCGGGTTCGTCGCCGGGGCGGTCCCGGCGTGGCAGGCGGGGCGGGCGGAGATCGTGACCTCGTTGCGGTAGTCCGGAGCCCCGAAGGGGCGGCAGGTAATAGCCCAGGGCGTCAGCCCTGGGTTCCTGGGCGTCCCCGAGACCCCCAGGGCTGACGCCCTGGGCTATTACCTGCCGCCCCTTCGGGGCTCAAGACCCGAGCAATGAGCCACATGCGACTCCTTCCCTGGGACTACGGCGTGCGGAACCTCGGCCGGCGGCCGACGCGGACGGCGCTGACCGCCCTCGGCCTCGGCCTCGTCGTGTTCCTGCTGCTCGTCGTGCTCGGGTTCGTCCGCGGCCTCGAACGAAGCCTGGAGCAGAGCGGCGACCCGGAGGTGGTGCTGCTCCACAACGCCAACGCCGCCGAGAACCTGGAGAATTCGTCGATCGCCGACGAAGTGCCGGCGCTGGCGCGGACCGAGTTCGCCGCGCACCTGGTGCGCTACGGTGAGGCCGCCGCCGTGTCCCCGGAGCTGACCATCGCCGGCCGCGTGCAGGTGGGAGACGCCACCACGATGGCCGTGTTCCGCGGCGTGGACCTCGACCGGGCGTTCCTCGTCCGCCGACAGGTGGCCTTGATCGACGGCACGCTCCCCGGCCCCGGCGAGGTGCTCGTCGGCCGGCTGGCCCCGGCGAAGCTCGGCGTCGAGCCGGGCGACGTGGCGGTCGGCCGATCGATTGCGATCGAGGGGAAACCGTGGCGGGTGAGCGGCCGGTTCGCCGCGCCGGGGACGCTCCTCGAAGCCGAGGTGTGGTGCCGGCTCGACGACCTGAAGGCGGCGATGCGGCGGCCGAACGACGTGAGCGTCGTGGCGATGCGGTTCGACCCGGCCGGCGACCCGGCGAGGCAGATGGGGTACGTCGAGTACTTCTGCCGCAACCGCCGCCCGGACCTGGAATTGTCGGGGAGCCGCGAGTCGGAGTACTACTCGTTCCTCGCCAAGCACTACGCCCCGATGCGGGCGCTGGCGTGGCTGCTGGTCGGGCTGGTGGCGGCGGCCGGCGCGTGCGGCGCGGCGAACACGATGTACGCGGCGGTGTCCGGGCGGGTGCGGGAGTTCGCGGCGCTGCAGGCCGTCGGCTTCCCCCGGCGGGCCATCGCCCTGAGCCTGTTGCAGGAGTCGGTGATCCTCGCGGCGGCCGCGACGCTCGCGGCGGCGGGGCTGGCGCTCGCGCTGGCGCACGGGGTGGCGGTGCGGTTCACGATGGGGGCGTTCGCGCTCCAGATCGACCGAACGGCGCTGCTCGTCGGGTGCGCGGCGGGGCTCGGGCTGGGCGTGTTCGGGGCCGTGCCCCCGGCGGTGCGGGCGTTCCGCCTGTCGATCCCTGACGCGCTCAAGGCGACGTGACTTCATTCCTTCCGAGGTGTCCCATGACGACGCGACTGTCCCTGTTCGCCGCCCTCCTTGTCGCCGCGGTCGGGTGCGGTCAACCCGCGCCGCGGCCGGACCCGGAGCCGGCGCCGCCCCCTGCCGCCGCGTCGGGCGACGCCGCGAAGTTGGAGCCGCTGGTGCTGGCCGGGAAGCCGGCGAACGCGATCACGGTGAACGAAGTGCTGACGAAGAAGACGGGCGAGAAGGTGGTGGTGACGGGGCAGGTGCCGGGCGAGAAGGTGAAGCCGTACAACGCGGCGCTGGCGACGTTCGTGATGCTGTCGCACGCGGACCTGGCGAAGGACGACATCAAGGACGAGCTCGACTGCGACAACGCGGCGACGTGCCCGACGTGCAAGGCGCTCCTGAACGAGCACGGGGTGCGGGTGGAGCTGGTGGACGCGAAGGGGGCGCCGGTGGCGGCGACGCTCGAAGGGTTCCGCGGGCTCCGGCCGGGGAGCACGATCACGGTCGAGGGCGAGGTGCGGCGCGAGGGGAAGGACAACAAGCTGGTGCGGGTCGTCGCCACGCGGTTCTACCCCGGTTGACTTCGGCTCGGGGCTTCGCCGCTCGCGGCGGTGCACCGCCGCGAGCGGCGGAACCCCGGTTTCCCTCCCGCCGCTACCGCCGCGCGGTCGATACCACCGATACGCACGGAGGCCGGATGCGCGCGACCCTGCGCGGACTGTCACGACTCGCCCTCGCCGGCGTCCTGCCGGCGTGGGTCGGCTGCGCTTCCACCCACCCCGACATCCCCACCCACCCGGCCGGCCGACCGGTCGCGGCGCCGACCGCCCGCCTGACCCCGCCCGTTCCGACCGTCGCCGCCCACGTCGTTCCCGCGAGCGCGGCCGAGCCGGTCGCCGCCGCCCCCGGGCTCGACGACCTGCTGGCGCTCGCGCGAACCCGTCACCCGGACCTGGCGGCGGCGGCGGCGCGTGTCGGCGAGGCGCGGGGGCGAATGGTGCAGGCCGGCTTCTACCCGAACCCGACGGTCGGCTACTCCGGCAACCAGATCAACGACGGCCCCGGCACGCCCGGCCAGCAGGGCGGGTTCGTGGCCCAGGAGTTCGTCACCGCCGGGAAGCTGAGGATCGCCCGGGACGCGGCCGGCTTCGGGGTGCGGGCGGCCGACTGGCACGCGGCCTCGAAGTGGTACGACACCGCCGCCCGCGTCCGCGCCGCGTACGGCGAGTACGCCACCGCCGCGGCCGTCCTGCGCGAGACGGAGCGGACGGCGGACCTCTTCGCCGCCGGGCTCGACCGGGCCGAGCGGCTCACCGCCGGCGGCAAGGCCGAGGCGTACGACGTGACCCGCCTACGGGTGGAGGCGGCGCAGGTGGCGAACCGGGTGGGGGCGGCCCGGGAGCGCGTCGCGGCGGCGGGGCGGATGCTGGCCGTCGCCGTCGGCGTGGATCAACTCCCGGGCATCGGAGCGGCCGAGTTGCCCGGCGGGACCGCGGTGCCGAGCTACGACGAGGCGGTGGCGCTGGCCGGGCGGTCGTCGTTCGTGCTGGCGGCGGCGGCCGAGGCGGAGCAGGCGCGGGCCGAGGTGCGGGCGGCCGAGGTGAAGCCGGTCCCGAACGTCCAGACGATGACGACGGTGGCGCACGACTACGTCACCCGCGCGCCGATGGCGAGCGTGCAGGTCGGGCTGCCGCTGCCGGTGTTCGACCGCAATCGGGGGAACATTGCCGCCGCGCAGGCCCGGCTCGTGGCGGCCGAGGCGGGGGTGGAGCAGGCCCGGCTGCGGGCGGCCGAGCGGCTGGCCGGGGCGTACCAGCGCTACGAGAACGCCCGCCGCCAGCTCGACCTGTATCGAACGCGGGTGCTGCCGGACGCGGCCGCGGCGCTGGAGCAGATCGATCGGGTGTACGCCGCCCGCGGCGAGCGGTTCCTCGACACCCTCGACGCCCGCCGCGTGCTGACCCAGGCGCGGATCGACTACGCCCAGTCGCTCGGCGACCTGTGGTCGGCGGCCGCCGAGATCGAAGCCGTCGCCCAGTTCGCCCGCTGACGGCGGTTCGCCTCGGCGAAGGCGGTCGCGGGCGGCCTACAATTCCCCCATGCTCCGGCCGGACGCGCCCGCCCTGATCCTCGCCCCGATGGAAGGGGTGACCGACGCCCCGATGCGGGCCGCACTGGGAACCGCCGGGGCGTTCACCTACGC
>Ga0105048_10003143_pt1 | contig 27050 bp, 21 predicted proteins | sample MAT05_FD_78382 | JGI IMG/M metagenome (GOLD analysis project Ga0105048, IMG submission 78382) | Freshwater microbial communities from Lake Fryxell liftoff mats and glacier meltwater in Antarctica - MAT-05 | ecosystem: Environmental > Aquatic > Freshwater > Ice > Liftoff microbial mat | place...
AACTACCTGGACCTGCGTCCGGTGGTGGCGGCGGCGGCGAAGCGACTGGGAATGATTGCAATTGAAATCGACGATACGCCCCCCGAAACCGATGTGGAGTGCTACCTTTCGCACTATGCGCTGGTGATGAGCGCGGAACGCTATGCAGCGACGCCGGACTTTCGGGTGAAATCCAAGCTCATCGAACCGACGCCCGGTTTCCGGGAATGGACAGACTCATTTTCTAACCTGTTCGCCATCGTGAGAAGATAGCGAAGCCCCCCGATGGCCCTTTACGCCCTTACCATTTTTCTGTCGTCGTTCCTGTTGTTTCAGGTTCAACCCATCATTGCCAAGATCATTCTGCCGTGGTTCGGCGGCTCGGCCGCGGTTTGGAACACATGTATGTTGTTCTTTCAGGCGGCGCTGCTGGGAGGCTATACATATTCCCACTTGCTTTATGACAAGCTGCCGGGGAAGCGGCAGTCGCATATCCATATCGGGCTCCTTGTGGCCAGCCTGTTGGCACTGCCGATCATTCCCGGCGCGGCGTGGAAGCCGGAGGGCGCGGAGAATCCGGCGCTGCTGATACTCGGATTGCTGGCGGCGACGATCGGGCTGCCGTATTTTCTGCTATCGACCACCGGTCCGCTGATGCAGGCGTGGTACTCGCGGGCGAATGCGGGCGCGGTGCCGTACCGGTTGTTCGCGCTGTCGAACTTTGCATCGCTGCTGGCGCTGATCAGTTATCCGCTTTATGTGGAACCGGCACTCGATTCCTCGCGGCAGGCGTGGATCTGGTCGGGCGGCTATGCGGTGTTTGTGCTGGTTTGCGCGGGCGTGTCGTGGCGGGTACGGAACGACGTCGCGGCGGTGTTGACCGTTGAGGAGGGCGAGGCGGTTGAACCGGCTCCGACCTGGAAACGCCGATTGCTGTGGACGGGGCTCGCGGCATGCCCATCGGTCCTGCTGCTGTCCGTGACAACGCACCTGACGCAGGACATAGCCTCTATTCCGTTCCTATGGATTGTGCCTCTGGTTTTGTATCTACTGTCGTTCATTCTTACGTTTGAGACGTCGCGGATTTATTGGCGCTGGCTGTGGCTGCCGCTATTCGTCGCGTCATTAGCCGGCATGGTTTGGATTGAGATGGACAGGGCGCCGGAGATCACGATGATCCAGCGGATCGTGGCATGCGCGGCGGCGATGTTCGTCTGCGCGATGGTGTGCCATGGCGAGTTGGCGAGCCTGAAGCCGCACCCGCGATATCTGACGAATTTCTATGTGGCGCTGAGCGTCGGCGGGGCGCTGGGGGGGCTGTTCGTGGGGCTGTTTGCGCCGAGTTTTTTCAACGCCTATCACGAGTATCCGATCGGCTGGTGGCTGACATTCGCGCTGGTGTTGGCGGCTATCACGGCGCGGTACGAGAGTTTTTTACTGAAGGGCAAAGGCGTGGTTGTACTGACTTTGCTGCTGGTTGCACTCGGTGTTTACGCTGGGGCCTGGACGAATATTCAGAAAAAATTCATTTCGGGCTATCGCGTGACGCAACGGAACTTTTACGGCACGTTGCGGATTGAAGACGAGGGTGACTTCAACGATAAGACCCGGGTTCGGCAGTTACTGCATGGGGTGATCAATCATGGGCAGCAGTATCTGAATCCGGAGCGGCGGCGGGAGGCCACGACTTACTATTGCCGCGAGAGCGGCGTGGGTACGGCCATTTTGTCGCGGAATGAGTTTCTGCCGCAGCGGGTGGGTGTTATCGGTTTGGGGACGGGGACTCTGGCCACTTACGGGCGGATCGGTGACGAGTATCATCTATTCGAGATTAATCCGCTGGTGGTGCAACTGGCTCGCGGCGAGTTTTCATTTCTGGGCGAATCGCGCGCTGTCATAAAGGTACATTTGGGCGATGCAAGGCTGAGCCTGGAGCGGATGGAGCCGTTGAAACTCGATGTACTGGCCGTCGATGCGTTTTCCGGCGATTCGGTTCCGGTCCACTTACTGACTAAGGAAGCTATGGAGTTGTATTGGCGCCACTTGAACCCGACCGGGATGTTGGCGGTTCATATCTCGAATCGGTATCTCGATTTGGAGGGTGTGGTGCAGACGGGTGCTGCGGCGACGGCGAAAGTGGCGCTGGAGTTCTCCGATGAGCGCGACGATTCCGATGAGGTTTGCTACGGTTCGACGTGGATTGTGGTGATGAATGAGGCGACGCGGAAGGAACATGCGGCGCATTTGGTGGCGGGAACGGCGATGGTGTCGCCGGCCGGGTTTCGTGTTTGGACGGATAGTTTTTCGAATTTGATTGGGGTTTTGCGGCGGAAGTGAATGGGGCGGGTCAATACGCCGAGTCGTGGTCCGCGTGCAAGGTAAGAAATTCCAGAAATTCGCCACTCCTTCGCACCACGGCGCGAAACTTCTTAGTGACACGAATAGAGTAGAGGCGAGACCCATCGGCCGCCTTTCGGCTCTGGATCGCCTCCCAATGAAAACCTTTGTCTCGATAGAGGGTATCCCAATCCAGCTCCGCCAACTTCACACAACTCTGGAGTAAGGCGATCCGAACTTCCTTCTCCAAAGCAAACCACTGGCGCTGAAACTCGCGGTTGTTCAAATCGAGTCGCAGCGCCATCGGCCCGCCTATTTCCCTTTGCGCGTCCTGCGCCCGAGTGCTGCCAGGTCCGTTTCCGCGCGTTCCGTTTTGTGCGACCACTCCAGCGCCCTATCCAGACTCGCCTTGACCTCAGGAGTATGCAGCCACATCTCACTGTCCGGAATGACTTGCGCGGTCTTTATGACCCAAACGCCGTGTTGCACCTCTTCCACGGTGACGGTGCGCCCGGCGTGCTCTTTTCCGAGCGAAATTTGCCCGCTCATTCCAATCGTCTTGATTTCCGTCGGCACAATTGCAGATTAGCACAACCGCATGACAGCATGAACAACCGGCACGATGCTACGCTAGAAGATTCGACATGGATTTTCTCGCAGGCCTCAATCCGCAACAACGTGAAGCTGTCGCGCACACGGAGGGACCCCTCCTCATTCTCGCCGGCGCCGGTTCCGGCAAAACCAGGGTCATCACTCATCGTATCGGGCATCTGATTCGCACGAAGGGCGTCTATCCGGCCTCGATTCTGGCGGTTACGTTTACCAACAAAGCTTCCAAGGAGATGCGGGACCGCGTCGCCAAAATCCTGCAAGAACCGGACCCCAATCGCCTTCCGCGCGTCTCCACCTTTCACTCATTCTGCGTCCGTACGCTGCGGCGGGACGGGGCTCGTCTAGCCGACATTCGCCCAAATTTCACCACAACGTTCAACATTTACGATGACGACGATCAGCTCTCGCTGATGAAGCAGATCTACAAGAATCTGGGCCTGGATGAGAAGTTCATGCAGTACCGCGCGGCGATGAGCCGTATCTCGACGGCGAAGTCCGCCAAAGAGACGCCCGCCGATTTTTATAAGCAGACCGCCGACCCGCGGATGAGCCGGCTGGCGGTTATTTACGAGCAGTACGAAGGGCGGCTCCAACAGGCCAACGCCCTGGATTTCGACGATTTACTGTTGCAGTGCGTGCGGCTATTCGCCTACGACGCCGATCTGCGCCGTCGTTATAACGACTATCTGGAATATCTGATGATCGATGAGTATCAGGACACCAACCGCACGCAATACGAGTTGATGCGCCTGCTTTCGGCCAAGCACGCCAATGTCGCCGTGGTTGGCGATGAAGACCAGTCGATCTATAGCTGGCGCGGCGCCGATATCCGCAACATTCTCGACTTCGAGAACGATTATCCGAACGCCGTGGTAATCCGGCTGGAGCAGAACTACCGCTCGACGAAGAACATTCTGGACGCCGCCGGAGCGGTGGTCGAAAACAATATTCAACGCAAGGGCAAGAAGCTGTGGACGGACTCCGGCGGGGGGGAGAAGGTGACGGTTTTTGAGGCGCTCGACGGGGAGAACGAAGCGCTTTATATCGCCGATCAGATTAACAAGGCGCTGGGCGCGAATCCGCATGATAAAGCGGCGGTGCTGTACCGGACGAACTTCCAGTCGCGGCAGATTGAAGAGGCACTGCGGCGCTATGGGCGGCCGTATATCGTTGTCGGCGGGTTCAGCTTCTACCAGCGCGCGGAAGTGAAGGATTTGCTTTCCTATCTCAAGGCGATTCAGGCGCCGGACGATTCAGTCGCGCTGTTGCGAATCATCAACGTACCCGCTCGCGGAATTGGTAAAACAACGCTCGATCAGATTGAGCAGTTCGCCAACGCCGAGAAGATACCCGTGTTTAAGGCGTTGGAACGGATGATTGAGGAGAAGCAGTTGGGGGCGCGCGCGGAGTCGTCGCTCAAGGCCTTCCGCGAGATGATGATCCAGTTGCGGGAGATCGCCGAGCGGGGCGACGTCGGGGAAACGGTGCGCGAGATCGCCGAGAAGTCCGGCTATATGGCGATGTTGAAGAGCGATCCATCGCCCGATGCCGAGACGCGGCTGGAGAATATTCAGGAACTGCTGAACGCCGCGAGCGAGGCGGCGGAACGGCTGGAGACCATTTCGGACTTCCTGGACCATGCCGCGCTGGTGGCCGATAGCGATCAACTCGACGGCGAAGCGCGGATCAGTTTGTTGACCATTCACAACAGCAAGGGTCTGGAGTTCCCGCTGGTCTTTATCGCGGGCGTGGAGGAGGGGCTGTTTCCGCATCAGCGCAGCCTGATCGACCTCAACGCCATGGAAGAGGAACGGCGGCTCTGCTACGTCGCCATGACGCGCGCGGAGAAGAAGCTGACCATCAGCTGGGCGCGCTTCCGGCGGCGGTTTGGCGGAGGGCCGTCGGAGCCGTCGATGCCGTCGCGCTTCTTGAAGGAAATTCCGCCGAAGCTGGTTGAGCATAAGGGCGCGAAATCGCGCTACATGACCGAGGCCGATGAAGACGCCGACCTGGAATTGTTTGGCGAACGTTTCGAAGTGGCCGAGGCGGCGAAGAAGAATCTGTACACGGGCAAAACCTATAACTCGGTGGAAAACGTCCGCGGTTTCTTTGAGCAACGCGGCATAAACGTGCCGGTTCCGCCAACGCGGCCAGCCCCGCCTCCGCAGGCGGCTCCGCGGCCGTACGCCGTGCCACCGCCGAAACCCGTTGCGACACCGCCACCGGCGCCGCGTCCGCAACAACAGCAGCAACTCTTCGGCGGAGCACAATCGCCGCCCGCGCGCCCCCCTGGTTCGGTGGCTTACGGAGCGCCGCCGAAGCAAGCAGCCGTGAAGCGGCCTGGGTCCCAGCACGTGGGATCCATCGTTCAACACCCTAAATATGGCCGCGGAACCGTACTTCGTCAAGAAGGGGACGGCGAGGATGCTAAACTCACAGTTAGCTTTCCCGGCTATGGTTTAAAAAAACTGATAGCCAAACTGGCTGGACTGAAACTTTAAGAATGAATACGACGAACGTTACCGACAAAGCAGAACGCAAAGAAGTTAAGCGCAAGGCGCGCGCCGAAGCTCCTCCGAAGGCGAAACGGGCCGAAGGCGTGGCCCGTGGAGACAACAAGAAAAAAGTGAAGAAAATCGTGAAGGGCCAGCGTAAGCGCTAATCTTCCGTTACACTTTTGCAATCGGAGGTCCGCTTGCCTGGCTTGTTTCGTACCAAGAGCATCGACGCGTTGATCGAGGAGTCGGAACAAAAAGGGCGGAGCCTGCAAAAAACGCTTGGCCCCTGGAGCCTTACGGCTTTAGGGATTGGTGCGGTTATCGGCTCCGGCATCTTCACCCTGACGGGTACGGCCGCCGCCGGGCAGACCCTCGAAGTACATTCCATCCTGCACGCGCCCATTTTGGACCTGTTGTGGAACGGCGCTAACGCCGTCTCCACGATCGGCCGGCCGGGCGCCGGCCCGGGCGTGGCGCTTTCCTTCATCCTGGTCGCCATCGCGTGCAGCTTCGCGGCGCTCTGTTACGCCGAACTGGCATCCATGATTCCGGTGGCGGGCAGCGCGTACACGTACGCCTACGCAACGCTCGGCGAGATTGTGGCGTGGATCATTGGCTGGGATTTGATTTTGGAATACGCCGTGTCGAACATGGCCGTAGCCGTCGGGTTCTCAGCGTACTTCAATGCCATATTGGAGGCCCTGTTCAACGTCCATTTGCCACGCGAGTTATCTGAACCGATGATCGTCAACGGGCAGATGAGCGGCGCGTGGTTTAACGTGCCGGCGTTGCTGATTATTTTGCTGTTGACGTGGATTCTGGTGCGGGGAGCGAAAGAATCGGCAGGCGCGAACGGCGTGATGGTGATCATCAAACTCGCCGCGATTTTGCTGTTTATCTTTGGGGCGGCGCGCGCCGTCAACACTGCTAACTGGCACCCGTTCATGCCGAACGGATTTACCGGAGTGCTGAGCGGCGCGGCGATTGTGTTCTTCACCTACATCGGGTTCGACTCGGTTTCAACCGCCGCCGAGGAATGTAAGAATCCGAAGCGGGATATGCCGCTTGGTATCTTCATGACGCTCGCAATCTGTGCGGTGCTCTACTCCTCAGTGGCGCTGGTGCTGACCGGTATCGCGGATTGGCGAACGCTCGGTAACGCCGCTCCGGTCGCCAACGCGCTGAAGGCCATTGGCTTCGACAGTCTGCGATCGGTGGTCAGCGTGGGCGCCGCGGTGGGTATGATCAGTTCGCTGATGGTTTTCCAATACGGCCAGGCGCGCATCTGGTTTGCGATGTCGCGCGACAAACTGCTGCCCGACATGTTCTCGAAGGTGCACCCGAAGTACCGCACGCCCCATATTTCAACGTGGGTGGCCGGCTTCTTCGTGGGCATTCCGGCGGGGATTCTCGACATCGGCACGCTGGCCGATCTCGCCAATATTGGAACGCTTTTCGCCTTCGCGCTGGCGTCGGCCGGCGTGATTGTCCTGCGCCGTACGCAGCCGGAGCGGGTGCGCGGCTACCGCGTTCCGTGGGTGCCGTTTCTGCCAATCCTGAGTATCGTGATGTGCGTGATCCTGATGTTGGGTTTGCCGCTGGAAACGTGGATCCGCTTCTTCGTGTGGCTCATTATGGGCTTGGGGGTGTACTTCCTGTACAGCCGTAAAAGAGCCGCAACCCTTGCGTAACTAGTTCGGGGTCTAATTCGCCGTATACTGGACGATCGCCGGAAATCTCGGCGAAGCGATCTCAATTCTTTAGGAGTGAATGGTGAAAACATTGAAATTGACCTTCGCCTGCCTGTTTCTGGCAGTTGCGATCTCACCGGCCGCGGAAGACCCGTCGGCCGACCACGTGAAGTGGATGAAAGCGCTGGGCGCGCAGAACGGCGCGATCCGCAAGGGCGCCGATGTGGCCAAAAACGCGGCCGAAATGACCGAAACGATGAAGAGCGTCGCGGCTTTCTGGGACGCACGCCATTCGGAAACCGCTACGAAGGCCAACAAGAGCATTATGGCCGGCGCCGCCGCCATTGCCAAGGCTGGTGATGACAAGGACGCGCTGATGGCCGGGATGAAGATGGTGGGCGGAGGCTGCAAAGGCTGCCACGACGCTCATCGCGAAAAGATCTCCGACACCGAATACAAGATTAAATAATCACCGTTTCTATTGTTGAATGGCGGTCGCATTTGCGGCCGCCGTTTTTTTAGGTCGCGCGTTGCGCCGCGAATTCCTTGTTCAGCCGTTCCCAATGTTCGGCCATGGCCTTGGCGCGGGCGGGCTCCCGACCCGCCAAATTCGCAGTCTCTCCTCGATCGGTCTTGAGGTTGTATAGCTCCCAGGGGCCTTTGCCATTGGTGACAAGCTTCCAATCGCCGACGCGAATGGCGCGGTTGTCCAGATGGTGGAAAAAAATCGCGTCGCGTTCGATCACGCGATCTTTCGCGAAAGCGGGGACGAGGCTCTTTCCGAGGGTCGGCGGCTTCGCGGCGCCGGCGAGATCCGTAAGCGTGGAAAGAATGTCGATGAAGTGCGCGGGCGTGTGACGCAACTTCCCCTTGTCGGCAATCCCGCGCGGCCAATGGACGATGCACGGCGAAGAAATGCCACCCTCATGCACCCAGGATTTGTGCAGGCGGAAGGGCGAGTTGGCGGCGCTAGACCAACCGGGTCCCAGGCCCAGATGCGAGTCGGCCGAGCCCGGTACCGAGCCGGTGACGTGGCCGTCGGCGCGTATCAACTGCTCCGCGCTGGCGCCGTTGTCGGAGAGGAAGATGATCGCCGTATCCTCCATGGAACCCATCGCCTTCACCTGTTCCAGCACCCGTCCGATCTCGACGTCCATTCGATAAATCATGGCCGCGTGAATGGCCATCTTCAGCGACTGGAACTCCTTCTGTTCCGGAGTCAGCGTATTCCACGGGACCGCGCGGGAAACTTCACCCGGTCCAATCTGTTTCGTAAGTTCCTCCGCCTTCGTGTTCCATGGCGGCCAGACTTCCGGTTCCAAGGCGGCGGGCTTACACTTGACGACGCCGCGCTGCGTGGCGCGTTCCCACCGCGCTTGTCGAAGTTGATCCCAGCCCATGTCGTACTTGCCGCGATAGCGGTCAATATCCGGTTGCAGGGCATGCAACGGGAAGTGCGGCGAAGTGAAAGCGAGGTATAGAAAGTACGGCGCGGCGGCGTGTTCCTGCTGGTGGACGCGCAGCCAGTTAAGGGCATTGCCGGCAATTGCGGTGGTGGCGTAAAAGCCGTCCTCGCGCTTCACAGCCGGCAGCAGCTTATCATTCAACGACTGCCGCAAGGGCGAGAAAAACCGGTCCTGATCGCCGAGAAAGTACGACTGGTGAAAACCCGCGCCGGCGACTGGGGGAGTGGGTACATGCCACTTTCCCGAGTGATAACAGCGATAGCCCGCCTCGCTGAGATATTGCGGCGTGTAGCGAATCCACTTCGGCGGCTTAACGTTGCCCGATTGCTCCAAGCCGGACTGCTGCGCGTAATATCCGGTCATCAGAATGCCGCGCGACGGCATGCAGCGCGCCGCCGAGTACATCTGCGTGAAGCGCAATCCGTTCCTGGCCAGGTTATCCAAGTTGGGCGTTTCGGTTTCGCCGCCGAATGCGCCGATGTCGGAAAAGCCAAGGTCATCGGCGAGAATTACTATTAGATTCGGCCTGCGCGCCGGAGCGGCAAGCGCGGCGCCGGAGGCACTCAGGAAAGCACGGCGGGAAAGCATCGTCCCGCCAGCGTATCGCACTATGCGGCGGACTTGCGGATGACCAGCAGCGTCTGGTCGTCGGCGGCTTCGACGTCGCCGGTGAACTCCCGGACCGCCGCCAGAATCTGGTTGCGGATCTCCTCGGCGGGACTGGCAAAGTTGGCGCGAACCACGGACTGCACACGCTCTTCGCCGAACTGTTCGTCGGCGCCGTTGGCGGCCTCCAGAATGCCATCCGAATAGAGCACCAGCAGGTCGCCGGCTTCGAAGGCGCGCTCGCCCTGCTCGTATCGCGCGGCGCCCAGAAGTCCCAGGACCGGGCCGCCCGAGGTCAGTTTGTGAACCACTCCGGGCTGCGACGCTGGAAACAGCATCGGGGGCAGATGGCCCGCATTCACGTAGCGGAACGCGTTCGATTCCGGCGCGAAGTAGCCCCAGAACATGCTGGCGTAGCGTTCGCCGGAGGCACGTTCACAGAGCAGTTGATTGATCTGGCGCGTCGCTTCGACGTGGCGGCGGCCCGATCCGGCCCAATTGCTGGATCGCACCGAGCCCTGCATCACACCGGCCAGCATCGCGGCCGGAACGCCCTTGCCCGCCACATCGCCAACGACAAACGCGGTGCCGGCGCCGCGCACTTGAAAGACATCGTAGAAGTCGCCGTTCAACTCCGATGCCGGCGCACAAGTGCCCGAGATTTCAAAGTCGTTGCGCGATTGCAGCGGCGACGGCAGCAGGTCCTGCTGAACACGGCGGGCGTGTTCCATCTGCCGCGAGAGATACTGCCCGGCGACGTAGGCCTTGAAGCGAATGCGCATCATTACCAGCGATCCGAGCAGCGCCAGCGCCGCCGAAGAGTTGATCAACAAATTGCGCTGCAGGGGCCACAAGTTCCCTGCCCCATTCATGTAGGCCGCAATTTCCACCACGCCGAACGAGCCGCGAGCGGTCGCCGCAGCGGGTTCATACGAAGTCAGCCGGATCCCCGACGGCTTCACTGGGCCCTGCATCCTGAGCGGAAACGCCTCCACCAGCACACGTCCGGCGCCGGTTGAGCGGGTCTCGAAAATCGGCTGACGCCCTCGCATCCGGGAGCGAATCAGGTCCGCGGAAAACGTCGGTTCAACATCGAGCCCGACGCCGGCGAGCGTTGTATCCCGGCTGTCGCGCAGCTGGATCCAGGCAATCCGGCCATTACTGGCGGTCCGCACTTGCTCCAGCAGTTCCACGGCTTCGGTGCGATTGGCCGGCCGCGAATCCTGCAGCACTTTCTCTACGGAGACAGCCTGCGTCGAGAGATCCTTCCGCACCTGATCGACCACAATGCGCTGCGAGACCCAGACGTAATTCGCCACCGAATTACCAAGCAACAACAGTCCGAGCGCGAACCCGAGCCCGGTGCCAACGGAAAACCAACGCTGTCCTGTGTGCTTCATATTCTGACAGTACGCTCGAATAGGCGGTTTGGATAGCCCGCGGACGCATAGCTTAACGTTCTTAACACAGGTTTTCCAAGGGCTTAACGGTGCCGGCATGATCGGACGCATCTGTATCGATAGGACAACATGCGCCAACGAATTCTGATCGTCGAAGATGACGCCAACGTCGCGTTAGTTTTGCAGGACGCGCTGAACGCGGAAGGCTACGCTACTGAGCATGCCGCCGACGGTTATCGCGCCATGGAATCGGCCCTGGCCGGGGCCTTCGACTTAACGCTGCTCGACGTCGGGCTGCCGGGAAAAGACGGCTTCGCGGTTTGCGACGAATTCCGGCGCGGCGGCCTGCACATGCCGATTCTGCTGCTCACCGCGCGAGCCGCGCCGGACGACAAAGTTCGCGGCCTGCGGATGGGCGCCGATGACTACGTCACCAAGCCATTCCATGTTCCCGAACTGCTGGCGCGTATCCAGGCGCTGCTCCGCCGTACCCAATGCAATCCGGCGGCGATTCTGGTCGAGTATCGTTTCGGTGATGTCTTCGTCGACTTCTACCGCGGCCGCGCGACGAAGAAGGGCCGGCCCGTGGAACTGACGACGAAGGAACTCGTGCTGCTGCGCTACCTGATCGCGCGCCGGGGAGGCGTGGTGTCGCGAGAGGAGCTATTGGCCGAAGTGTGGGGCTATCAATCGACCAACACACGCACCGTGGACGTGCATGTCGCCACGCTGCGCCAGAAACTGGAAGATCATCCCCACTCGCCGCGATTCATCGTTACATCCCGCGGAGAAGGTTACGAATTTCAAATTGCAGCCATGTAATGGACTCTTTACCGACAGCAGGGCAACCCGGTTGAAAACGCCGCGTTTAAGGAAGCAGGAGGTTTCATACACCGAATGAAACGACGATCTGTAATTGCAACGATGGCCCTGTTGACCGCGTTGCCGGTTCTTTCCCAGGGCTTCCGCGGCGGCCCAGGTAACCGCCTGGAATACCTGACAGGGTACCTGTCGCTGACCGAAACGCAGCAGGCGCAAGCGAAGACTTTGTTCGACGCTGCCGCCGCTGCCAACGAAACGGCTCGCGGCCAAATGACGGCGGCGCAAGACGCGCTGACCGCCGCCGTCAAGGCCAACCGGGCGGACGCGGAACTGGACCGGCTGGCGGCGGCCGTGGGAGTCATCCAAGGCCAGATGGCGGGCATCAACGCAAAGAGGTCAGCCAAATTCTATGCCTTGCTCACGACCGAACAAAAGACCAAGTATGACGCGATAGGCAATCGCGGCGGAGGCGGCCCGGGCGGCGGCGGGGGTGCGGGCCCGCGCCGGCGCTAAGCCGATCCGGCACTACGGGGCAAAGCGATATCCTTTGCCCCGGATAGTATGAATATGCTGCGGGCTCTGTTGATTGTCTTCCAGCTTCTGCCGCAGCCACGCCACGTGCACGTCAATCGTGCGCGAACTCACGTCGCTCTGATACTCCCACACGTTCTGCAACAACTCTTCGCGCGTAACGACTTTGCCTCGTCGATCCACCAGATACCGCAGCAACTGCATCTCCTTCGACGCCAATCCCACTGCCACTCCAGCCTTGGTCACCTGCCCGCTTTCAAAATCCACCACCACATCGCCGAACTCAAAACTCCGAACCTGCGCGCGCCCTTCCTTCTTCACCCGCCGCAGCAGCGCTTCCACGCGCGCGAGCAGTTCCGACGGATCGAACGGCTTGTTCAGGTAGTCGTCGGCGCCCAGTTTCAACCCCACCACACGATCCACGATTTGCGTCTTGGCGGTGAGCATCAGTATCGCTGTGTCGTACCCGCGCTGGCGCAGATCGCGGCAAACGTCGAGTCCATTGCGCTTGGGCATCATGACGTCGAGGATAATCAGGTCGAACGGCTCGCTGGTCGCCTTCAACAGGCCGGCATCGCCGTCCATCGCCGTGTCCACCTCGTAGCCTTCATTGATCAACAGATCCGAGACGGTCAAGACCAGCCCCGGCTCATCCTCAACCAGAAGTATGCGCGAATTCATCCTGTAGCTCCGCCGGCGCTGCCGGAATTCTCATTATGAACGCGGTGCCGCGGCCCGGTTCGCTTTCCACGCGGATAACTCCCTCGTGGGCTTCCACAATCTTCTTCACCAGGTTCAGCCCCAGGCCGGTTCCGTGGATCTGATCCTGCTGGGCGCGGCGTCCGCGGAAGAAGGCATTGAAAATATTGGCCTGCTCCTCGGCTGGAATCCCCGGGCCGCGATCGGCAATCCGTACCTCCACCGCATCCCCTTTCGAGTCCGTCACCTTGCGTGCCGTAACGCCAATCCAGTCGCTGTTCTCCGTGCCGTATTTGACGGCATTGTCGAGCAGATTTTGAATCGCGTGCTTCAGCGCTAATTCGTCCGCCATCACCAGCGGCAGGCCTTCCTCCAGGTTCTTTTCCACAACGATGCGGGCGCCGGCCGCGTCCAGGCGCCGCGAATGAAGCGCCTCATCGATCACCCCTTCCACAGCCACCGGCGCGCGCTCGCCCACCGCGTGCCCGGCGCGCGCACTGGAGAACCGCAGCACCTGTTCCACCAGCGCCGTCAATTTTTCGCTTTCGTCCTGGATTAACGTACCGTACCGCTCCACTTGCGCCGGATTCGCGGCCACGCGTCCGCGCAAATTGTAAGCGGCCGTGCGAATGACAGTCAACGGCGTTCGCAGCTCATGCGAAACGCCCGCGACGAAGTTCATCTGCAGTTCCGCCAACTGCTGCTGCTCGCGAGAGAAGCGAACCAGCAGAACCGCGGTGGCCAGCATCAGCGCGAGAATCGCCGCGGAGATCCCCAGGTTGCGCCAACGAATGCGCGCGACGATGGAGTCGAGCGTGCCTTCGGCGTAATGAACGTTTAGCTGCCAACGGCCGCGGTTAAAGTCCGGCGCAGGCGGCGGGGTCATCCCCTTGCCGGAAGCCTTAAAGTCGAAGCGATTTATGCCGCCCCCCTTCTTCATCCGGCCGCCACCGCGGCGGCCTGCATCAAAGGGGTTGAAATCCAGCAGGGACACGGATGCTTCTGCTTTGGCGTCCGGCGGCGTGGAGGACGCACCGCCCCATTCGAAGATGAGTTGCTCATGGTCCATGCGGTTGACCACGCGGGCATGAATCGGAATCCCGGTCCCGATGTGGCGCGCCAGCAGCGCGGGCAGATACGTGTTACGGGCAAAGTCCATGTCGAGTTCCAGGAGTATCCAATCCGCTTCCACGGGCGGCCCCTGGCCCTCGGCGCGGCGCTCAAAACGCGGCAGTTCCAAAAGGCTGGCGGTCCCTCCAAACATCGGGCCGCCCCGTCGTTCCCGCAATCGCCGTTCAAGCCCATCCCGCATTCCAATCCAGTTCTGCGGCCAGTCCGCGGGGGTGAAGGTCTCACGGCCTTCATCAAACAGCAGAAGCTTCACACTTTCGCCCGCGGGAACGGCGAGGCCCACCCGTTTGAAGAGGCCGGCTTGCGCGGCAGTCTCCCGCCAACGCATCCAGTGCGTTGCATACGCTTCCTCTCGCTCCGCCTTTTGGAAGGCTTCCGGCGGCGGGCGGATCGCGGCGATCACGGTAGCAATCTCGCCATTGAAATCCTGTGCCAGCCGCTGCACCGAACTCTGCAGCCCCTCTTGCAACCGAGCGCGTTCGGCGCGGCTAATATCGCCGATCCAAACATACTGCAACCCCGCCAAAACCAGGCAGAGTACGGCCAACAATCCGACCGTCGCCCAGGAGGCCAGTGCGCGGCTTTTGATGTTTTCCAAATTCATGAGAAAAGTGGCTACTTACACAGTACCCGGACCGCGGACGCAAAACTGCAATCTTCGGGTAAAAGTAGGGTTAAGAACGTTAAGATACAACGATGAGACGGCGAGCGTTTTTATTGACGCCGGCAGTGGCGGCCCTGGGCGCATCGAACCAGCCCCGCGTCATGACGGTAGACTTGCGAATGGGCGGGCCGTATTCATTCCCGCCGAAAGGGCCTGCCTACAAGGAAAACGGCGCCTCGCATCGCGTTTGGAGACGCGTTCTGATCGAGGCTCCGGATATCGTCGTCGTTCCCGGCGGTGAGGACTTTGGTTTGAGCGCCGCGGGCGTGCCCGTAGTTCCCAAGCGCCCGAAGAAAGTGCAGCCATCGAAATTGCGCCTGGAGCAGGACGCGCGGCTGGCGCGGGCGCCGAAAATCTGGATGGATCAACTAGCCGGGCAATATGGGCAGGAGTTGCGAGAAATGGTCTACACGCTCAGCTTCAGCGTCTGGGGCCGTTTGCGCGCGGGGCATCTGGCCGCTGTGAAACCGATTCTGGAGCCGTTTCTCGACGGCCGCATCGACTCCCTTGCCAAGCCGAGCGCCAGCCACTTTTCCGGGCATTTGACGTTGGCGGCGTTGTTTGAATTGACCGGCGATACGCGAGCGAAGGATCGCGTGATCGCGGCGGCAAAACTCGCCATCCAAAACCCGATGCACAACGAGATGAGCGACGCCGTCTTCATGGTGTGCCCACTCCTCGCCAAAGCCGGCAAGTTCACCGGTGACGCAACGTACTTCGATGCGGCGATGCGTCACTTCGACGTCATGCGCAAGTTGTGCCTCCGGGCGGACGGACTCTATCGCCACTCGCCGTTGGATGAAGCAGCGTGGGGTCGCGGCAATGCCTTCCCGTTGCTAGGGCTCGCCCTGACACTGTCCGACCTTCCCGAAACCCACGCTGCATACGCGCCAATGCGCGCGGCCTACAAGCGTCACGCCGACGCGCTGATTCGCGTCCAAGGGACCGGCTGCTGGCGGCAGGTCGTAGACGAAAAGGACGCTTGGGAGGAGTTCACTTCAACCGCCATGATCGGCTGGGGATTACAGCGCGGCCTGCGAAGGAATTGGCTGCGGTCGATGGGATACCCGGCGGCTGTGCAGAAGGCATGGGTGGCGGTGCAACGCCGCACCGGCGCCGATGGCTTCCTGATCGACGTCTGCGAATCCACCGGCAAACAGAAATCGCTCGCCGATTATTTCAACCGCGAAGCAATCATGGGCAAGGACCCCCGCGGCGGCGCCATGGCCCTCCAGTTCGCCGCCGAAATGGCCGGCGCTACAGCTTAAACCGGCAGACGATGCCCACATCGTCGCAGTACCAGAGCACCCCGTTCCAAATCGTCATGCCATGCGGCAGCGGGTCTTTATCCCCAAGAATAATTTGCTCCACCACCGCGCCCGTCTCCGTATCGTGCTTGAAGAAGCCGTTCCTATTCGTATCGGTGACCCACAAATACTTCCCTTCCCAGCCGATACCATGCGGCCGGTTAGCTGAAGTCCCGAACTTCGTCTCCACCGTCCATGTCTTCGGATCGATGCGGTAAACCGTCCGCGACGGCGGCACCGCCACCCACAGCTTCCCGTCGCGCCATTCCAGGCCGTGCGCACCTGTGCCGATGGTATTCAACGGCGCCGGCGCGGCTGGCTTCGGGGGAGCCGGCGCATGGGGCGTTTCCGCGGCCAACGGACTGCGCCGCCCCGCCGGATCACCGGCCATTTTATAGATCACACCAGACCCCGGAGTGAAATGCTTCGCTATCGCCTTCCCCGTTTTATCGTCGGTTCGAATCAGCTCCCGGTTATAAGTCGACGCCAGCCACAGCGCCTGCCCGTCATGCGTAATGCCGCTCGCCCGGTCGGCTTCAGTGAGGAAGGACCGCAGCACTTTCCCACTCTCATAGCTCACCAGGTAGACGTAGTTATTCGCCTGATCGATCATCCACAGCCCCTCGGCCGTGGCCTGTAAACCATTGGGATGCGGCCCGGGCGTCTTGTAGAGCGTCTCCACTTTGCCGATCTTGCGGGACGGCGCGGCGGCCATTGCCGCGGAGGCGCCCAGGAATAGTCTGCGGTTCATGAGTCGGATTCTATCTCAATTTGTTACTTCACGCGGCGCGCGTGAAAGCTGGGGCCGCCCGTCGTAAAATGCCTCTAACAATGCGATTATCACCGCACCCTCGCGCCGCCTGCCGGGGTTCAATGCCGGAGAGAGGAAATCCGTCATGACCAACCGCATCTTGATAGCATTCGCGTTCGCTGCTTGCATGCAAGCGCAGCCGCTCCGTTCACTGAAAACCGTTCCCGTTCCCGCCACGCCAGGACTGGACGCCTACGTTCGCGACCCGGAAGCGCTCGTCGCTCTCGGCAAAGCTTTCTTCTGGGACATGCAGGCCGGCAGCGATGGCCGCACCGCCTGCGCCTCCTGCCACTTCCATGCCGGCGCCGATCATCGTCTCCGCAACCAGATCGCCGACCCGAACAACCCTTTCCCCGCCAACCTGCAATTGAGCGCAGGCCAATTCCCGCTCCATCAATTGGCCGACCCTTCCAATCGCAACTCCACCGTCCTTCGCGACAGCCCCATGCGCGTCGGCTCCGCGGGCCTTTTCCGCCGCACCTTCGCGGGCGTCGTTCCCGCACAGGCGGCCGAACTCGGCCAGGATGCGCTGGATCATCCCGAGTTCATGATCGGCGACCTGCAAGTGCGCCGCGTCACCGCCCGCAACGCGCCCAGCGTCATCAACGCGGCGTTCTACGTTCGCAATTTCTGGGACGGCCGCGCTCAACGCATCTTCAACGGCTTCACCCCGTCCGGCAATGCGGCCGATGCTCCCGGCGCGCTCGTCCTTCGCGATGGCCAGTTAGTGCGCGAACCGGTGCGTCTTGATAACTCCAGCCTCGCCTCCCAAGCCACCGGACCCATCCTCGATCACCTCGAAATGTCCTACGCCGGCCGCACCTGGCCGCAACTCGGAAAGAAGATGCTCAGCCTTCGGGCACTCGCGCTGCAAGTGGTATCGCCGGACGATAGTGTCCTTGGACGCATGGCCCGCATCGGCGATCGCGGTTTGCGGCAAAGCTACTCGGAACTCGTGCGAAGTGCCTTTCAGCCGGCCTATTGGTCCGCTACCGAACTCGTCGACGGCGAATTCACCCAGGCCGAGCAGAACTTTCCCCTCTTCTGGGGCCTCGCGCTACAGGCCTATCAATCCACCCTGATTTCCAATGATTCGCCCTTCGACCGCTTCCAGGAAGGCGATGCCGGCGCCCTCACCGCGCAGGAGCAGGAAGGCATGCGGCTGTTCCAAAACCAGGGCCGCTGCACCACTTGCCACGGCGGCGCGGAATTCAGCGCCGCTACGTTTTCCAATAACAACGGCCGCGGCAACAATCGCGCCTTTCAGCGCACCGGCGTGCGTAATGCCGCCGAAGACCTCGGTTCCGGCAACGGTTCTTTCAAAAGCATCGGCCTCCGCAACGTCGAGCTAACCGGGCCCTACTTCCATAACGGCGGCCAGGCCACGCTTGAGCAGGTCATCGACTTCTACGCCCGAGGCGGCGATTTTGCCAACAACGCCATCCGCACGTTCAACATTTCCACCACGCAGAAAGCCGCACTCGCCGCCTTCCTTCGCGCCCTCACCGATGAGCGCGTCCGCCACGAGCGCGCGCCTTTCGATCATCCCGAACTCTGCGTTCCCTCCGGCCATCCCGAACTGCGGCCGGGATTGCTCATCGCCTGGCAACTCAACCAGTTTCCTCGCAGTTCGATGGAAAACTGGCTGGGCCTCGCCGCCGTCGGCGCGGCCGGACACCCCGCGCCGCTCCAGACTTTTGAAGAACTCCTGCTGGGCATCGGCGGCGACGGCGCCCGCGCCAATGCCATGAATGAAGGGTGTACGGCGCCTCTGCCGTAGCTTGCTTATGCCCGCGCCTCGGCCGCTCCTCGCCCTGTTTGCCGTCGCCGCCTGGGCCCACGCTCCCATCACTCCCGCGCTCGCCGGGCCCTTGCGCACAGAGGGGGCGCGCATTGTTGACAGCACCGGCGCGATCGGGCAACTGCGAGGCGCAGTGCTCCCGGACGTTGATGCCGCCACCACCGCGACCCTCGGCGTTATGCGACGGCGCTGGAACTTCAATGCCGTGCGTATTCCGGTGCGCGTAGCTGATTGGCAGCGCGACGGCCGGGCCTACCTGGATCTTGCTGCCGCCGCCGTCGCTCGCGCCCGGGAAGCGGAGCTGGCCGTCATCCTGGTAGCCGAAGAATCCACGCCCAGCGCCGCAACCCGTGCCTTCTGGACCGCCTGCGCCACGCAGTTCCGCGATTCCCCCAACGTCATTTTCTCGCTCTTTCGCCAGCCCCCCGCCGGAACCGATCCCGCCGTCTGGCAGGATCTCTTTAACGCGATCCGCGCCACCGGCGCACGGCAGATCGTCGCCTCTCCCGTTGGCGCCACCATCACGGGCGAGAACATTCTCTACGAGGCCATTCCCGCCGTCGGTGGCGGCAACGTCTTCGGCAACCTGCCTGGCCGCGTACCGGTTTACGCCGGTGAGTGGGGACTCACAGACTGCTCCGCACTCCCGCTGGATCCCCGCGCCGTCTCCGACCTCGTCTTCACCACGCTCTACGATTTTGATGACCGCGGCATCTCCTGGACCGCCTCCGATTTCACGCCCGGCGGACTGCTCCTTGACGCGGCCGAATATGAGCCCGCCTCCTTCACCCCCGCCTGGCGTTGCGGCCAGCCAGGCATGGGCCAGACCGTGCTGACATGGATGACCGGCGACCCCATCGGCTTCGGCTATCTCCGCAAAGAAGCGATCTCCAGTGCCGCCGGCGGGCCCTCCAGCCCGGCTTCTCCGGGCCAACTTCTCTCCCTCTACATCGAGCAAATGGGCCCTGCCCCCGATCAGTTCGGGCGTCTCGATGCGACCGGAAAATTACCCGCGCAGTTGGGCGGAACCACCGTGCTGTTCGACGGCGAACCCGCGCCTATTCTCTTCGCCGGACAATACCAGATCAATGTCCAGGCCCCGCGGACGCTCACGCCGGGAACGGAGACGCTGCTGCAGGTGATCTATCGCGGCGTTCCTTCAAACCGGCTCCGCGTCGAAGTGGTCCCCGCCGCGCCGGAAATCTTCCATGACGGCTCCCGCCGCAATGCCATCGCCCTCAATGAAAATGGGTCACCCAACAGCACGGCCAACCCCGCTGCACCCGGATCCATCATCGTTCTCTTCGCCACCGGGACCGGACTGACTGCCCCAACGGGCACCACCGGACAACCCGCGCCGTCGCCCCATCCGGTGCTAACCCAGCCGGCAACCCTGAGCGTCAACGGCCTACCCGCCGAGGTTCTATTCGCGGGCGAGGCGCCCGGTTTCATTGGTCTCTCGCAGATCAACGCGCGCCTTCCTCGACAGCTAACGGCGGGCTCGGCGTCACTCATATTGGGCGTCGGCGACAGGAAGAGCCAGGCCCCGGTAACGCTTAGCGTTCGCCCTTGACCGTTGTCGATAGTCGAGGTGTCGCAATGCCTGATTTGCGACTGCGCCATCGCCAGGAAGAGGAACCGGGCCCGCGAAGCGCAGAGAGACCAAGCGGCAGTTCGGTGCAACAAAATTTGTGAAAGCGGATTGCCGCGCAGTGCGAGGGATTGGTGTTTCGCTTCGGAATCAAGTGGACGAATCGCTGCTACGGGAGCGAATGATGTCCGTCATCACCGGGGCATTCGGCACGCTTGGCGCAACGCTTTTGCGCGCACCGGGAACTTCGGCGTCACGGCTTAGCGCCGTTACCGCGAGTTCGCTGTCCCCGTTGCGCTCGGGGCCAGCGGAAGTCAAATTTTCCGGCTCTTCCTGGGAGAAATCGCGTTAATCCTGCCCGCCGGAATTCTCGCCGAAGTGTCACTGGCCACCGCCGCCGGAAATGCCGTTTCAGCGGTCCTCTACGGTGTGAAGCCAGGGCGCCGCGCTCCGGGCCGTCCGTGTGGCCCCCGTGGAAGCCCTGCGGATGAAATAGAAAAGCAACGCCGCGCCGGTTGTGAAAACCGGCGCGGCGTTGCTTTCCGAAGGGGTTTTAGAAACCCAGCCGCAAACCGAACCGGAAGGTCCGCTGCGTCTGGTTGGCCGCCGTGATCCGCATGAAGTTCACGGGGCTGGTCACCGTCACATTGGGGTTCTGCAGTTGCGGCGTATTGGTCACGTTCAGACCCTCCGCCCGGAACTGCAGGTTGAAGCGTTCCGTAACGTTGAAGGAGCGGAACAAACCGCTGTTCATGTTAAAGAAGCCGGGGCCGCGAATATTGTTCAGACCCATATTTCCGAAGCGCGCACCGCTCACGGCCGCGAACGACGTCGGGTCGTAGAAGGGATCTCCCAAACCGACGCCACCCAACTTTCGGGCCTCGCTAATCTGGTCGGCAACCTGAACGTTGCCGGGCGCGTTCAACGATGCTCCGTCGGAAAGGACCGCAAACGGATTGCCGCTCACCATCGAAATAGAGGCGTTGATTTGCCACCCGCCCAGCAGCATGGCTCCCGCGCCGTTCGTCACGTATTGCTTCCCCTTCCCCATGGGCAGTTCATAGGTGAACGCCGTCTGCACCACATGCGCCCGGTCGAATGCGGCGAGCGAGCGGTTCTTGCTGAATTGCGAAGGGACGTAGAACGCCAGCCCGTTATCCGAATTGCCGCCGGCCTGGCCCAGGCCATTGGCGTTGTTGGCGCCGCCGGGAACCGTTGAGAACGTCTTCGACCACGTGTGCGACAACGTCATGAAGAGTCCGGCGCGGAAACGCCGCGTGAGATTGCTCTGCCATCCGTCGTAGCGCTGATGCCCCATCGGAATGTAGAAGTTGCGATCTACGCCCACGCCGAAGGTTGGGCGCAAGGGCCGGCCGTTGACGCCCGCTCCTGGAACCAGGCCGGCGTTGGCATTGAAGTAGGTTACGCCGGCGCGTATGGAACGCGTTCCCACATAACCGGTCTGCAAAACGAAGCCGCCCATCAACTCCCGCTGCAGCGTGAAGTTGAACGACTGAATATATCCACGCCGGAATTTGCCTGCCTGCAACGAGTTCGTGGAAATCGTGTTCGGAATGTCCACAATGCCCGATGTCAGGTCGGGGAACCGCACCGCCGGAATTCCGGTGGCGAGTGAACCCGCCGCGACAAATCCATTGGCCTGCACATACTCATCCACGATCACTGCCGGAAATGGGCTGCGCAGCGGACGGCTGAGCGGATAGGGATCGTTGGTGATGCCGTAGCCGGCGCGCACCACCGTCTTCTCGTTCATGCGATACGCCATGCCTAGGCGCGGCGCCCACATAATCGCCACGGCCTCCGTACCGGCGCTCCGCGGTACGTTTCCGCGGCCCCCGATAAGCACTTTATTCGTCACCGGATCATAGCGCTCGATCCCGAACTCCCCGCGATTCATGATCGGGAAGTGTTCCATCCGCATACCGATATTCAGACTTAGCTTCCGGTTAACCTGCCAGTTGTCCCGGATAAAGTAACCCTGCTGAAATTCCCGCGTGCGCATCGGATCGTAGAACTGATAGGCTTTGCCAAACTGCCCCGGCAATCCGAGCAGGAAGGAAGCATAGGCATTGAAGTTATTCGCCGCCGGACCACCGTTCAAGCCGGTCACGCCGTTGTTAAATGTGAAACCGCCGCGCGGGCTGTATCCATTCAGTTCCGGTTGCCAGTGATTCATTTGATGATGAATGAAGTCCAGGCCAAAGCGGATACTGTGCGCGCCCCGGGTCCAGTTCAGGTTGGCGACGTAAGTGAAAACCTTGTCGTCCCGCACCACCGGGCTCCAGTTATTCGTATTGCCCAACCCAGTGTAGCCGCTGATGTTGAAGATGGGGAAACCGCTCTGGCGCGGGTCGGGCCCATTTGTGCCCGGAATCCGAAGCACATCGATTCCGATGTTCTTGCCAAAGTCCGGCCCTACGGTGTCATGATGCATTAACGTTCCGCCGTAGTTGGCATCAAACAGCAGGGACGGCGAAATGACGTAACTCACACCCCCGCCGAAGACATCGGTTTTGTTATTGCCGGTGCCGATCCCGGCCGCGCCCGCCGCGCCGCCCGGATAGCCTCCCAGGGCTTCACCCAGCGGCGCCCCGGAGGTCACCGGTGCAATCATTACACTGTATTTGCCAAATACGTTTGTCTTCGAGTTCGGCGTCCAATTCACTTTCGCGTCCACCATGTCCCGTCTAAAGTAATAAGGCACGGAAGCGAAGAAATTATTGGTTTGCCCGATACCTGTATTCGGCAGCGGAATGAATCCTTGCAAGGTGCGGGCGGCCTGATTCCAGCGCGCCTGCGGAACCTGATTGTTTGGAAAAACGGTGCGATTCTGGCCCAGCTCGTTACCCGTCGTCGGGTCGTAGACGGTAGCCAAACCGGCGAAGTTGCCGTCTCTCACCGCTTGTGTGGGAACGCTCAACAACCCATTGCCGCGCTCCGCCGTCGTGGTGCGCTCCCAGGACATAAAGAAAAAGAGCTTGTCCTTCACGATCGGCCCGCCGAAAGTGCCCCCGCCCTGATTGTCAATGCGCTGCGGGATCCCCGCGCCGGCCGGTGTATTGGGATTGAAGAACAAATTCTTCGCTCCCCACTTATGGTTGGCGTGATACAGAAATGCCACCCCGCGGAACTGATTGGTGCCCGATTTCGTGTTGACGGAAATCGCCGCGCCGCCGGCCATGCCCTGTTCAGCGTCGAAGCTATTCGTCGTAATATTCACGGCTTCGATCGATTCCAGCGCCGGCACATACAGCGAGTGATGGGGCAGCCACGTCATCACGCTGGCCGCGCCGTCAATGCGGGTATTGTTCGAGTTCCGGGCCGCGCCATTTACGTTCGTGGTTAAAGCGCGAGCCGGCGTGTCGGTGCTGGCGTTTTGGAAATTGGATGGATTCGCCCCGGGTACAAAATCCAGGAGGCTTTGAAAATTTCTATAGCCGCTGATCGGAATCTCGGTAGCTTCCTTACTCGTAATGTCCCTATGCAGATCGCTCTTGTCCGTCTGCAACTGCGCCACTTCCGCGCCGACAGTGATTGTCTCACTGACATTTCCAACTTTTAATGGCGCGTCAACGCGGGCGATGTTATTCGCGGCGACCAGAATATCTTTCGCTTCGAAAGAAGTGAAACCGGCGGCGCCAATCTTAATGCCGTACACGCCAGGAGGAATGTTGCGAATTTCGTAAACCCCGCGATCATCGGTCTTCGTATCGACGGTGTAGCCCGTGGCCGGGCTCTTAATCGAGACGGTGGCGCCGGTAATAGCGGCTTGCTGCGGATCGGTTACATTGCCGACCAGGTTGCCATAAAGCACCTGGGCGTTTGCGGTTCCTGTTACGAGGAGTGACGCGAAGAGAAGAGCGAATACGGAACGGGTGAATTTCACACGGACCCCCTTTTCAACTTTTTCCACAACGGCGACAACTATTGACAATAGTGTAGTGGATTTCTACTTCTGAATTTGCAACTTCGATAGATCCCTGCGAATTGCCCCCGCGAGCGGGGCCTGCTGGCGATTGAGCGCTTCCGCCTCGGCACGCCTGAGGATCTCAACTGCCTTACTCCGGCTTCCGGCACGGGCATGGGTAGCGCCCAGCGCATAGAGGAAGCCGGGGCTTTGCTCGTCAATCGGTTCGATAGCCTTTTCAAACTCGCTGATCGCTTCCGCATAGCGACGCTGATTGGCGAGAATCCGGCCCAGGTGATAGTGCGCTAATCGCAATCCCGGTTTGGCCGCCAAGGCCCTCCGGTACAGTGCGGCGGCGCGATCCCACGCGCCGGTCATTTCAGTCACCGCCCCAAGGCCGTCGAGCGCTTCCGCATTGCCGGGATCGTTATCCACGGCGGCCTGGAACGCCATTCGCGCGTCGGCGAATCTTTCCGCCTGCGCGCACATAACGGCAAAATTGTAATGCGCATCGGCATTCTTCGGATCCAATTTGACGGCGCTCCGGTAGGCCGCTTCCGCCTTCTCCGGCCGCCCGAGGCGAGCGTAAACCGAGATGAGATTCACCCATGCCTGGGTCAATTTCGGGTCGGCGGCGAGCGCTTTCTCCTGCAACGCGGCGGCTTGGGGAAGCTGGCCTTGCCGCTCCAACGCTTGCGACGCCCGAAGCAAACCGGTTGAACTGGCATCCAGCGCCTGTACCGCGGCCATCGCCGGGTCATTCAGCGGGGGCGAGAGGAGCTTGTCGCGATCGTAGTTTGCAAGCGCTGCGTCGGCCGGCGCGCGGTTGCCCTGTTGACGATAAATAGCCGCCAGCGCGAACCGCGCCGCGCCATAGCGGGGAAAGAGCTGAATTGCCCGCTGGAATGCGGCAATGGCTTCCCCGCCCTGCAAACAGCGGCCAAGCCCGTAGTGCGCAGCAGCGTTGGTGGTGTCGGCGGCGATGATCGCTTCATACTCGCGCCGCGCTTGCGCCGTTTCGCCCGCCGCGTACAGAGCGTCGGCCAAACGCAGCCGGGCGGCCGGGTTGGAAAGTCCGGCGCGAAGCGGCTTTACGGCGTCGGCATAACGCCCGTCGGCCGCAAGCGCGCTTCCCCACAAGTAGGCATAGTCCGCGCTCGCAGGCTCCAGTCCCGCAGCGCGTTCATAGGCGCGCGCGGCGGCGGCAAATTGATTGTGCGCATGCAGCGCCATTCCCAACCGGGCGGCCAAAGCGGCGTTATCCGGACTGGCGCGCGCCGCCACCAGGGCTGGCTCGATAACCTCGCGAACGGCAGGCTGAACGCCGCTCAAGTCCACTGTTGGCAGGTCGGGCAATGTTTTTTTCGCTCCACAGGCAAATAAAACCAGAAACGCCCCCCAAACCGCCGCGGAACGTGATATTGTAAAGAGATTAGGACTCGGCGCATCGCCAAGTCCTTTTTGCATTTCCGGGTTCTCGGCGACGATTTCTCGGGCCTGCGGAGCATCCCAGAAGTTATTGATTCTAAAGAGAGTCAACCCCGAGTGAAACCCCAGCAGAACCCGCGTTGCCGGTCTTGGCGTCATTTGTAGTGGATTTCAAACCGCTTGTTGGTAATGAACACCACCGTCACATCCGTTTCCGCCGTCGCCCCATGTTGCATCGTTTCGCCTTCCGGAAACCACACGAACTGGCCCGGCGAATAGCTCCCGCTCCCTGTGACCAGCGTTCCTTCCAGAATGTACATGCCGTGCGCGCAGGGGTGGGTGTGCGCCGGATTCATGACGCCCGCCGGATATTTCACCAGCCGCACCTCCATGCCGGTATCGGGGTCCTCATACAGATTTTTGCGGAAAACCGGATCTCCGGTCGGGACGATAGTGCGCTGCTCCCACGGTTGGTTGGGAGCGTCTATGACGATAGGCATGATGCGATTGTAGCTAATGTTCCGGACGGCGCCCGCCGATAGACGCGTTGGATGAGCGCCACCCAGACCGCCCCGGCCATCTTAGCCCGTACGGCCGCCAGCAGACCCGCGTGGATCATCTCGCAAAGCGCTGATCTGGTTTGGTTTATCGGTTCCGCGCTGGTTGGCTATCTCGCCCTCGCGATGATGTGGAGCGGTTTCCCGGTCTTCCCGATCCAAGTAATCTGGATGCTCGGAATCGACGGCCCGCACGTTTTGGCGACGGTTACGCGAACTTATTTTGATCGCCAGGCGCGTTCCGAATTGGGGCCGGCGCTTTGGATCGTCGTGCCATTCATGTTTGCCGGGCCGGTGGCCGGTTATTTTGGACAGCTTTCGTTATTTTTCCTGTTTGCGGTCTGCTGGCAGCATTTCCATATCGTGAAGCAACACTACGGCTTCGTTATGTTGTACAAAGCAAAGAACAAAGAGCGCGACAAGTTCGACTTGAAGCTCGACCGGTGGTTTCTGATCGGTTCGTTGTGGGTACCGATGGCGGGTTTTGTAATCGCTACGCGCGCCTGGTTCCAGCCGTGGTCGGGAATGGCGTGGCAGGCCGCCGTCGTGCTCTATTTGGCGCTGACGGGAGCCTGGATCGGTCGCCAGGTACTGAAAAGGGCACGCAAAATGCCGCTAAATGTACCCAAAATTGCGCTAATTTGCGCTGTTGTACCGCTACAATGGCTCGCTTTTCAGCATGCCGCGGAGCATGGACCGGACGGAATCATCCGCGCGGGCATCGCTTTGGGGTTATTTCACAGCCTTCAATACCACCGTTTGCTGTGGTTCCATAACCGGAACCGCTACAGCGCGCCGGAGGCGATCGAACGGAATGGGCTCGCGGCGCGGATGGCGGACCGGGTCTGGATTTATCTGGCGGTGGCGATCGGCTTGAACTTCTTCCTTTCGATTCTGCCGGTCGCATTGTCGCCTTGGCGGGATATGGCGGTGGCGGCGACATGGGGATTTGCCTTTACGCACTACTTCCTGGATTCAAAGATCTGGCGCCTCCAGGGCAACCGCGAATTGGCGGCAGCCCTGCGCTTGTAGTTCTGAACATCCGGGGTGCAAAAGAACCGCGAATTGTCCGTGCGCCGCGGAGTGCAAGGCGAAGCCGAGTCGGTGGGAGCGAGGCGTGCGGCGGCAGCACTGCGCTTGTAATTCAAGACACCGGGGTGCATTGGAACCGCGAATTGGCGGTGCGCCGCG
>Ga0105048_10003152_pt1 | contig 27013 bp, 21 predicted proteins | sample MAT05_FD_78382 | JGI IMG/M metagenome (GOLD analysis project Ga0105048, IMG submission 78382) | Freshwater microbial communities from Lake Fryxell liftoff mats and glacier meltwater in Antarctica - MAT-05 | ecosystem: Environmental > Aquatic > Freshwater > Ice > Liftoff microbial mat | place...
AGCCGCGTTCGCCAGAACGCGGGCTTCAAGAGAGGAAGCGCCTTAACTACCGCAGGCTCACCCGCGTTCTGGCGAACGCGGCTACGGGATGTTCATCCTCGCCGCGACGATCTTGAAGCCGCCGGCGCCGAAGGCGGTGGAGACTGAGGCGAAAAAATGACGTAGCCGCGTTCGCCAGAACGCGGGGTACAAGAGAGGAAGCGCCTTAACTACCGCAGGCTCACCCGCGTTCTGGCGAACGCGGCTACGGGATGCACTTCGTCGCCGCGGCTCTGTTGAAGCCACCGGCGCCGAAGGCGGTGGAGATTGAGCCGAAGAAGTAAGCGCCGCATCTTCACATCAATAATCCGTCGTATGCAACTCCCGCGCGGCGATACCCAGCATCGCGGCGGCGAACATGAGCGATGCGAGCACGGATAGTTCCGGGTGGAACTTCTTCTCGTTCTTCAGCGTGTCGAACTCCTTGACGCCGCCGGAGTAGCCGGTTGCTTTCAGGGCGTCGAAGAGGATCAGATTCATGTCGCCCGGCTTCGGGAGCGTCCAGTAACTAACTTCGAGCATCGTTCGTCCCACGGGCGTCATCCCCGGCAGGGCGTGCACCTCGATCGCGTGCCGGCCGAAGTTCATTCCCCAGCAAACAAGCCAGAACAGCAGCGAGCCGAAGACGCAGACCACCGTGCTGCGTGTCCAGACGGCCAGCATGGTCGAGAAACTGTAGAAGATGCCGAAATGCACGATCAAAAGCGGGATGGTCAGGAGATAGAGCGGGTCGTAGACGCCGGTCTTCAGGCCGAGCGCCAGCCAGGTGCCGACGACGAAGACCGTACCCTGCATGCCGACGAAGGCGAGCACTCCGAGGAACTTGCCGATCAGTAGACTCCAGCGCGGCACCGGTTTCGCGAGCAGCACGGTGATCTGGTTGGGATCAAGGAAGGTCGGCAGGAAGCCAGCGGTCCAGATGAGCAGAAGAAAGATGCCCGTGGTGTCGGCAACGCCGCTGGAAAGGGCGATGTGCAGGAAACGGACGGCATCGGTGCGGTCGCGCCCGGCATCGGTTTCGAAGAGGCCGAAGCCGATGCTCAACCGGGGCACGGCGACATCAACGCCCTCTTTCTTGGCTGTTTCCGGATCAATCTGATCGGCCGGCAGGCGCACGGCAATGTCGCCAGGGCCGACCGGCAGTGGGTCTTCCCCTCGGACGCTCACGCTCAGGCAGAACAGGATGAACAACGCGGAGATGCCGAGCAGCACATAAAACAGCCGCGAGGAAAGCGACTGACGAAACGTGTCGCGGATCATCCATTTGATGGTGAGCAAAGCGATGGGGAGATTCATGAGCGTTTCCCCTCGTAGAGCGGCTGCAGGACTTGTTCGAGCGAGATCACTTTGCCCGATTTGTCTTTCAACAACTCGGCCAGGGGCGAGACTTTGACGATCTTGCCGCCGACAATCACCGCGACGCGATCGCAAATCTCTTCCACTTCCGACAGGACGTGCGACACGAGCAGCACCGTCCCGCCCCGTGCCTTCTGCTTCGCGATCACTTGATGAAGCATCTGCCGGCCGAGGAGATCCAGACCCTCGGTCGGTTCATCCAGAATGAGAAGGTCAGGCTCGTTGATGAGGGCCTGGGCCAGGCCGAGCCGTTGCACCATCCCCTTGCTGAATTGCGAGATCGGCTCGTTGACACGATCAGACAGGCCGACTTGCTTCAACAGGGCTTCGGCGCGGGGCCGTAGAATCTCGAGCGGGACGAGCGTGAGACCGCCGTAGAAGTTAAGCAGTTCCGTGGCGGTCAGGTAGCGGGGGAAGTTCTGATTCTCGTGCATGTAGCCGACACGCGCGAGCGTCGAGTGGTCGTAGACCGGCTTGTCGAGCCGGGTGATCTTCCCCTCCGTCGGCTTGCAGAGCGAGAGGAGCATCTTGACCAGGGTCGTCTTGCCGGCCCGATTGGGGCCGAGCAGCGCCATCACCTCCCCGCGCGGGATGGTGAGGTTGATACCCTGGACGGCTTGCACGCCCGTGCGACCGAGCATCCCGGTCGGGTACAACTTGCTGACATTTTCGAACACGGCGGCAGCGGACATGGAGTTTCCGGTCGAATAGGGTTGGCGAATCTTTCACCAGAGTAACGATCGCGAGCGCCGACCGCAAGGGCCGACGCCGCTTCGCCATCGAAAGATAGGACAGATTGAAGCGAGAAGTCGTTTGACTCGGATTATTCCAGCGGTCTGACTCGAATCGACGATCTAAAGATCGGAGTAGTGAGTGACTAATACTACCGCCACCCACCGAACCGGGCTCATCGTTACCTTCGGAAGGCCCCGCGCCGCGCTACCTCTCGACCTTCCAAAGACACTGTCACTTCTTGACGTCCGCGACCTTCAGCGAGAAGCTTCCGCTGTGGCCGCGCGTCTCGGTCCGGTACATCAGTTCCACGAAGGCGGGGGCCACGACGTAGTCGCCGGCCAGTTCCGCGAGCATGATCACCCGGTTCTGAACGATCTGTCCCGTCTGTTCGTGATGGAACGCTACGGACGCCAGGCGCTCTTCGCGGAGAGCATAACCCGTGCTCACCTGCATGGCCGCGAAGCGTGGATCGTCCATCGGAATGACTTCCGCCGTGGCCGGCTTCGGGCATTCCATTAACATGTAGCGCATCCCTTCCGGCAGATGATACGTGGCCATCGTGTCGCAGATGATGTAGGCGCCGCGGTCCACCGTGTCGCCGCTCTTGAGCGTCTTCGTGATCTGCTTGGTCTTCTCATCCCAAAGCATGAACTTACGCTCGACCTTGATGCCCTTGTCCATGGCGGCGATGTCGCGGCCGGTCTTCCAGTAGCGGAGCACGGCCCGGTACATGACGCCGGTCATTTCGGTCTTGAAGGTCAGCTTGTTGTCGCCCGCCTTCAGATTACCGCCGGGGATCGTGATCTTCTTGGTCAGCTTGTCGTCGAACTTGACATCGTGCTTCTGATCGCCGTTGAGCGTGAACGCGAGTTCATTCTTCGCTTCCGGGTTGTAGTTGGCCTTGGCGAGGTAGTCGCACATGGCGAAGAGGATCATGGCCGTGTCCTTGGTCGAATTCCAGCGGTCGCCGCGCTTGGTGGCCGCGAAATAGCCGAGGATGCCGTCGATCAGGGCGTCGTCCTTGTCGAAGGCGACGATGGCCTTCATGGCCGCCGCGGTAATCTCGTGCGGATTTTCCGACCAGCGGGAGAAGCCGGCCGTGGTCCAATAAACATGACCGTTGGTGTTCTTCTTCGCCGTGCTGCGCAGGCCGTCCATCAGCTTCTTCGCCAGGTCTTTCTTTTCTTGTTCGACGGCCATTTCGAGGCACAGGGCCGTCGCGTAATCCGTAAGCTTGTTCTGCTTCTGGAGATTGTCGATGAACTTCCACATATCATCCGTCAACTTCTCGCGGTGCGAGTAGACATACATGCAATAGATGCGATCCGAAGCCTGTTGCTCGTTCATGATGTCGATGAAGTTGCGGAGCCGCACGAGACCGCGCTGGATGGCCGTCTCGTTCGGGATCGTGTAGCCGCCCTTCTCTGCCTGGAGCAGGCCGAAGAGGGCATAAGGCGTCATCATCTCGTGCGTCTGGCTGCCGCCGTGCCAACCCCAGCCGCCATCAGGTTGCTGGAGTTCGAGCAACCGCTTGACACCCGACGCGACCACGCCCGGCATCTTCTTGTTGAGTTCCGGATGGTCAACCTGGTACTGCTTGAGAATCTGGGCCACCTTGACGGCGGGGAGGAACCGGCTCATCGTCTGTTCCACACATCCGTACGGGTAATCGACGAGGAAGTTCAGCGTATCGGCCAGGTCGGCGGCCAGCGACGGGGCGAAACTGACTTCCAACCGGGCGGAGTTCAGGTCGATGTCCTTGGGAATCACGAAGGTCGTGCCGTCGCCCTTGACCTGACCCGACTTGGTGAGGATCTGCTCAGCCGCGGCACGAAGTACCGGCAACCGCTTGAGCGAGGCATCCGAACCGCCTTCGCAATCGACGCTCATCAGCAGTTGCGTGAAGCCCGCTGAACGGGCACGGAACGTCCAGTAGACATTAACGGAATCCTTGGCTGGCACGTGAACAGTCTTGGTTTCGGCCGTCAGGATTTCGCCGTTCTCGACTTTCAAGCGGACCTTGATGTCCTGAGCTTTGTCGGTGCGGTTATGCACGCTGCCGAAGAGTTCAACGAGGTCGCCCTCGGTGAAGGTGCGCGGCAACATCGGCCAGACCATGATCGGCTTGAAGGTGCGGAACGCGGCTTTCGCTTGGCCGACGTGCATCTTCTTCGAGACAGCCGTGACCACCACTTGCCAGTTGGTCAGCGAATCGGGCACCTTGAATTCGACCTCCGCCCTGCCGTCCTTGTCGGTGCGGACGTGGGCGTTCCAGTACGCGGAGTCGGAGAAGTCGCGGCGGACGCCGATATGGCCCTGGTCCGCGTCGGCATCAATCAGCGGCACGGGTTGGCCGCCGCCCGGCTGATTGGGGGCCGGCATGTGGGAGATGAAGCCCTGGGCTTCCGGCCTGAAGCTGTTGCTGCTATTGCCGGAAGTGAACGAGCGATGAGCGTCGCCTCGGGCCATGTTGCCCATCTCCATCGAGTTGCGACCGTAACCGAGATTGCTCGCGTAGCCGAGCCGGTTGTAGTACCGGTTCGCGTACTGCATCGGGTTGATGTTGACCCAGCTCGGGTGCATTTCGTGGAGCATGAGCGTCTCGCCGATGCTTCCGAAGACGAGGTAATACTCGCCGTGCTTGGCGAGGACGACCTGACGCAACGGGGCCTTCACATCCTGGACCGGGTAGTGCCAGCTTTGCCCGTGGTACGCATACCAGAAGGGGTTTAACTGAATCTCGAGACCGGCCAACCGCAGGAGTCCCACGAGATCGTTTGAACGGAGATACTTGTTGCTGCGGACATTCGAGACGATGGCCTTGAGTTGTTCCTGGGCGGGATCGCCCGGGCGGGGATCAGCCTTGATGAGTGCTTCCGCTTTCATTACCAGCGTTTCGATCGTGACGTCGCCCAGTCGGCGGCGGAGCAGGTCGCTCGCCTGTTGGACGCGAGCGCGCTCATCCGCCAGATAGAAGTTACGGATGTCGACCGATTTATCGGGATTGATGCCGAGCAGCGATTGATCGTACACGGAGACGATGAGATCGACTTGTTCCGGGCGATCAACGGCCAGGGCGATCTTTACTTGTTCACCGGGTATAACCTCTTCCTTCACTTGGGTCGTGACCGTGAGAATGCGATCCTTCGGATTCACGCGGATGAAACGGCCGAGAACGAAATTGATCCCCGCGTCATCCAGGTAATGCAGATCGACCGAGCAGCCGTATTTGAGTTCAGCAGGCAGCGACTCGTCGATTGTAGCAACACCCTTGTCGTTCAGCGTCATCGGCTTCCAGAAGCGCAGGCCGGAACTATCGCGGAGCGTCAGAAGAACCTTGGCGCCCGTATAACGGCTGTATATCGTTCCTTGCAGGCGGTCGCCGGAGTTGAAGCTGTCGCGATCGAGGGGCATCGAGAACGGCGTGAGATCGTTGCCATTCTTGACGATGCAGCCGGCTTCGGTCTGGGTCGTGCGGCCATCGTCATGATGGGTGACAGCGACGAGCTTGTAAGCACCCGGTTCGGTGATCTTCACCGTGGCGGAGTTGTCGCGGAGCGGCAGAGCGGTGACAAGCGTCCGCTTGGCTGCCTCCTGGGGCGGATTGTAGTTCCAGTAACGGCGCGGATTGCGATACGAGTAGGCGTATTGATTGAGACCGTAGTAGCCATTGTCCCCGTAGTAACCATAGCCGTAACCGCCGCCGCCGACCGGGGCGGGCGAGAGCTTCATGACGATCAGCGAGGTGACGCCGTCGACCGGCCGGCCGTCTTCGGACTTCAGATGGGTGACAATCTTTTCACCCGCCGCATAAATCTCCTTGGCGATCTCGAGCCGGGCCTTGGCAGCCGCCGTCACGCACGCCAGCGAGATCGAATGCGAGGCCCGCTGTTCGCGGCCGTTGGCGTCGGTGACGACGCCCTGGATGGCGATCGAGAAGTGGCCGACTTTCCATTCCTTCTTGAGGTCGATGGTGAACTGCCCCGGTTCGGCGCCGTTCAGGGCCATGTCGTTATTGAACTGGGCGACGACATGTGAGCCGTTGCCGCTCCCTTGTTGCGGCATCACGTTGTCGGCGATCCACAGAAGGCGATCTTCTTCTGCCAGGTCGACCGTTTCGAAATAGGAGTTCGTCGAGGGCGTGAAGTAGGCAAAGTCCTCAGCCTTCAACGCGTGGGTTCGTTCTTCCTTCTTCTTCTCAACGACCTGGGCGTTGAAGCTGAGCTTCGTCGCCGGCACGGCCTTATCGAGAAAATCAACCGTCTCGAACTTGAGCGTGAGCTTCTCATCCTTCACGTCGCCCGAGATCTTCAGGCGGATCTTCGACTTGCGGTACTCGCCGAGCAAGAGCTTCGCTTCACCCTTGAAGGCCGGGATCCGCAAGGTGTAAGTGTCGAGGGGGTCTGCATCCGAGAAGACGTAAGAGCCGGCGATCTTGCCGCTCTCATCGCTCTTCAACTGGGCCTTGTAGATCTTGGTCTGTTTCTGTTGCGAAACGAGTTCCACATTGACATCGGTCATCGGGATCGGCTCGAATTCGCCCTGGCCGTTGAGTCGGCGGAGGAAGCCGGCGAAGTTCAGAACCTGCGTCGGCCGATAGGCCGTGCGATCGACGACGAAGAAGACGCTCGGGTCCTTCTCCGTAACCGCGGGGGCAATGGTCAGCTTCTCATGGAAGAACTCGTTCGGCTGCCAGCCGAACAGGGCGGAGACGGTAACGTCCGTCGGCTTCGTCTGCGTATAATCCCATGTGAATATGTTGCCGGCACGGATCTTGACCCATTCCGTTTTGTCGCCGACCTGGACCAGAACGCCCATGCCCGCGAAGCTCTTGGGACCCGAGAACCAGCCGACAACTTTGTTGCCGTCATCCTGAAGACAGAGGCGAGCCGGGTTCTTGGCCGGTTCGAGATCGGCATAGTAGGCGACCGGTTCAACGACGCGCGGTTGCGGGGCGAGTTCCGGTTCGGCCGGTTTGGCGGCCGTGGGCGTTGCCCGCCCGCCGAACGCGGACCAGAGGATCGCGGTCGCGGCAAGCAGGAGACCGACGGCCGTGGCCGACGATCGCCAGGAGATGTTGTTTCGCAGTGTCATGTGCTGGCCTCCAAAAAACGTGGAGAGAATCGCGTTACCCGTATCGGAGAATATAGCCGAAGCGTTGTAACAGTGGGGTAACGATGGGGCCGACTTTGAGGAGAGGATTATGTTTCGCATCCGGAAGGCACGAGGTCGCGGTCAGTTCGATCATGGTTGGCTGCGTACGGCCCACACGTTTTCGTTTGCCGATTACTTCGACCCGGAACAGATGGGCTTTCGCTCGCTGCGGGTGATGAACGAGGACCATGTCGCGCCCGGCCAGGGCTTCGGCACGCATCCCCACCGCGACATGGAAATTGTGACCTGCGTGCTGGAAGGCGAACTGGAACATCGCGACAGCCTGGGCAACGGCGCCGTGCTCCGGCCTGGTGAGTTCCAGCGCATGACCGCGGGCTCGGGCATCCGCCACAGCGAATTCAACCCGTCAACCACGACACCCGTGCATCTCTACCAGATCTGGCTGACGCCGCGCGCGAAGGGGTTGCCGCCCAGCTATGATCAACGCCTGTTCCCGCAGGAAGAACGCCAGGGCCGATTGCGGCTGGTCGCATCGCCTGACGGCACGGACCAGTCGTTGAAGATTGAGCAGGATACGCGCATCTATCTTTCGCAACTGCGTGCGGGAGAAGCGATCACCTACCCGTTGAAGCCCGACCGGCACGCCTGGTTACAAGTGTTGCGCGGGAACGTCGTGGCGGGAGCAATCGCGCTCGAAGCCGGCGACGGCCTGGCGGTGAGCGACGAAAACGCTCTCGCGTTTTCAACGACGAGCGAGGCCGAGGTGATGTTGTTTGATTTAAATTAGCTCAACCCGCCTTGCGGAGAACGGGCGTTTCGCCCGCGGCGATGAGTTGCTGAAGCGGCGAGCGCTCCGGGAGAACGAGCGCTTCCTGCGGAACGAAGAAGGAATGCTCCAGCGCGTACTGCCCGCGCAGGACGGCATGGCTGAGACCATCGGCGAATAGAAGCCAGGCCGAGCCGGGTGCGAAGTTCCAGAGGTGCTTGGCGGCCTTGTCCTGGAAGGCATCGTCGGACTTCAGGAATCGCTGTAGATTCAGCATGAACGAATCGTAAGCCGGCCGGCCGGTCCAATCGCGCTGCATCAGCCGTTGCAGACCAGTGAGCGGCTCGCTCCATTCGCTCGCGCTGCGGGCGGGGATGCGATAACGGCGCTGGAATCGCTCGAGCAGCGACTTGAAACCTTCCGAAGTGATCCAGACTCGCGATTCCGTGGGATTGATGTTCACGAACAATCGCAAGATGCGCCGGCCGGCGGAAGGCCGGCGCTCGAATTGATCCACATGCAACAGGTCGTTGCGTTCCTGCGGGTGCGGGGTTCGCAGCGCTTCCTCGGCCGGCCGCAATGTCGCCCGATCGCGTGTCCACTTTCCGGCGTACTCGGGCAACTGATTGGCGAGCCAGCCGGTCGCGGCATCGGAGAATGAACGCAGGAGGCCGGCGAGCCGTTCGGTCTCCTCGGGATTCGTCGTCGTCTGGCCGTGCAATTTGCCGGTCGAAGGGTCGTAGCTGATCGCTTCCAGCGACGGGGCTCGTGTTTGCTGCGTGCGGAAAAAGGCGGCCGTTTCACTAGCGGGCGACATGAACGGGCAGCTTTCGAGCGACAGCAACTCTCCCGCCTCAAGACGTTCGGCCCAGCCCGTGTTGAATTTTTTGCCGCTGCTTCCCATGGGTTCCTTAGGCAGTTAGCCGTTCGCCGGATCGGTGATTCTGTTCCGGCAACGGCAAGGCGAGCACGAAGCGGGTCGTATCTTCAGCGGCCGAAGCGAGACGGACGTCGCCGCCCAGTTGTTTCGCCAATCGCCAGGCCGTCGACAGCCCCATGCCCCGTCCGCGCCCCGCAGAACGGCCGGAGTAGAACGGGTCGAACATATGTTCGCGCTGTTCCAGCGTTAGGCCGATTCCGTTGTCCTCGACGCGAATCTCTACCCGCGTCCCAACCAGTTCGCAAGCCAACTGCACCCAGCCCTTTTTCGAGGCGGTTGCTTCGATGGCGTTGCGGATCAGGCAGCCCAGCGACGTCTTGATCAAGCGCGGATCGGCATCAATCCACAGCGGGAAGTCGATCGCGGGGGAGCGAAGCTCGACCCCCATCTCCTGGGCGAGGCCCTGGAACTGGGCCACCACGGGCAAGATCGCTTCGGGCAGGAAGATACGCTCGATCTGGGCGGCGGGCGGGCGGGCGAATTGCATCAGGTCGTTCAACAGCGAGTGAATGCGTTGAACCTGCCGCTTGATCGATTCGAGGGCCGACTTCTCTTTTTCTTCCGGATGTCGTGCGAGCAAATACTGGCTTTGACCGGAAATTACGGCCAACGGGTTATTGATCTCGTGGCTGGCGCCGGCGGCGAACTCGGCGAGGGCCGCGCGTTTGGCCAGGGTCAGGCGTTCTTCCTCGCTGGTTCGCAAATGCACCAGATGGCGATGCAAGCGGTCGACGTCGCGTTCGAGCGGTTCCAGGAACGGCGCGGCATCGGCACGACGTGCTTCAATCACCGATCGCAAGATCGCCGGCAGTTCCGCGATTTCACGGGGATCGCGGCGATCGTCGAAGAGCAGATCGCCGAGGTCGGTGCATTCGTAGCGTTCACGCACGATGGAAAGATCGGCCGGAGCCAGATTCAGATGCTTAAGTAACGGACCTTTGTCGATGCCGAAGCCGAGACCGAGATTGATTCCCGATTGTTCCGAGAGCGTGATCGCCAGGCGAACGCACGTCTGTAGAGTGGTCTCCGCGGCGAGCGGCTCCTCACGTTCCAGCGAAAGATCTTGCCGGCCAATGACGAACTGGAGCCAATCGGGCAGCAGCCAGCGCCGGGCCAGCCGCCGGGCGATGGCGTTCTGATCGAAGCCCCAATGGCGCTCCTGGGTTCCCAGCGGATCGCCGGCGTGAGCCGGATCAGCCAAACATTCCGAAGCAAGTTCCGGATGCACGGCGGCCATGGCCAGCCAGCCGAGCGGGGCCAGCATGCCTGCGGACCAGGCGGCGACGGGGTCGCTGCATCGGGTGTAATGCGCGAGAATCAGCGCGTGCTGAGCGATCGAGAGGGCGCTTCGATAGTAGGGAAGCGTCGCGGGCTGGCGCCAGTCGACCCACAGACCGCGATCGTGATGAAACCACGACTCGACGGTTTCGAGTACACTAGGTTCTAAGAAGCGGGAGGCACGCTGGGGATCGAGATCGGAAGTATCGGCCCGAAGCTGGCGATTGCGGAATACGAGCAGAAGAGCCGCGGGATCGAGGCGCAGAGCTGGCCAGGTGGCCAAGGACTGAGGCTGCCCGAGGACGGACAACGAAGTGGCGTCTGGCCAGAGCCAGGGCAATTGAGCCGCGACTTCACCCGCCGCTGCGCGAAGCACCGGTGACTCCTTTTTCGGTCAGTAAGCGGCAAAACGTGCCGGTTCACCCATTTCCATGGGCGGGATCCCGCACACAAGTGCCTGATCACCGTATTTTTTCGACCGGCTTCAGGAATCAATTGAGTGGAATCCGGAGAATCGAGAAGGCAGTGGGCTTGTGCCGTAGTATTAACTACTGCATTCAGCCCACTGCCTCCTGCTTACTGTCCAGGACAGGCTGCCGTCAGACGGCGGCGGCCGTCGGGGCGGGTTCGATATCGAGCTGAGCGCACATGCGGTCGATCAGCACTTCGATGTCGAAAGGTTTGTGCAGGAAGTCGTCCGCGCCGGCCAGGCGAAGTTCCTGAACTTTGTCTTCCTCGACCATACCCGAGATGCAGAGAATCCGCACGTCTTCGAGAGCGGTATCGGCCCGCACGCGATGGCAGACTTCCTTGCCGTTGATGTCCGGCAGCATCACGTCGAGCACGATCAGGTCAGGGTGGTATTCCTTGACCATCATGCCGGCGTCGAAGCCGTTCTGGGCCACGCGGACCTCGAAGCGGCCATCCTCGTCGAGGACTTTGCTGATCAGCTCGACGAGCTCGGCGTCGTCGTCGACCAATAGCACCTTCCGCTTGCCGCTCTCGAGAGCGTCAGTCGGGATGCCATTGTCTCTCATGAATTTATAGAGCGATTCACGGGGGATCCGGCGGAACCGGGACCCGGGAACGCGAAAGCCTTTTAGTTGTCCGTTGTCGAAGCAGCGAATGATGGTCTGCTGAGAGACCTTGCAAATCTTCGCGGCTTCGCCCGTCGTAAACACAGTCTTCATTCCTATATCCACCCCTGACTGGCGGCAGCCAGCTCGCATGAGTGCAGTCCAATCCAAGGCTCTCCATAAGCCAAGGCGGGACCGGGATCATCCCTGACAGACCATCTTTGCTAATCTTACCAGAATACCTAGATTAACGGCTTCCAGGCCATTATCAATCTCGGTCTCTCTGACAAGAATCGCGTAAGGTGGCTGGATTTAAGCAGTTGGAACCGAAGGTGATGAGCAAGTTGAGTGTGATGGTCGGGCTTCCACCGCGACCTACTCTAACCAACTTGCAGATACAGTCAACCTGAATCGTCGGAATTGACCGACCGCACTCCCTTGACTGATCTTCCTGATCTATCCTTCCGTGCCAGCTTCACGAGCTTCACCTCGTGAAACATGAAATATCATGTCTTGAGATCTTATTCAAGACACAATTCCAGCCTCCCTATCCCTTTATACCTCAATTATCGGTTTTCCAAAACCCCGCGATCCGATCTTTTTCTCTATTTTATCCGAAGGACCAAGTCGCGGCACTCAACCCTTCTTACCAGACCACGCGGGCGGATGCAGTCCGTCCGGTTGATCGAGCCCCCCCATACCCGATCATTTCAAATAAAACAACAGCACTGCTAAGTCGGCCGGGGTGATGCCACTCACCCGGCCGGCCTGGCCGATGTTCGTGGGACGAACCCGCGCCAGCTTCTCCCGCGCCTCAATGCGCATCTGCGGGATGGCGCTATAGTCGAACTGCGAGGGAATCACTCGGTGCTCCATCCGCTGAAAGCGCTCCACTTGCTCCGTTTGCCGATTGATGTAACCTTCGTACTTCGCCTCCAGCACTACTTGCTCAACGACATCCGCACGATCGTTCCACGCACGCAGCGGCGGGTGCATCTCGCACAGGCTCTCCCAGGTCACGTCCGTTCGCCGAAGCCATTGATTGAGTGAAACCTGCTGGTGTTTCCATCCCGCCAGCGCGGCAACCAGCTCGAGAATCCCCTCTTCCTTCCTTTTCAACCGCGCCCAGGCCGTATCGTCGATACCGCCCAGTTCCCGCGTCAGGGCCGTCAACCGACGATCGGCGTTGTCGTGGCGTAGTTGCAGCCGATACTCGGCCCGTGACGTGAACATGCGGTAGGGCTCATCGACGCCGCGGGTTACGAGATCGTCGATGAGCACGCCGATGTAGGCCTGGCTGCGATCGAGTACGAAGGGCGGCTTCTCTTGAATCTTGAGCGCGGCATTGATGCCGGCCATCAGCCCTTGGGCCGCGGCTTCCTCGTAGCCCGTCGTGCCGTTGATCTGGCCGGCGAAGAACAGGCCGTCCACCCGTTTGGTTTCCAGCGATGCGTGAAGCTGCGTCGGCGGGGCGAAATCGTACTCGACGGCGTAGCCCCAGCGCATCACCTCGGCATGTTCCAGTCCGGGGATCATCTTCAGCATCTCGTACTGCACATCCTTCGGCAGGCTAGTGCTGATGCCGTTGCAGTAGTATTCGAGAGTGTTCAGTCCCTCGGGTTCCAGGAAGATTTGATGCCGATCCTTCTCCGCGAAGCGAACGACCTTATCCTCGATCGACGGACAGTAACGCGGCCCGCAGGTCTTGATCTGCCCGGAATACATCGGGGCGCGGTGCAGGTTGGCCCGGATCAACTCATGGACGGCCTCGTTCGTATAAGTGATGTGGGAAGGCACCTGACGCGTCTCCACTTTGTCGTTGGAGAAGCTGAACGGCCGAGGCTGAGAGTCGCCTGGTTGTTCTTCGACCTTGCTGAAATCGATGGTCCGGCCGTTAAGCCGGCAAGGCGTGCCGGTCTTGAAGCGAGCGAGTTCGATGCCGCAGGAGGTAAGCGAATCGCTCAATGCCTCGGCCGTGGCATCCCCGGCCCGGCCCCCCTTGGTCTTCGCCTCACCCGTGTGCATCAACGCCTTCAAAAACGTCCCGGTCGTCAGAATCACGCACTTCGCGCGGTAAAACGTCTCCCCCCGGGCCATGACGCCTACAATTCGCTTCGACGAAACACCGGATCCGTCTTCCAATTTGCAATTTGCAATTTGCAATTCGCAATTTCCAATCTCTTCGAAAACTAATGCTTCCACCATCTCCTGCCGCACCGTCAGATTCTCCTGCCGTTCGATCCAGTGCTTCATGGTGAACTGGTAGAGCTTCTTGTCGGCCTGGGCGCGGGGCGAGTGCATCGCCGGCCCCTTGGAGGCGTTCAACATGCGAAAGTGGATGCCGCTGGCATCAATGCACTTGCCCATGGCGCCGCCCAGCGCGTCGATCTCGCGAACAATCTGCCCCTTGGCCACGCCGCCAATGGCGGGGTTGCACGACATCTGAGCGATGGTGTCGGCATTGAGCGTGAGGAGGCAGGTGCGCATCCCCATCCGGGCAGGCGCGAGAGCCGCCTCAACGCCGGCATGCCCGGCGCCGATGACGAGGACGTCGAAATCGAAGGTGAGTGTTGCCATATTTCAGTCAACTACACTGACTTGGGTACATAAAGCCTGCCCGAGCCGAGTAGGCTATGCGGATCTTTCTTGAACTGGATCAGATATTCGAGAAGATCGATAGCCACGCGATGAACGTACTCTCGTTCTCCCGACATCCGTTGCACAGAACCAACCGTGAAAACGGGCAGGGAGTCCTCACGCGAATCGTTTCTTATCATCGCTTCCAGCGAAGACGAGTCGTCGTAATTTCGATTTGCGGTCACCAAAGCTAGTCGTTCTTGCTGACAACGACGCCAGACAATATCGTCGGAGGCCTCCGAATCCAGATCGAGCTCCGCGAATGACAGAACGCTCAACTCCAAGTCTTCCCAAAAGGCAATCCAGTCGGTGCTGTTTCAAATAATCTGCAATTGCTGCAAATGTCCTTCGAAATTGGCATCGGCTAGAAGTCCCCTCAAGACACCTCCTCCTGTTGTTGAAGTTCTTCACGCGCTTCCCATTCTCGAAATGTTTCGAACAGAGTCCCCGCCGGGAAAAGGCGTCCGTTGCCGTTGGTTTCAGAGTTCGCTCGACGCCGTTCCATCAACCACTCGCGAAATTTCCTAAACCGAATACTAAATGCATCCAGCTTCGCCTGAATCTCCGGCGGGTTGCCGCGGGCATCACGCTCATCGAACTCGCGGTTCACACGCATCACTTCTTCCCGGTTTTGATCGATAAAAGCGAGCGCGGCGTGGAGTTCCTCCATCGTGATCGCGTTGTCTTTGGCAATCTCTTCGAGCGAGAAGCGGCCGCCTTCCAAATACGGAACGATGTGATAAACGGTGGTTCGCGTGCCGTTGATCCGGCCGGTCGGGCTAATGCTCGGGGTCATCGCAACGTCTCCGGTAATTCGCGGTCGTCACCTTCTTTATACTGAAGGGCGAACCGCGGTTGCCGCAAGGGGAGTTGGGGAAAGCGGATTGCAGGCGGAGAGCGGGAACGAGCGGCGCCAAGGCCAGAGCCTATACTGGACCCGCTTCGGTCATGATTGTCATTTTACTGAAGAGGATGTGGCCGACAATTTGGTTCTCTTGTTCAGCGACCAACGAAATTCGAACGTAGCCGCCTTCCCGAAGAGAATCCACGAGCCGCGCCTCGCCGTCCTGTCCGAAAGCCAGTTGGTTGAACTGTCGAGTCGCTTCAAAGTCAACGGCGGTTTCGTCTCGAGATCATTCGATCTCGATACAAACCACGTTCGATACACGAAAGACGTGTAGATGCTGGCCGGGTCCCGGCATGGCGACCGGGTACGGTTGGCCGTCGCATTCCAGGCGGATCACGGATCGCCCGGGAGGAACGTCGATCTCGCGGCTGATGTTGCGTCCGGCAGGTGGCAACGAGAGGCTCTCGTTCCAGCCCGGTCCATTGACGCGCAACGTCGTCTCGCCCTCTGATCCTTCCCGATCGATCGTCATTTCCAGCCGCAAACGGCGGGTCGCGGGCAACCGATTGACGAGATGAATTTCGCCGGACTTGTCGCCCCAGAAACCGAAGCCGCCATTGGCGACGCCGATCTCCTCGTCGAAACCGTTGCGATAAAGCGGGCAAATCGCATGGACGATCCGGTCGCGCCGATGATTCCAGGCCACCTCGTCGCACTGTTGTTTTAAGGCAGCTCGCATCGGCTTCAGATCGAAGAAGGCGTGTTTGCCTGTGGCATTCACAAGCGGAGGAGAACCGACGATCTTGGTCATCAACGCTTCCAGCGCCGTGCCTTTGTCCGGGCAGCCCTCACGCTCGATCCAGATGCCGGCCGCTTCCATCTGGGCTAGCTTGCGGACCATCTCTTCCGGCGGCAGGCGCAGCATCCAGCGCGTCCACATGTCGCCTTCATGGCCATGAATCGAGCCGTAGTTGAAGACAAGTTTACGTGAATGCATGTACGGCCGGAACATGTCATGATTGACCTGCTCCGGGAAGAAGCGGTAAGGCATCATGAACAGCAATTCACCAGGCTTCGCGGGTCCCTCGATTGCCTGGACGAAAGCCCGATCCGCCTGCCATTCCGATGAGAGGTCCGTGTAGGGGGGTGCCATCTTGGCCGCGGTCTGATCGTAGAAGCCGCCCAGTAGAAGGATCGCCAGGAACCCCATGAAGGCGAACCGTCGCGGTGGCGACACGGCCCAATTCACCCGAATCTGTTGAAGCAGAAGAGCCGCGGCCACGAGCGAGAAACAGGCCAGGAAGATCGAGATCCGGTTGTAGGCGCGCAGCCACGGCCCCAGGAACCAGGAAATGAACGTCCCGAAGCCGCCCATCGTTGCCAGGAGCACCCCCGCCAGGGTTAGCATTGCCATGCCGTCCAACCATGTCCGTTTCGGGTGTGTCGAGAGCAGAAAGACACGAGCGAGCAACATGAGAAAGCCGAGCGCCCCGATGAGGCCCAGCGAGGACGAAGCATTTTCATTGTTGATGGGCGTCGCGTTGAGGTAGGTTCCCATGAAACTGCGAAACTTGCCGAACCGGTGGTTCGCCTGCGGCAGGATCAACAACGAGACCTTTAATGGATACATCTCCGCCTCTTGCGGATGACGCTTGGGCGCTTCACCGTTGCGCGGCGTCGTCATCCGGTATTCCATGGAAGGAGCGAGACTGGCGGCCTGAGCGGCGGCGATCAAGCCCATCAACAGACCGACGGCAACGAGCGGCCGCCACGAGTGAATCTGCAACGCCCGAATGACGGCCGCAAGGCCCAGGAAGAAGAGGGTGAAGCACGAGTAATAGACGCCGGCCAGGCCGATCGCGATTGCGGCCGTCAGCGTGCCGGCCGCTCGCCAGGAAAGGAATTGCCAGGCATCGTCGGCCTCATCGCGGAAGGGTAGTTTTCCTTCGAGCACGCGCACCATGAGGAAGACGGAGATCGGCACGAGGTAGTATGAACACAGGAACAAATGGCCGATCCGCAGGAAGTGAAACGGCAGGAAGGTGAAAAGCAGGCTAACCACCAGAGCGGGCATATACGAGACGCCGACGCGCCGACAGAGGAAGAGCATCGACATCGTCGACAAGGGAAAGGTCAGCAGATAGAAGACGTTATACACAAACGGGGCGTCGGGCTTGATCAGTGCGATCGCCTTGATGACGACGAGATGCAGCCAACCATCGGAAGCGGGGAACTCGCGAAAGTCGAGCCCGCCCGGTTGGCCGACCCGGGCATCGCTTAGATACCAACCGGTGTCGATGATGTTCCGGATCATCCGCAAGTAGTACATGCCATCGCCGTTATAATGGAACGGCACACTCAGATCGGCACGCCAGAGTTTCAAGATCAGGAAAAGGAAAACAACGGTGACGAACACGGCAAAGACGTAGCCCAACGGACCGTCGACAAGCGGGTGCCGAGTCGTCTTTTCATCGGAGGCCGTTGCCGGAATTGGCGACGCGAGGGGGCGACCCATCCTGGGTGTTAGCAGCATCGAACTTCCTCATCCTTGATGCACGAATGCGGTTCGCCCACGATCATCCCGAAACGTCCGCCGCGAATCAAGGCCGATCCCGCTACGCCCTCATTGCTTCTGGATCGAAGGCGGCTCTGGCAGTTTGTTGGGCGGCACGCGGGGCTCGTTCACTTCAGGCAAGCGAGTCTCTTTGTTCAACGGCGTGCCGATGTTCTTGGTCTCGCCGCCCGTGGCCAGGAAGAAGCGGTCCCCCGCCAGACCCGAGTCGATCTGGAGCGACGGGTTCGAGTCACCCGTAAAGCGAGCCCGGTCGAGCGATTGCCATTTGCCGTCGGTCGACAGAATCCAGCCGTTGCCAAAGACCGCCTGCCGAACCTTGGTGGCCGAGACGCGGTCGCGCTTGAAATCCTCGACAAACGAGTAATAGCCTTTCAGACGTTTGCCGCCCGTGATCGTCGAGAAGGTGATGAGTCGCCTCCATGCCTTGTCAGCGGGATCGAACAGGAATCCGGTATACTCTGTGCGTAGGCCGTTGGGGACGGCGGTCACCATGAAGCGGTAGGTCTCTTTGTCTTTCCAATCCAGATCCAGGAACGATTGCCCGCCCGACCCTTCTCCGCCGAATCGGCCCACGCGCACTTTCTCGTCTTTATAGATCGTGATGACGCGTTCCTCGGCAGGAACCAGGTCGGACTTGTCGAGCTTCGAATCCCAAACGGAGAAAATGACGACCTTTTTGCCGTCACCCTTTTCCTGAATGCCGTAATACCCCTTGTCCCAACCGCAGACGGCGAAGTACGTGCCGGGGGCCGAATTCTTCACCGTGACTTCGTTGTAGAAGGCAACGCCTTCACCAGCCGGAAACGAAAGATGCACCGAGCGGCAGGCGATGTCTTTCAGCTTCTCGTCGGCGTGGCCGGCACTGCTGATGAAGAATGTCGTGATGATCGGGAAAATTAAGACGAGGATACGTTGCATGACAATCCAATAATTTTTGAGCGGAGTTGCGTCAGCGCCCCGTGCCTAGTTGAACCAATAATTTAAGGCGAATCGCCCGCTTCGGGCGCGGTCACCACCTCGGCGAAAATCTCTTCCATGCGTCGGACGGCGCCGGCGAAGGAAAGGGCGGCCATCTCGAAGTTGGTGTGCGACGACACACGTTTGTATTCGCGGCTGAAAAACTCGGATGAACGCCGAAGTTTGCCGATCTTCCCCTTCAACCGCCGCAGGAAGTCAGCCGAGTCGCCCCGTTGCGCGGCCGGTTCCACGGCCCGGATCGTGTCATAAAGCAAGCGGTGAACGTCGAGCATTTCCTCATCCTCCTGGACTTCATCCGCATGTTTGAGGAATTGGCGGATCATCCAGAGATGAGCAAGCACGTCGTTCAACCGCGTAATGGCTTCCGGGGGAGTCATGAGGGCGCCGCCGGCGGCGGAGCGTTGACCGCGACCACGGGCGGTTTGCCGCTCTTCGCGTGGGCCTTCTTCTTGGCCTCTTCGGCCTCTTCTTTGGAATACAGAACGAAGAACGTCCCCGCCCCGACGAGCACGATGCCGAGCAACAGTTTCCAGCCGGGAAGGATCACTTCGAATGTGAAGGGCTTGCCCGGCTGCGGGTCCCAAACGCTGGAGAGAATCACGTTGATCAGCGGGGCCAGGGCGAAGATAAGCGGAGCGATGAAGAGGCGATAGGTGGCCGGGTCGACGCCTTCGAGCTTCGCTTGAGCGACGGCCGCTTTGCTGGCGAAGATGACGCAGATGGCGCCGACGGCCCCAGCCACGCCCGCCATGCCGGCGAACACCAGACCGGTCGTCTTCATGTCCGGCCATTGCTCCTGACCGCTGAGGAACAAGAAAAGCGGAAGGACGACCGCGATGACGAAATAGGCGACGCCGACGCACAGGATCGCCATGATCCGGCTGCTCGGCTTGCCCCCCAGTTCCGTGCCGCCGTAGAACACGAGTGGGACGTAACAACCCCACGACAACCCGGCCAGAATCACGTAGCCCCACCAGGGGATATTCATCGATTAGTCCTTAAACAGAATGTGCGAACGGCGACCCGCCAGGCAGGCTTCGAACTACAAGAGAAATCATCCGGAAACGAGAGGAAGGCGGCAAGAGGGGAGGCGGCAAACCTGATTTTCATTCACGCCCTGCCATTTCTACTGAAACCGAATCATCGATCTCCAAGCTGACCAAAAGACGGGCGGCGGAATTTCCGCGAAGTGGTCGAATAGCACTTGTATGGCCTTTTCATGAAATTGTTTGAGCCCCCGAATTCATCGGGAAATACTGACAATTCGGAACAAGGCGAAGCAGTTTTGACCTATTCCCCCTCGATCGAAACGCTGGCCGCCATGCTCGGGAAGCTCACTGCGTCCGATCTCGCCATCCTGTTATCGATCCTGTTGGAGAGAGAGGAAGAGCACCGCGACGCTCTGGCCGCTCGCAGCCATCAAGTTGCAATGGCCACGAGGAATCCGTCTGGTCAGCACCCCCGGGTCAATCGTCCAGCATCGCCGTGATAGACTTGCCAGAGTGCTTTCGGCGATCTCCGCATTAACGACGACGCAGTCTGGACCGGAAATGAGTGGGCAGATGGGAAAAGAGCTGCGTCACCTTTGATTTCTCCCATCGTCAAACGCTCTGGCGCTGGCTCGACCGCGCGGTCAATGAAGACCTGCTCAAGCAATCGGGCGCCGGCCGTAAATTCGCGACGTTCGTCTACTGGCTCCCCTGCAACGAAGAGCGTTGGGCCACCAATCCCCGCCAATCCACCGACATGGCCCATTGGGATGAACGCGAAGCGCTGAAGCGATTGAACCTATTGGTGCGGAAGGGGTTCGGGGGAAAGGGGGCGCAACGATCTGAACGCAGCGCGAATCAAGATTTGCGGCGAGTCGAGGGGGTTTCGGAGCCTCGCGCGGTATCCGCACATCGGACGGGTCGCAGCTGGGACACAGCCCTTCCAAAACGAATTGCGTCCCAGTTGCGTTCCCCCTTTTTTTCGTCCCGTTTGATTTTCAACCTGCTCAAGAGTTCTTTTTTCCGAACTTCGATGCAGCCAGGTAATTATCCAGTCTGCCCTCTAATGTCTCGTGCAGATCGTCAAACGTGATACAGCTAATGGAGTGCGAATCGACGAGTACTTTGTCGGTTCGCCACTCGATGCGGATGCGATCAGAGTCCGTAATCCCAGCGTTTCGCCCAACGATGAGCAGACCAGAAAAAGTGACGTGCCCGTTTCCAAACTCTTTTCGAAATTTGTCCGTCTTCTTGTAATCGTCGAGAGTATAGAACCAATCGACCAGTTGGCTGAACCCGTGTTCGAAGCGGGCGCTCCAGTCGGTAGTGGAACGCCCTTTGACCTTTTTGAAAATGCTGTTGGCTTTGCCGTCCTCGAACTCGATAGCCAAATATTCCCTTTTCTTTCGATTGCCAAGCACCAAATCCGCGGAGAAATCTCCAAGAAACGAGTATTCGTAGGCCATCTCGGGGGTTGGTCCAATATCAGGCGCATATGTGCTAATGAAGGCAGCGAGTTGTTGGCGAGCCTTAAAAAAGGGCAGGATATTTCTGCTTTCGGAGAGTTCCGAATTTGCTTTAAGAAGTTTCCCGAGGTCCCGCAATTCCCGTTTGCACTTCGCAGGATCGAACGAGATCGTGCCGAACGCCTTGCCCACACGAAGTCTCCGCTCATGCGAATTGATCGATCGTTTCCTTCCGGGCGATGTCAAGCACGGTGATCATGTTGGCTTCCTTACGGAAAAAGATTCGCGTCCCGTCGCTGGCGGTGAGCACGTATACGTTCTTCTTATGGGGCAACTGATGCGAGATCTTACGAACAAGGGGATCGTTGTCCCAGTTCTTCAAGTGATCGAACCATGCATGAACATTATTGCGTTCTTCGCCCCGCAAGGTTCGAAGGGCGATAGCGACGGGTGGCTCGGTCTGCAACTCCATGATCGATCCTCTTGCACTCAGCAGTCCAACGAAGCCACTATACGTAGCGAGGGAGCGTATCACCAGACCGCTTGACTCAGGGCTATTTCCCCCGGCCAGCGACAGCACCATCGGCACCGCTCGGGTCGCTTCGCTCGAATCACGTCTACCAAGCCAATTTCCATTTCGAACACTTTCTGATACAGGAACAAGAGCGCCCCAACGCCTGATTCTGCGTGCTTGCTGAGACTCGCTCATCCACTGCCAAATGCGTTAAGAATTGCTCGACCTCGCGCCCCCCATCGTGAGCGAGAACAAAGGGCACGCAGATCTTTTTCGCGTAAAGTTGCCCCCTTTTCACCCCGCTTCCAGTTCTTTCCGGGGTCACCGCTTCGCTCGAAGCGTGTGTTCGAGGCCGAGTTTCTTGGCGGTTTCTTGACCCGGTTTTCACCGCCGAACGGGACGCCGCGGGTCACGCTCCGGCGTAACGCCATGAGTTGGGCTTAAGTTAGAGGTTGGCAGGCGAGAGGATCTGCGTCCCATTGCTGATTCCGTGGGCAGCGACGCCATTCGTCTTTCATCGGCTACAATGAAAATAGACCATTCACGGAGAGAGCCGAATGATCCTTGCTTATGACGAGTTCGTGGACTTCATTGCGAATGGCAACACCCCTCAGTCGGTCATCGATTTTCGGCCTTCGCCAGCCACCAAAGGGCATGTCGCGGAACTGATTCGACGACAAAAGGCCGAGTCATTATCCGCCGACGAAACGGCAGAACTCAATCAGTATTTGCACATTGAGCATTTGATGCGTCTCGCCAAGGCTCGTGCGCGCCAGCGGTTGCAACAAGGGTAAGACAAGATGTCAGTAACCTATATCGGCGCCGAGCTGCGACGGCTCGTTGTTGCTCGGAGCAACGGGATTTGTGAATATTGTTTGATTGCCGAAGACGACACGTTTTATGGCTGCAAGGCCGACCATATCATTAGCGAGAAACATGGCGGCCGCACCGATGCTGAGAATCTCGCTTTCGCTTGCGTTTCGTGCAATCAAGCGAAAGGGAGCGATATCGGGTCGATGCACTGGGAGACAGAACAACTCGTGCGGTTCTACAATCCGCGAACGGATCGGTGGGCCGATCATTTTGAGCTAGTCGGTAGTCTGATCGACGGTCTGAGCCCAATCGGCCACGTCACCGCCCAGATACTTGGATTCAATACGGGTGAGCGAGTGTTGGAGCGTCAAACTCTTCAAAGCATTGGTCGATATCCATCGGCGGCGGCGATGCGTCGGATGCAAGCTTAGGCGAAAACTCAAAGAAGACGCAACTCATTTTCGCGATCACCTGCACTCTTTCACCCCGCGTCCGGTTCTTTCCGCGGTCGCCCGCGCGCTCGAAGCGTGTGTCGCAACATGTTTCTATTTGAAGTGTGATGCCCACAGTTGAGCACTCCGGATACGGATCTTTTGCGATAGCTCGCTTCGATTTCTCGTGAAATACAAGAAGCCCCGGGAAAGAAATGTTTCCCGGAGCTTCGCAATCTAGAACGATGACCCTGACGGGATTCGAACCCGTGTCGCGGCCTTGAAAGGGCCGTGTCCTAGGCCACTAGACGACAGGGCCAGCACATCAGTTTTAGGAGCCCGCGCGGCCTACGTCAAGCCGGTTGGCGCGAACCTACTTCCCAAACAACGCCACGATCCGCTTCACGGCCGTCTCCGTCGGCTTTGTCCACTTGATCGTCACCTTCGGCATTTCCTTCTGGAGCTTCTCCATATCGGCCTCCGGCATGTCGATATTGCCGAGCGTCAGCGTCTTGAGTTCCGGCAGTTGCTTGAGCTTGCTCAAGGCATCTAGGCTCAAGCGGGCTTCATCGAGAATGAGCGTGTCGAGCGTCTTGATCTCCGCGAGCACGGCCACGACCTCGTCGTTGGGGCAAGAGGGCGCCTTGTACGTCAGCCGTTGCCCCAGGTGCAGGCTCTTGAGGTTCTTCATCTCACGCAACTTCTTGACGCCCTCGATCGTCTGCCCCGCGTGCCAGGTGCGGAACGACTTGAGATGCGTGAGTTTCGCGACCGCGGCCATTCCTTCATCCCCGAACGCGAATGACCCGGCGACGGTGAGTGCTTCCAGGTTCGGCAAGTCGGCCAGCGCTGCCAGGCCCGCTCCGGTGAACGTTTTTCCCGGATGGAAGAACTTTACCTGCCGCAGCTTCTTCAGTTGAGCGAGCTGCTTGATGCCCTCATCGCTTACTTGCATGAGGTTCGTTTGCAGGCTTTCCAGTTCCGTCAGGGTGGTCAGAAAGCCGAGTGTCTGATCGTTCAGGCAATTGCTGAGCGTTAGAGTCTTCAGGTTGCCCAACTGTCCGATCTGGCGAAACTCCGCTTCGGTCAACTTCGATCCATCGGAAAGCGTGAGCGATGTCGCCCGGCCGTTGGCCTCGGTGACCTCCCCGCCTTTTTCCTTGATCATCTTGATGACAGCGGCATCATCGGCCCAGACAGCCCCGGCTTGGAGAGATAGGGCCAAAAGGCTGAAGATGCGGAAAGATCGGACCATGACATCCCCTATTGTGATCGTGCTTCCACCCCGATGTCGGCGGCTGAATCCTTTTCGGACCGCCAGGCATCTGACCGGATGAGACTGCCCAATTTGTCCTCATCGCGTATGATAGAGGAAACTCCGATCTTCGCCCGAACCTTTCCCTGGGAGAGAGACCATGGCCAGCCCAAATGTTCACGAATTCGGCAACGATAACTGGGAGACCGAGGTGGTGGGCAGCGACACAACCGTGCTCGTCGACTTCTGGGCTCCCTGGTGCGGGCCCTGCCGGCAATTGACGCCGATCATCGATAAGGTGGCCGACCAGTTCGCAGGAAAAGTCAAAGTCGGCAAGGTGAACGTCGACGAGAACTACGAACTCGCCACCAAGTACGGCATCAACACCATTCCCCGCATCATGATTTTCAAGGGGGGCGACCAGCCGAAGGAGACTATCGTCGGCCTGACCTCCGAGGCGGAACTCGTCAAGCTCCTCAACAAAGTGTCGGCAGCGTGAGTTGTACTCGAAATAGAGTGCCCCGCTAAAGCGGGGCACTACGCACAAAAGAGGCACTCGAAATAGAGTGCCCCGCTTTAGCGGGGCATTACGTATAAAAGAGGCACTCGTTCGTAGTGCCCCGCTTTAGCGGGGCATTACGTATAAAAGAGGCAGAGTGCCCCGCTAAAGCGGCGCACTACGTACAAAAGAGGCACTCGTTCGTAGTGCCCCGCTTTAGCGGGGCAGACGAACTACGAACACAGCGGGCATGTCATGAAGCTCGGTTTGATCAACTCGGCGTGGGCGCAATCGGGGCTGGGGACCGCTCATGGCATCCGCATGACCAAGGAGCTCGGCTTCGACACGATCGACATCTTTGCCGACCCGCTCGATATCGATGCCAAGGAGCGCCAACTGATTCGTTGCGAGTGCGCGAAGGCGTCACTGCCCATTGTGAGTGTCGCCTGCGTCGCGGTAGGTCTAGTCGATTTCAATCCTTCCGTGCAGCGATTTCATCTCGACCGTTGCGAGGCCTATCTCGACTTCTGTTATGAACTCGAAGCGAAGAATCTCCTGCTTGTCCTGGGTGAGTACATTTGGGAGAAACAGGTGATCCCCCCCGCGGAACAGTGGGAGACGGCGGCGCGGAACACCCGCATCCTCGGCAACTACGCTTCGAATCTCGGGCTACAAATTGCTCTCGAACTTGAACCGTTCAAACTTTCCCTGTTGAACGACGTTACAAGTATGGTGCGGTTCATTGAAGACGTGAACCACCCCGCCGTCCGCGCGAATATCGATATCTCTCACCTGGAACTGGCCAAGGTCGCGCCGGCAGAACTGCGGAAGTTAAAGGGCAAGGCGATCCATGTCCATATCAGCGATTGCGACGGCACGGTCCATGGCGACCTGCCCCCCGGGCGCGGCGTGGTCGACTTCGGCCCGTACCTAAAAGAGATCGCGGACCTGGGTATTGATGGCACGATGAGCATCGAGCTCGAGTATTCGCCCGAGCCCGCGAAGATCGTGGATTGGGTGCGCGAAGCGTACCAGTCGACCGATCGACTGATGCGGGAACACGGATTAAGAAACTAACCACGGGCGATCCGCACGATCGCGCGGAGAGGCCCCTGTGACGATCAATGTCGTCTGCCCCCATTGCGAAACCCGTCTCAATCTCCAGAAGGAACTTCTGGGGAAATCGATCCGCTGTCCCATCTGTCTCGACATCTTCCTGGTCGAAGAGACGGCAGCGCCGGCCGTTGCCGCGGAACCGACGACCGACGAAAAACCGCCCGTGGACGACAAGCCGGTCGTCGCTCGCACGGATGCGCCCGAACCATCGTACAAGACCGGGACGCTGGTCGATTTCATTCAGGTTCTTCCGGGCGAGGCCGTTCCGCCCGCGGCCCGGAAGAAAAAGCCGGAACCGATCCACCGTCCGATCGAGCGAACCGAACCTCGCGAACCGGCAGCACTCGCGCCGACCGAAGTGGCCTGGTCGCCGGGGATTGAACCGCCTGGCTTCACGTCCGTGCCCGATCCCCCGCCCAGGGTGGCCGAGCCGCCGCTGCCTATTGAGAAACCGCCGCTTGAAGCCGCCCCGGTCGAGTTCAAATGGACGGAAGCAACAGATCCTTTTGCTGAAACTCCGGCTCCTCCTCCGACCCTGACTCCTCCTCCGAAAACGGTTCCTGCAAAAGCCGATCCCGTCGCACGCCGACCGCGCAAGAAACGCAGCCGGTTGGCCGTCCTGATCGTTCTCGTCGCGGTAATAGCCGGCGGATTGGGGCTCGGTGGTTATTTCTACAATCGTCATCTCGAGGCTACGCCCGAGCGTCTCTATACCAAGGCGAAAAAAGAGTACGAAGCGAAGAACTACGAGCCCGCCCGCAAACTCTTCGACGAACTCGCCACGGAACATCAGGACTCGCCCTATACGGCGGAGGCGAAGTTCTTTCGCGAACTCTGCGCCCTTCGCGGCGCCGTCTATTCCGTGACGGTTCGTTCCGATCCGGCGAACGCCCAGGCGCAGTTGAAGAAATTCCTCACAGCCATCGATGACCCCGTCCTTCAGCCGTTTGCCGAGCCAAAGAAGTTCCAGGTCGATATCTGGGAGACCGTGCTGAAGCTGACCGAGGACGTAACGGGCAAAGGGGGCGACTTATTCAATCGCGACAAACCCGATGACGCACTCCCCTGGCATCAACAGGCGGCCGAGCTCGGCAAGGTGGTGGAACGCTTTCACCCGAAGGATCTAGATCGCGAGAACATCTACGCGCAAATCAACGGCCTGATGACCAAGATCGAGAACGCCCGCGGCCGGCTGATCTTGCTGGCGGAACTCAAGACCATTCTGGCCGACCCCGACGACTCGCAAATCGTCGATGCCCGGCGGCGGATCGATGAAGCCGGGTACGCGGGCGATTCCGCGTTCATCCAGGTGCTCAACGATGCCGAACGGCTGCTTTCGGGCAAGGTCGTTTATGAACGAGACAACCCACCGATCCCGTCCAACCGCGATCGTGCCGTTGAATCGACGAGCCTGCTGTTCGCGCCGCGGCTCGATCGTCCGAAATCACAGCCGCCGTCACGCTCCGCCCCGACGACCTTCTTCGCGCTCGCTCGCGGCATCCTCTATGCCCTCGATTCCCGCGATGGCTCGGTGCGCTGGGCCACGCGTCTGGGCATTGATGGCGACATCTCGCCGCTCGTCGTCCCG
>Ga0105048_10003153_pt1 | contig 26995 bp, 21 predicted proteins | sample MAT05_FD_78382 | JGI IMG/M metagenome (GOLD analysis project Ga0105048, IMG submission 78382) | Freshwater microbial communities from Lake Fryxell liftoff mats and glacier meltwater in Antarctica - MAT-05 | ecosystem: Environmental > Aquatic > Freshwater > Ice > Liftoff microbial mat | place...
CAACCCCAAAGCAGCGAAGTTGACGCTGGTAGCGAGTCGGGCGGGATGTCGAGCGTATTGGGCGGTATCATTGGCGGGGCCATTGCGGGTGTTGGGGGCGGACTGCTCAGCGGTGTACTTAACCGCGACAAGCCGGACAACGACGAGTCACCCACCAACGGCTCCGCGCCGACCGATACGCCCACTCCGGCCAACACAGCCGAGCCTGCCCAACCTACTGCCGATCAAACCGACCCGGTCGTTTCAAATGAGCAGCCGGGCCCGGTCGTGGCCGACACGCCACCAACGGCCCCCAACACCGACATCCCCGTAACCGGTGGTGATAATCCACCCCTGGACTCCACCGAAGAACCGGCACTGCCCGGGCAGTCAGTGGGTGATACGCCAACGGGATCAACCAGCGCGTCTGCTACTGATGCCGTAGTGGAGGGCGAACTAACTGAGGAACCCATAACCAACGGCACCGCCCCGACTGATACCTCCACGCCAAGCGAACCGACCCAGCCCCCAGTCGATCAAACCACTCCGAGCGGAGCAACCGACCCGGTCGTTTCAAATGGGCAGCCGGTGGGTGATACACCGACAGGTTCAACCGAAACTTCTGCTACCGACGCTGTAGTGGAGGGCGAAGTGGTGATGGATGATGCCTCAGCCGGAACGGACGACGCTATTGACGGCGAACTGGTTGACGAACCTATAACCGACGACACGCCGGATGAGGTGATGGCCGGTGAAGAAGTGTATGAGCTTGACACTGTAACTGACGAGGCCTACCAGGCCGACGATAGCCAGCCCGACGCGGCTGACGACGATACAGACCACTCGTTTCAGTAAACGCACATGGTTATTCGCTGCACTAACCAAAGCTGTCAGACCGCGCTGCGGGTACCCTCCAACGCTGAAGCATCAGGAAAGACCGTGTCCATCCGCTGCCCGAAATGCGGTACCGTCAGTCGGGCCACGGGCGAGGTTGCGGTTCTGCCTGCGGCATCTCCTGCGGTACCACGGCCCGCCCAGACCGTGATGCTCAACGAGCAGCCCTCTATGGACGCTACCGAGGTCATTGGCTGGTTGGTAGTACACGATGAGAACACGGCTACCCAGACGTTCCCGCTCCGCGAGGGGCGCAACGTGGTCGGGCGCTGGTCGGAAAATAAACCCGCCGACGTGATGATTGCCACACAGGACCCATACATGAGCCGCAACCATTCGGTCATTGAGGTTATTCGTTTGGTGAACGGGCCGTACCAGTACCTGATTTCGGACTGTGGCAGCACCAACGGCACGTTCATCAATGCCGATCCCGACCGGCGGCTGTCGGCTTACGATCAGGTATATCTCTACGACGGCGACACCATTCAGATGGGCCGCACGAAGGTGGTGATCAAAACCGGGCAGTCGGCCTTGACCTCTACGCAGGCGGGCCGGGTGGTGGGCCAACATAAGTACCTTAAAACCATTATTGTCTGATGCAAACACGATTCGCGACCGATTACCAGTTGGCTCCGCCGGTAGCACTCAGTGAGGTGGGCGGGCGCACCAACAATGAAGACGCCGTTTACCCCCCCGTTGGCGAGGCCACCCCGTTGGACCGGCTCTTTGTGGTGTGCGACGGAATGGGCGGGTTAGCCAAAGGTGAAGAAGCCAGCCGCTTGGTGAGCGAATCGGTAGGCGCGTTCCTTAGCGTGTATAGTGGCCCGTCCGATGGGCAGGCGATCAACCGGGCCGTTGCCGAGGCCGAAGCCGCGCTCGATGACTACCTGACCCGGCACCCATCGGCCATAGGGATGGGCACGACGCTCGCCCTGCTGTACCTGCACGAGGAAGGTGCAACGGTGGCCCACATCGGCGACAGCCGGGTCTATCAGTTTCGTGATGGAGCCGTGCTGTTCCAGACCGAAGACCACAAATTGGTGAACGACTGGCTCCGGCGCGGATTGATTACGCCCGAACAGGCCGCCACTCACCCCAATCGGAACGTGGTGACCCGCGCCATTCAGGGCCGTTCGGTGCAAACCGCCCAGCCCGACGTACAGTACCTAACCGACCTGCGGGCGGGCGATTATTTTCTGCTTTGCTCCGACGGCCTGATCGAAGCCCTCACGGATGCCGATCTGTGCGTGATGTTATTTTGTAACAACACGCTTGACGCCAAGGTCGAGGCCATCCGGCAGGCGTGCCAAAATCACACGAGCGACAACTTTTCGGCGTATCTGCTCCACCTCCAACCCTTGTCTGACCCGCTATGACTGGCCGACTTATCCAAACCTATCGTATTGAGGAGCTGCTGGGCGAAGGCGGCATGGGAACGGTGTTCCGGGCCACCGATACCGTGCTCGAACGGCCCGTTGCCCTCAAGATGCTCCGGGCCGAACTGCTCACCCAGCCGCAGTTTCTGGACCGTTTTCGCGCCGAAGCCCAGATTCTGGCCAGACTCAATCACCCCAACGTGGCCACGCTCTATAATTTCGTGCGCGAAGAAGGGGACTATTATATGGTCATGGAGTTTGTGGAGGGACAGACGCTCGAAGCGTGGCTGGGGCAATACGGTCCCCTGCCGGTTGAGCTGGCCGTGCAGGTCGTGCAGCAGGCCCTCGAAGGGCTGGCCCACGCCCACAAACGGGGTATCCTGCACCGCGACCTCAAGCCCGCCAACCTGATGGTCACGCCGGAAGGGGTGGTAAAACTGACCGACTTCGGCATTGCCCGCATTATAGGCAGTCAGCGCCTGACGCAGGTAAACGGCCTGGTCGGAACGCCCGCCTACATGGCCCCGGAGCAGATTCAGGGGCTGGAACCATCGCCCCAGTCGGATATTCACGCCATGGGTTTAGTGCTGTACGAACTGCTGAGCGGGCAGGTGCCGTTTGCCACGACGAACCAGTTCGAGACGATGGAGCGGGTGATGCGGATGGTGCCGCCCCCGCTGCGACCACAACTGGCCGGGTTGCCGATGGCTCTGGACGACATTCTGGAAAAAGCACTCCAAAAAGACCCGGCCGCTCGCTTCGCCGATGCCCGCACGTTCCAGAAGACGCTCTTTTCGGTGGCTCCCTACACCTCGTCGCTCGACGATTTGGCCGTATCTGTTTACCAGCGGCCAGTTTCGCCCCCGTTGGCAATGACCGATCTGGGAAATACGCTGATTGATAAGCTACCTATGGGGGAGGCCGCTGTTTCGCTGCCTGCTCTCCCGGTATCACCAGCCCGCCCGGTTGAATCCCCCGCCAGGCCGAGAACTGTACCAGACCATCAGGAAGCGGAGCCAACACCTCCGCCAACGGCCAAACCGGCAGGGCCAATCCCGGAGTTGAAAGCCGCAGCACCCCCGGCAAGGCCGGACGAGGTTACCGTCCGCCCCGCCCGGCCGGAAGCGCCCCGCCCGGCCCGGTCTCGCTGGAAACGGGTTGCCTTGTGGGTCGTTGGTATTTTGTTAGGCTTCGTCGTTCTGAGCAACATCCTCTATGGGCCGGGTCGGGACAAGACCGCGACTCAAACAGCCGACTCCACGGCAACGGCTGTGCCTTTGGCCGACAAATCACCGGATGTTTCGCCGGAGCGGAACAAAACCAGAGAGGGTATACCCGCCGTTGCAAAACCGAACAAACTTCGCCCGAAGGCAGCCGATGCACCAGCGAAAGCGGCTCTTTACGCAAAAGAGCCGGCTAAGGAAGCATCTACATCGCTCAAGCCGGTTGATGCGTCACGAGTGAATTCGATCGCGGCCCGGCCCGCCGTACCGACCGATGACGACCCCGTTTCCCGCCCGAAGCCCTTGCCCACCCCGGCTTCAAATCCGGCAACGCCTTCGCTGCCCACAGCCGTTGCCGAAAAGCCGATACCGCGCCCGGAGCCGGCCGAAAATCGGGTTGTGGAGAACCGGACAGCGAAGCCCGAACCAGTTGAATCGAAGGGTGGGGCGGCCCCACGTAGCCTGAAACTGTCGGGGGGCACGGAGGTGGTGGTGGCCCTCACCGAACCGCTGGCAGCCGCAACCGCCAAATCCGGGCAATCGATTAGCCTGCAGGTGGTGAAGCCGGTGGTGGTGAAGGGCGAAATTGTGATTCCCCAGGGGGCTATCGTGCAGGGCGAAGTGACTGGAGTGAGCACGGGCGGCAAAAAAGACATGCTCGAAATCCGCATTCAACAAATCCGGGTGGGCGGGCAACGGGTAAGCATAAAAGGCGGAACATTCCGCTACGTGGGCGACCGAAACGAACCCCTGCTATTCAGGAGCGGCCAGCAGTTTGTGGTTTATACGGCCGGTTCCCATCAGTTTTCTTTATAGACAAACAAAACAGTTAACCATCAACCCAATGTACGTCATGAAATACCCGATTATCCTCGTCTGTCTGTTGCTCGGGCAACTCACCGCCTTTGGGCAGGAAGCCCTCCGGCAAAAATCAACCACCAAAGGGCTAAATGTGGGCTTATCCGGGCAGTATGCCTTCTGGAATACGCTCAACGATTTCAACTTCTACGATGTTTCCCAAGTTAACCCCGGCCCCGGCTTAGGGCTGCGGGTGGGTTACGGGTTTAACCAACGTTTCGAGCTTGCTCTTTCGGCAGATGGGGCCATCCTGAACCATGTTCAGTACGAACGGAATCAGACCGTACTGAGTCACTTTGGCTTGTCGGGGCGCGTCACGCTCGGCTCCACCACGAGCCGGTTTCGACCATTTGCTGACCTGGGAGCTACCTTAGTAGGCGCGATGAGCAGTCCGATTTCTGATGGCAGGGGGGGAGAAGTCGCTCTGTACATGGGCGGATTGGGCTTAACGGCGGGCGCGGGTGTTCATTACTTTTTTGCCCCGTCGTTTGCGGTGTCGGCTCAATACGCGGGTTCGTTCGGGCAGTTTAATCGAAACAGCCTGTCAGACGGCAGGAAAGTGCCCTTTTCCACGGCCATCAACACCCACCGGGCCTCGCTGGGCCTGGTCTGGTTCGTAAAGGGTCGGCGGTGATAAGGGAAGAACGCTGCTGGTGACCAACCTACTACTGTCCTCTACGCAATCGTCTTTGCGTAGAGGACACAGTTGGGTAAAGAAGGAAGGCATCATGCCCTTCAGGCCAGCACTCCCGCCTTGCCGGCAAATTTTTTCTTGTAAAAGACCACCGTGCGGCCAATCAGCATTCCGCCAATCAGCGAAGGGGCAATCCAACCCGCCAGAAAAACCCATTCTGGTGTTCCGGCAGGGAGCATCCGGTAGTTGTTATTGACCAGGAAGGCAGTAAAAGCCGCTACGTATGAACCTCCCATGCGGGTAAAGTGCTGGAAAAACCAGGGTGCAGCCCCCCGATGCATTTTTTCGAGCGGTTTGCCAAACTGCTGGAAATCCTGAATGGCAAACGTCATCGTCAGCACTCCAAAAAAGGTGAACAGGATGCTCATGAACGAAGCCGACTGGGTTATCAGGAAAATACCGAACCCAACCATTGCTACGCTAACAATCAGTGTGCCATACGTGAGCCACTGATCGAAAGATGTAAAACCTATTTTCTTTTGTTTTACGGCTCGCCAGCCTGTTGTACTGAGGTAAAAGCTAAACACCGCAATACCTGCCAGAAACAGCCGAAAAATGGTGAACGGCTGTATCACAAACAGCAACGCGGCCGAAGCTGCTACGTAGGTCATGCACCAGACATAGACCCGGCCGGTGCGGTTATGGAGGGGGCTACCTTTTTTCGAGAACATGGGTACCAGACCAATTAGTAGAGCAATGGTTCCAAGGACTACATGGCTAGTGAGGGTGGCGGTGATGAGCGTTTTCATGACAACGTTTGGTTAGCGTTTCGTTGTCACAAAGGTGGGTTGCCCACATCACCCGCTCCAAAAAAAAGGGCTTTCTGGCACATTTTGGGGCGTTTGGCAACCGTTGGGACGATTGACAAAGTCATTAGGGGCGTTTGTCAAACAGCGCGTAAGCTCGCTACGAGCGTCTCGTTATAACGCCGGGCCACGGGCACTTCCAGGTTTCCGTCAGGCAGATGCAGTTTGTAGCCCTGAGCGTTGCCCGTTACCCGTTCCACCTTGTCCAGATTCACGATGAACGACCGATGGCACCGAACCAGACGCGGGAAGTTGGCCAATTGAGTTTCGATCCGGCTGAGGCTGCTTCGAAGTAGTGGTTTCTGTAGCTTTCCGTTCAGTAGGTAATAAACAGTACAATAATTATCGCTTGACTCAATAAAAAGTAGATCAGCGGGAGCAAGCGACAGGGTATCTCTTTCGTTGTCGGCAATGAGCGAGATGAGCGGAGAATCCGCCGTAGCAGTAAGCTTATGCTGACGCGGATTTTCACGAGCAGGAACATCTGTTGTCGGCTGATGAACGGGATGCAGCGTTGCGGCTGTGTTCTGATACCGGCGTAACCGGCGGATATAGCCCCACAAAACGACGCCTGTTGTCGGGAAAATGCCTACTGCCAGCGTAACCAGCACCATCCAGAGCATATTTCCCCAGCGGAACGGCAGATCCAGCAAAAAACCCAGGTAAAGGAAGTTGCCAAGAGCAATGGTAAGAATATTAAGAAGTATATAGGCAATTGACCGACCAACGGTCCAGTTTCGTTCGGCAAAGAACCGGGGAAACAGAGCGGGCCAAAGGGTAAAATGAAGGCTCGTAAAAGCAAACGTAATCAGGCCGAAGCCTATGATTTTAAACCACTTCTGTTCTGTTTCCCACTGACTCAGCCCAAACGGCTGAAACACCAGCAAAAACAAGCCAATGAACAGACCAATCACGGCAGCTCCCCTGATTTGTACCGGAGCGGGGGCAAGAACGGCGTTGGGCTGACGAAGAATCGAAAACATGAGTTGCTAAAATAAACGCCAGGAAGCTACCTGCTCAAAAAACGACCCTACTACACCCGGATAGGCCACAATCATGAACACAATGCCAAACAAAGCGCCATAAATGTGAGCATCATGATTGATATTGCTGTTGCCACGCCGGGACTCGTAGAATGAATAGGCCAGATAGAAAAGCCCGAAAATAAAGCCCGGAATAGGAATCGGAATAAACATCAGGTACAGGGGCGTTAGTGGCCGAAACAATATCGACGCAAAAATAATAGCCGAAACCCCCCCTGAAGCCCCAAGCGAATTATAGCCGGGATTGGTACGGTGCTTAAAAAAGGTGGGCAGGTCCGACACGATGATGGCGACCAGATAAAACCCAATGAGCCAAACTGCATAGATCGGCCCAAACAAATAGGCGAACAACTGCTCGATATAACTACCAAAGAAGTAGAAACTAAGCATATTAAAGATCAGATGTCCCCAATCGGCATGGAGGAAACCGGACGTTAGTAAACGGTAATACTGCCCCCGGCTGGCTACCTGATAGGGGTTCATGATCAACCGATTCATGATGCTGGCATCGTTCCAGGCCCACAAACTGATGGCGACCGTAACCACGATAATAAAAATAGTAATGCTCATTAGACGTTGTTGTGATTGGGGAGTTTTCGACAAGATTACGGGATAAAAAAGGATTAGAGAAGAACTGGAAAATCCTTTTTTCCCCTGTAATCCTGTCGAAAAAGTAAATCAGCTTTCGCGTTGCACTAACTGGGTAGCAAAACCAAGTAACATTGCCTTTCGGGCGGGTTCTGCAACAACCAACTCAAGATTGGCAAATCCACAGGCAAAGTACTCATCAATACGGGTTTCCGCAATCTGACGAATACCCAGTTGATCGTAAATACAGGTTACCGCTTCTACCTTTTCCGCTTTGTCGAAATCGGTTCGGGTCAGCCAGTCGAGAAGTTCGGTTTTGATTAGCCCTTCTGCTTTTTCGAGGGCCTCAATCAGCATGAATGTTTTTTTGTTGGCGATGATGTCTCCTCCAACCTGCTTCCCAAACTTGACTGGATCACCATACACGTCGAGCAGGTCGTCTTTCAGTTGAAACCCAATGCCAATATTGATGCCCCCTTCGCGCAAATGGGCCACACTCGCATCGTCGGCGCAGGCGATAAGCCCACCGAGTTCGAGCGCGAAACCAAGCAGAACCGAGGTTTTGAGTTTTATCATTTCAATGTATTCTGCCTCGGTTACATTGTCGCGGGTTTCAAAATTCATGTCTAGTTGTTGTCCCTCGCAGACCTCGGCAGCCGTGCGGTTGAACCGGGCCAGTACGCGTTTAAGAATGGGCGTTTCTACGTCCAACAGCAATTCGTAAGCATTCACCAGCATAACATCGCCCGACAGAATGGCAATGTTATGATTCCATTTTTCATGCACCGTTGGCTGACCGCGCCGGAGCGGAGCCTGATCCATAATGTCATCGTGCATGAGGGTGAAATTGTGAAAAACCTCCACCGCAACAGCGGGTTTCAGTGCTTTCTGCCAATCGTCGGTGAAAAGATAGGTTGCGAGCAACGTCATTAGCGGCCGTAATCGTTTCCCGCCAAGATCCATAATATACCGAATGGGGTCGTACAATTCGGGGGGATGGTCGCCGTATTGAGTAGTTTTAATTTGGTTAAGCAGTGCGTCAGCAAAAACGGCTGGATTCATTGAGTGGGGCGGCTTACCGCGAGTTTATGAGCCAAAAATACGCAAAAAAGGTCACGCACCTGCACACCTCTGGTGCGAGCGAAGGGCTACCAGCCAATTACTCGTTTATACCGACGGTCGGCATCGGTGGTCAGTAGCCGGGTTAGCCGGAGCGATAAGGAGAAATAGCCATCGCGTTTAGCCGGGTTGCCACGCTGATCGCCAGCTTGGGCGGCTGATAAACCCAACCCTAACGCATACCGCCGGTCGGACAGGGCCTGACCAAGTGGTTCTAGTTTTGAAATGTCGGGATAAACGGTACTGACATCGTCTAAATAATCGCTAAATACCTTTGTGTACCCAAGCTCGGCAACTAGTCGATACCTAAATCGAACGAGCACAGAATGGCCAACGGCTAATTTCAGTAGAGCCGGGTAGCGGTTATACACCACGTTCTCGGTACGCAAAGGTGGCAAGGTAACCCACTGGCCCTGAAAGCGGGTTAGCGTATTGAGATAAGTCAGACCTAAACCAGCAAACAGATATGGATTCACCCGGCGGTCGCGCTGATCGGCTGGGTAAAGGTCGGCCTGAATACCCGCGCACAGCTCTGGATTTATGGCTACAAAGGATAAGTTGTTGTACCAGATGCGGGTATTTTCGTGCTTTCCCCAAATCATATACATACGGCCATCGGCACGGGCCGACAATCGTTCGGCAAATCGGTACAAGACCGAAGCGGATGCTTCAACGCCCAGCCGGGGCCGAACAAGCAAGTCTTTTTCTTCGCTCATGTCGCCCGCGTATCGAGTAACGCCAGCGGCCAGCGCCATTGACCAGGTGCCGGGTTTGTCTTCCCAATATTTCCAGGGACGATACTGTGCCAGGGTATTTGATGCGCAAAAAAGACCAAATAAACAGACGATAATAGAACGACTCAAGGGGTAATTACGGGTTAGGGTTAGGGCCGCAAATTAGTCATATAGAATGGATTTTGAAAGATTACCCCCTTGCTGTCAGATTTCCGCCTGCGTTGTATTGAAGTACGTCTTCGGCTAACATCTGTTGCACAGCCTGAGCCAGCGTTTCCGAATTGGTTCGGGCAAAATAATCGGCCAGCTGCCGGGGCGACACGCCGGGTCCGTCGGCCTGTGTTACGTACTGGAATACTTGCTCCCGAACGGCTTCCGTTGGTTCGGGGCGAGTCCTTTGTTTGAGGCAATTGTCACAAATACCGCAGGCATCGCCGGGGTTTTCACCAAAATAAGCTTGTAACAGGCGTGTTCGGCACTGGATGGGGTTTTGCACATAAGCCACCATGGCCCGCACTTTGGTCATGGCCCGTTGCTTCCGTTCGTTCAGTAAGCGTGTATCGATGGGTAGTTGATTGGCGTCGATGCGGGGTGTCAGGAAAGTAAGTTGGGGCTTGTCTTTCTGTTTTTCGTAGATCAGAATAGAGCGTTCGTGGAGTTGCTGCAAGAGGGCAACAATTTCTTTTTGGTCGATAAAAAACGCCCGCGCCAACGCCGTTTCCGAGATCGTCAGAAAGTCAGTAAAGATCTCCCCCCCATACATCCGGAGGAGCAATTTTATAAATGGTTCGTAGTGTGGGTTTCGCAACTGAAACTCGTACAACTCGCGGTTGTTGAGATTCATCAATACGCGAGAGGGCTTGTAATAACTCTCTGTTAAGCTGATAAACCCTTCGCGTTCTAGTTGTCTGAGTGCAAAGTGAGTGTCTTGTGGGGGCAACTGAAAGGTTGTTACGAAGGTATGCATATCGAAATCGTAGCTGGCAAACTGCCCCCCACCGGTTGGTACGGCGGCATAATTAGCCAGGGCCTGGTACGTCCGTTTCAGCAACTCAACCGGCGGGTACTGCTGTTCGGTACGGGCCTCAACCGTGCTGAGGTCGGCATCAGTATGGAGCAAAACCGCGTAGGCTTTTTGGCCATCGCGCCCGGCCCGGCCTGCTTCCTGATAATAAGCTTCGGGCGTATCAGGAACGTCGAGGTGTACCACCACGCGTACGTTGGGTTTGTCGATACCCATTCCAAACGCGTTTGTTGCCACAATTACCCGAATTTGGTCATTAATCCAGGCTTCCTGCTTTTCATCGCGCTGTTTGGTAGCTAATCCCGCATGATAAAAATCGGCTAATACCCCATTCCGATATAAAAACTCGGCAACTTGTTGAGTCTGTCGTCGACTCCGAACATATACGATGGCACTGCCCGGAACATTACCCAAAATTTTAAGCAAGCGGGCTTCTTTGTCACTTTCGGCCAGGGCCGAGTACGAGAGATTGGGCCGGGCGAATGTTTGCCGAAAAACGATGGGCGGCTCCGGGTTGCCGTTGCGGTCGCGAGGGGCGCGCATTTCCAGCCGTACAATAATATCGGCCTGTACGTCGGGGGTGGCTGAGGCCGTAAGCGCAATTACGGGTACTGTGCTGGGTAACACCGCCCTAAACTCCGCAATTTTTAAGTAGGGAGGTCGAAAATCATAGCCCCATGCCGAAATACAGTGGGCTTCATCAACGGCGATCAGGCAGATTTTCATCTGTTTCGCACGCTCAATCACAATTTCGGTCTGAAGCCGTTCGGGCGAAACGTACAGAAATTTGGTGTTGCCGTAGATGCAATTGTCGAGTGTAGAGTCGATTTCGCGGTAGTGCATCCCCGAGAAGATAGCCGCTGCCGGAATGCCCCGCCGTTTGAGTTGTTCCACCTGATCTTTCATCAGGGCAATCAGGGGCGTCACCACAATACAGACACCTTCCATTACCAGCGTTGGTACCTGGAAACATAGCGATTTGCCGCCACCGGTTGGCATTAGCACGAGCGTATCCTGCCCTGCCAACACGGTAGTAATAATGTCTTCCTGCAATGGGCGAAACGCTGAGTATCCCCAATACTGCCGTAATATGTCGTGTGGCGTCATGTGGTAAACTCCTTTTTATTGTACAAATTTAGGAGATGAACAGACAATTAGGCGTAAGAATCGTTTTCTACACAACAGACGCAACGATTTAATTCTACTAAGCGTAAAGACTTTTAACCTAACAGGCATGATCCAGAAAGTAATTAAAACCGACGAAGAATGGCGGGCGCAACTCACGCCGGAGCAATACCGGGTAGCGCGTCAGAAAGGAACCGAACGAGCGTTTACGGGCGAGTACTGCGAACGCAAAGACCCTGGCATTTATGCCTGTGTGTGTTGTGGCACCGACTTGTTTGAGTCGACAACCAAGTTTGAATCCGGTACAGGCTGGCCCAGTTTTACGGAACCCATCGAAGCGGACCGAATTGCTCATGTGCAGGACAACTGCTACGGAATGTCGCGGGTTGAAGTACTGTGCAACGTGTGCGATGCACACCTGGGCCACGTATTCACCGACGGCCCACCGCCAACCGGTTTGCGTTACTGCCTCAATTCGGTATCTTTGGTCATGAAGGAGGAATAGGCCAATACCATAACCCCTTCGTTTGTCGTTACCAGTTTAATCAAATTTGTTTCTATTTGCTCTAACACTTTACGTTACGTTACTATGCGATTTTTGTTTGCCGCCCGACTACTGGCCTTTGTAGGCTCGTGGTTAGTAATGAGTTCGGCAATGGGGCAAAAAACGGCCTCCCGCTCTCCCTATCAACAATTTGCGCTGGAGATGCGCTCAGCCAATCCCGCCAGTATTACCTGCACAGCCCGGCTCGATAATACCAATTTCTACTCTGTTCCGGCCCCAGAGTCGTTTCTGCGTTCGCGGGGAAACGGCAACGCGCGGGTGGCTGCCCCCCAGTCGTCCACGTTTATTGTGACGTACAACGGCTTCCAGGATCAACCTGCTGCGCGGGCGGCTTTTCAGTTTGCAGTGGACATCTGGGCTTCGATTATAAAATCGCCTATCCCTATCCGACTAACGGCCAACTGGAGGCCTTTGGGCGACCCTGGCCGTAGTCGTGTCACGCTGGGCAGTGCCAGCCCGAGTAATTTTTTCAGAACTCCATCTGTCCAGAAGGCCGACGTGTTTTATCCTATCGCTTTGGCCGAAAAAATCTCCCGGCGTGAATTGAATGGCACCTTACCTGATATTCGGGCCAACTTCAACAGCAGAGTAACCTGGTATCTGGGTATCGATGGTAAGCCCGGCCCCAGTCAGCTTGACTTTGTGACGGTGGTTCTGCACGAAATCGGACATGGACTTGGGTTCATTAGTGGCCGCAGCGTTGGCAGTGGTACGGGCAGTCTAGACCCTTTGGTATTCGATGCCTTTGTTGAGAATGGACAGGGCCAGAAAACGATGGACGCCACCGTTTTTACAGACAACTCAGCGGCTCTGTTTAACCAGTATGTGGGCGATAACCTGTTCTTCAACGGACCTGTTTTACAACAGAAAACCCGCCAGAAAGCCCGCCTGTTCGCTCCAAACCCCTTTCAAAGCGGATCGAGTACGTCGCACCTGGACGAGCGGACTTATCCCGACGGGAACCCCAACGAGCTAATGACCCCCGAAGCCAGCAATGGTGTCGCGATTTTTAATCCCGGACCGTTAACCATAGCCATGTTTGAGGACATGGAGTGGAAAACTACTTCCATTGTTCACGACAACCCCCTGAAAGACAGCGAAGAAGTTGCCGATCAGACATTGACCGTTAATGTAGTGAGTGATACTACGCTTATCCCCAATTCGGTGCAGTTATTTATTGGGCGGGGCGCATCGGCTACCAACGTAGCCAGTTATTCGGCCGTAACGCCCACCCGCGTTGGCACTACCGATAATTACACATATGTTCTCCCTGCCAGTTTGGCAACAGGCCAAATCGGTTACTATTTTCAAGCCAGAGATGCCTCTGGCCGAACGTTTACCAGCCCCGGTAAGCTGTCTGTTTCGGGCGCGCAACAATTCTTTTCTGCCTCACTTGGCCCCGACAATGTGCCGCCCACCATTTCACAGTTAGGGCTTCGCACCAATGGCCTGTTTACGTCGCCAACGGCCACCACAACGGCGGGCGTTAACAACTATTACGTTATTGCTGGGGTGACAGACACGTTGAACGTGAGTACCATCATTTTCGATGATCGGACAACGGGTATTGCCTCTGCCCGTTTAGAATACCAAGTTAACGGGGTAGCGCAACCATCCATCGCGATGCGTAAAACGGTTCAGAATCGAGTACTAACTGACGGTACGGTGCCGGTATCCAGCGTTTATATGGGGACCATCCGGTTTGCAACCGGCTCACTAACCGCCGGAGGACGCATTCAATACCGGGTTGTAGCTACCGATAGTGCACGCGTTGGCAATACGGTCCGGTTCCCAACCCAGGGCTTTCAGGATATTGCCGTAATAGCCCCGCAAACAACCATCCGAACTAATTACAGCAACGATTTTTCTAACCCTACGGCTTCAGCAGCTGACTTTGCTACCAATGGATTTACCATTGGTCAACCCTCTGGTTTTCAGAGTCCGTTGCTTCAATCGGAACACCCCTACCGAAATGGTAATACCTACGATTTCGAAAACAATACCTCGGCGTTGCTCCTGTCCCCCATCCGGCTCAAGGCCAATCCCGACAGCGCAACCATTCGCTTCGATGAAATAGCGCTTATTGAGCCGGGCGAATTAAACAGTAAATATGGCGATCCTGGCTTTTTCGACTATGTCATTGTGGAGGGATCCAAGGACAACGGCCGCACCTGGTTGCCTATGACTGTTGGCTACGATGTGTCCCGAAGCCCCGACTGGACGCGGGCCTGGAACCGCAGCTTGTCCGGAACAGGCATTGATGTAAACTCCACAGAAGTTGCTACGCCTGCCCTTTTCAAAAAACAGGAGATTCGCATTCTGGAAGAAACGGGTTTTTTCAAAGCCAATGATGTGGTTCTGATCCGATTCCGACTGTATGCCGATCAGTTGTCAGTTGGTTGGGGATGGGCCATTGATAACCTGCAAATCCAGATTCCACCACCACCACCAATTTTGGCTACGGAACCTACCAAACCCCTACTATTCTCGATTTATCCAAACCCGTCGAGCAATGGTGTGATTCGGATAGAGGCTCAATTGGCCAAAGTAGCCACCGAAGCAGGTCTGACTGTGAGTAGTCCAATGGGACAAACCATCCGGGCTTTGTCGCTGCCTGTTCGTGGAACAACCATCAACGAGCAGATCGACCTCGGCCAATTGCCTACGGGTTTGTATTTCCTGCAACTGAAAGCGGGTGATACCATCGAGACGAAAAAGATTATGATTGCCCGATGAGATAACATCTTGTATCGTTTTTTGAGCCGTTGTCTGTACGTTTGTAGAACGTCTGACAACGGCTTTTTCTATGCGCGCACTCTCCGCCCTGTTCCTGCTCTTTTTAATTGGCTGTTCGCCGGCCAAACGCCTGACCCGTGACCTCCAAACGGCTGCTGCGTTTACCGATCATTTTACAGGTTTCGCCCTCTACGACCCGGTGGCCCAAAAGACGCTCATCAGCCATAATGCCGACAAAGCGTTCACGCCAGCCTCCAACACCAAGCTGTTCAGCTTTTATGCCGGTTTGCTCACCCTACCCGATTCGCTGCCCGCGCTTCGGTACGTGGTTCGGGGCGATTCGCTGATTTTCTGGGGAACCGGCAACCCGCTCTTGCTGCACCCCGATTTGCCCGATACCATAGCACTCCGGTTTTTGCTTAACCGCCCGGAACGGCTGTTCTATTCAGCCGCCAATTACACGGGTCCGCGCCTGGGGCCGGGCTGGGCCTGGAGCGATTATGATGCCGATTACTCCTGCGAACTGGCTCCCCTGCCCCTTTATGGTAATTTTGTTCGTTTCACCTATCCCAACGGGGGGCCGCCCGACCGTCGGCCTGATGTGTTTGTTCAGCCGCCCTTTTTCGTTGACAGCACGGTGGTCTCGACCGAACGCCCAACACCCCGCGACGTTCAGCGCGACGAGCATAGAAACCACTTTGTTCGCCCTCCAAACAACCGTCCGTTTCGGCAGGATGTGCCTTTCCGCTGGTCGCCTGAATTGGCGGTTCGGCTTTTAAGCGACACCCTGAACCGGCCCGTTGGTTTGGTCAAGATAGCGCAGCCCTCGAATAGCCTGCTTCTTCGCGGCACCCCTACCGATTCGCTCTACAAGCGTACGCTGCACGTTAGCGATAATAGCTTTGCCGAACAGATTTTGCTCATGGCCTCGGCCCAACAAGGCGACCCTATTCTGAATCCGGGCCGAATCCGGGCCTTGACCGATTCGGTTGGTTTGGGCAAACTGACGGGCATCCGGTGGGCGGATGGGTCGGGTTTGTCGCGGTATAATTTGTTTACACCCAATAGTTTAATTGCGCTGTTGAAGCAGATTCAGGCTAAAGTGCCCCAACAACGACTTTTCACGCTGTTGCCGGCGGGTGGGCAATCCGGTACGCTCCGGGGGATGTACAAACTAACTGACAAGCCCTTTGTTTTTGCCAAATCCGGCTCGCTGAGTGGGGTTTATAACCTGAGCGGGTATATTGTCACGCGGAAAGGTCGAGTGCTGTTATTCAGCATGATGCATAATAACTTTACGCAGTCAACAACCGATATTCGCCAGCGGACGGCCCTTTTTCTGGAACAAATTCATAATCAATTTTAAGTGAGATGACACCTCATCCATCGTTCCCTATGCGCTTCATACTTCTCCTGCTTTTCCTATTTCCAGCGGCCACTATTGCCCAGCAGCAGCAAAAAATTGTCGCTTCCGACCTCACCCGTATCAAACAGGTGGGTGTCATAACACTCTCACCCGACGGTCAACGGGCGGCCTACACGCTTACAACTATTGAAGCCAATCCCGATCAGGCCGGGGAGTATGATTATCGGACGCATATTTATCTGAGCAATCTCAAAGCGGGCGATTTTAAAGCATTGACACGTGGCACCGAAAGTGCCCGCCAACCGGCCTGGTCGCCCGATGGGACACGGCTAGCCTTTGTGCGAACTGTGAAAGGGAAAGGTCAGGTGTTTGTGATGCCGCTGGATGGGGGCGAGCCTTACCAACTAACTACTGGTAAATACGGTGCCGGAAATCCCGTTTGGTCGCCCGATGGAAAGCAGATTCTATTTGAAGGCAGCGTGTCGTTTGCCGAAATGCTTAGCGATAGTATACTGAATCCCGCTCGCCGGCCCCCCGTTTGGTCGCTCGAAAAACCAGGGTTCACTACCAACGATTTTGTGCGGCCCGACAAATCCGTAAAAGCTAACCCTGATGGCTCACTGGCCGAAATCCGGGCGTATTTGCAGAAAGATGTAGACGACAAAAAGGCCAAAGTCATTACCCGGCTTAATTTTCAGGGAGAAGCAACCACCGAACCAGACATGAGCTTCACGCACCTGTACGTGACAGATGTACGCGAAGGAGCCACCGCTGAACGCAGCCCGGCCCGGCCAATTACCAGGGGCTTTTATTCGTTCAATGCGGCAAGCTGGTTGCCCAATGGTCAGCAGGTGTTGGCCGTAACCAAGCGCGATACGCTCAAACATCCCGACCGCGAACAAACCAGTGCTATTGTTGCTTTGCCTGTTGATGGAAGTGGGCGCCGGACGGTGATATTAGGTGCAGAAGGCCAAAGTTATTTCTCTCCCGAACTATCGGCAGATGGTAGTCGACTGGCGTTTTTGAGTAGCCCGACCGAAGGGGTCAACTTTGGGCAGGTGGGTATTACTACGATCAGCGGGACTATCGTTTCTACCATCGAAACACTACCCTTCGACCGGGCTGCGGGGAGTTTTAAATGGGCTACAAGCTCGGTTAGTAAAGCTGGCCGACCAGGTAAAACAGGCACGCTTACTAGTGTCCCTGTTCTCTATTTTACGGCACCCGCCAACGGCGGTTCCCCTTTGTATCGACTCAATGCCATCACCAAAGAAATTACCCAACTTACTGGCTTCGAAAAAGGAGTCACTAGCTTCGATGTAAACTCTAAGCAGGTTGTATTTGCCCAAACAGAGGTTGCCAATCCATCTGAACTATTGGTGGCCGACGCCGATGCCAAAAACCCGCTTGTGCTGACTACGCACAACGATTGGGTGAAACAAAAGGCGCTCAGCTATCCCGAAAAACGTGTTTATACCAACTCAAAAGGACAGGCCGTAGACTATTGGATTATGAAGCCAGTAGCTCTGGCTCAACCGATCACCACCGACGGGGGTCGTCAAACGTCGGGTCGGAAGTATCCTTTGTTGCTCAATATGCACGGTGGTCCAACCGCCATGTGGGGTCCAGGGGAAGCCTCCATGTGGCATGAATTGCAGTATATGTGTGCTCAGGGATACGGCGTGGTGTATGCCAACCCACGGGGTTCAGGTGGGTACGGGCTGGCTTTTCAGCAAGCCAATGTAAAAGATTGGGGCACTGGCCCTGCCGAGGATGTACTGGCTGCGGCTACCAATGCCGCCAAAGAAGTGTGGGTCGATACCAGTCGGCAGGTTATCACGGGTGGTTCGTACGCGGGCTATCTCACAGCCTGGATTGTGGGCCACGACAACCGGTTTAAAGCGGCTTTTGCGCAACGGGGCGTCTACGATTTGACCACATTCATGGGCGAAGCCAACGCCTGGCGTCTGGTACCAAACTACTTCGGAGGCTATCCCTGGCAGCCGGAAACGCAGAAAGTGCTGGATGCCAATTCGCCCTACACATTTATTGAAAACATTCGGACCCCCTTACTTATTAAACACGGAGAGAATGATCTGCGCACTGGTATAGCTCAAAGCGAAATGATGATGAAAAGTTTGAAGATATTGGGTAGGCCCGTAGAGTATGTTCGAATGCCCGGTGCTACCCACGAACTTAGCCGAACAGGCAACGTTCGCCAACGCATCGACCGAATTTTGCGGATTTATGAATTCTTTGAACGGTACGTAGGGCAACCGGCTACTCAAAATTAATAAGCAGATTAACAGCAAAGAGGCCAAAGACGCAAAGTTGTGACGGCATTGCGCCCCTGGCCTCTGCCGTTAATATAGAAAAACATGGAAAAACTCGAAGACGCGCCTAAGTTTCGTTTCTGGAAGAAACAATTGATCGACAACGGATTAACGGTCAACGGTGTTAAAGAACACTTCATTCGGCGACGACATAACGGCGAGGTACTGTTTGCTATGCTTGAACTGGATGCCGACACGCCGGAAGGCGATAAAATACCGCCTGTTTGCTTCCTGAAAGGCCATGCGGCATCGGTGTTGGTGTGTCTGATCGACGAAGAGACCGACGATAAATTTGTTGTTCTGGTGCGGCAGCGTCGCATTTCCGACGGTTCCCAAACCTATGAACATCCGGCGGGGATGGTTGATGCGGATGATGATGCGACCGATGTAGCCGCCCGCGAAGTAGGGGAGGAGATTGGTCTCAGCATTGCTCCTGATGAACTGACTAAACTAAACTCGCGACTGTGGTATCCAAGCACCGGCACCAGCGACGAAGCCATGCATTATTACTTTGTAGAGAAGCGGCTGTCGCGGGCTCAGATTATGGCGTTCCATCACCAGCGCATGACCAACGATTCTGAGTTTGAGCGGATCACTACTCTTATCAAGACCCTGCCCGAAGCCCATCAGCTGATTAATAATGTCAACGGCCTGTTAGTCCATTTTCTGTACTTGAAGCACATCGGGGATTATGAGACAATGCGACTGTTATAATGAATAATGGGCGCTGTAGCCTGGATAATGTGGGTTAAACGGACAAATTTCGTTCGCCACTATTCCTTTTTCTGCACCAATTCATTACTTTTGCAACCCGAAACGGCTGAAAAGCCGCCCGGCCATGCTCCCGTAGTTCAATGGATAGAATTTCGGTTTCCGGTACCGACGATAGGGGTTCGAATCCCTTCGGGAGCACAATACAGGCCAAAAAGCCCTCACACGCAATGTAGAGGGCTTTTTCTTTTCTTGAAACGGGTTTTACCATCGTTTTCTTCTGGCAAAAAGAAACTCTCCTAATTCGGCGGGGCTTTTATTCTTTACCTCCCACCTTCTAACCGATACACCGGATAGCGATTGAAGGTCTTTTCGAAATAGGGGGTTTGTTTGTAGACAAACTCCAACTGCGCGTTGGCGTTTTCGGCGAAGGCTTTATCGGCCGCTCGCTTGTCGGCTAGTTGCTGGCGCAAAGCCGGATCTTTTTTGAGCAGTTCGGCGGCTGTGTCTTCGAAAATATAGCTGGAGAAGTACTCTTTCTGGTCGAGTACGCTATCGAAGAAATTCCAGGTAAAAAAGGAGTCTTGGGCTTGTGGCTCCAGCGTTTCGATCAGGTAGCGATTCGTGGGCTGATTGGTCGGAATCAGGTAATCACCCTTGTAAAACTGGATACGCTGCGTCTCCGTTCGCAGTTTCACACCGGTGTGGATATAATGACCTTCGTAGGGGCGTGGACTGGTTTTATAGTCGTCCAGGTAATAGGCCGACGCGGCCATCAGCGTGTCTTTAGGCAAAGCCTGCATCTTCACGCCATTGCGTTTCAGCAGAGTAATCACTTCCTGCCAGGCTTGCGGAATCACGTAGGCATTGGGTTTGGTCAGTTCCAGGTCGGGCACAAACGTATTCATATAAGGAATGCGTTTGGTGAAGGGTTTGGTCCGGTCGTAGTAGAGTCGTTTCAGGCCCGATACCTCGCTGGGTTTGTAGCTGGCTTCGTAGCCCAAAAACGTAATCGAATCCGTTTTGCTCCGGTCGAGTTTGTAGTTGAGCGCAAAGGTCGTTTGCTGGCTGACGGTGGCATCGGCGCGCTGCTTGTTGGCCAATATCGTTTTGGCGTCGCGCTCGCACAATCGCAGCACGGCCTCATCGAAGGCGTAGCTACCCTTTACCCGCGCCAGGTAGTCTTTCCACATGTGCGTTTCGAGCGTAAAACCAAAGCAGTTGAACATGGCAGCATAGCCTGTGGTGTAACGCGGGGAGTCGTTATAGCCCAGCAAACCGCTTTCGGGCGTATCCTTCGGGTGATTTACGTAGGGGGCTGGTGGAAATCCACTGGCCGTAAGTGCCTTATCTAAGGCCGGCTGAAAGGTCTGCGTCATATACCCCGACACGACTGGTTGCAGCTTGTCTTTCTGGGTGGCAAAATACGTGACTACGTGCTGGTAATCGGCCCCGTCGCTGGTGTGGTTGTCAATGAATACCTGCGGTTTCAGTTGCTGAAACATTACTTGAAACGAACGGGTATTTTCGGCATCGGCCTTAATAAAATCGCGGTTCAGGTTCAGATTACGGGCGTTACCCCGGAAGCCATACGTTTCGGGCCCGTTCTGGTTCACCCGCGATACGCCCCGGTTCAGGCAACCGCCCACGTTGAAAACGGGCACAATGGCCAGCAGTACGTTTTTCGGTAGTTTATTGGCCAGCAACAGGTCGCGTGCCATCATCATGCAGGCATCAATCCCTTCCGGTTCGCCGGGGTGAATACCATTGTTAATCAGCAGCGTAACCCGGTTGGGCCGGGCGGTAAACACCTTGTCGGCCGCGAGCAGCAACACATGCAACGGTTTGCCTACGTCTGTTTTACCTACTTCGACCAGTTTCGCCTGATCAAATTGCCGATCCAGCCGTTGGTAGTAGTCGATGATTTCGGCGTAGGTGGCGGTTTCCTGGCCTTTGCTCCGTTCGTAGGGCGTAACAAAAGAAGGCTTCGTCTGGGCAAACACAGAACTGGCAAGCAGGCTAAGCAACAGGTAAAACTGTTTTTTCATAATCAGGTTTGTATTACGGCCCCTAAATTACCCCGAAACGATACAGAATCACCTCAGGACACCGTTCACTCTGTATTTTTGTGCTGCTGGCAAACAAATCTTCATCAGCAGGGCTTTTTCGATACGGCTTTATTCTTATTCTCTTATTTTTGCTTTAAAACGTACTAACTATTGCTACATGTCATCACAAACTGCCGCTGAAACACGCCCCTGGTTAAGTCATTACCCGACGGGTGTGCCTCACGATATTAATCCTGACAATTATTCGTCTTTGGCCGCGCTGATTGATGAGGGATTCCAGAAATTTAGTTCAGCACCCGCTTACGCCTGTATGGGCAAGCAAATTACATTTGGAGAGTTGGATAAACTGTCGCAGCAATTTGCGTCGTTTTTGCAGCATGACCTGAAACTGCAACAGGGCGACCGTATTGCTATTCAGATGCCGAACTTATTGCAGTACCCTGTTGCCATGTTTGGAGCACTCAGGGCGGGTATGGTTGTGGTCAATACCAATCCGCTGTACACGCCCCGTGAAATGCAGCATCAATTCAAGGATTCGGGAGCCAAAGCCATTGTGATTCTGGCCAACTTTGCTGTGAATCTGGAAAAAATAATTGCTCAGACCGCTATTAAACACGTGATTGTTACCAACGTTGGCGACATGCTGGGCTTCCCCAAAAAGCTGATTGTCAACGCCGTGGTGAAGTATGTAAAAAAACTGGTGCCCGCTTATAACTTGCCAGGAGCTATCTCGTTTGGTGATGCCTTGAGCCAGGGCGGTCGGCAGGCGATGAAGCCGGTAACAATCAAAAATACTGATCTGGCTTTCGTACAGTACACGGGCGGTACAACGGGTGTTTCGAAAGGAGCCGCCCTTACTCACCGTAACATCATCGCTAACGTAATTTGCCAGGATGAGTGGATGAAACCAGCCGGTGTACCCGTTGGCGAGGGAATATGCGTGGCTGCTTTGCCCTTATACCACGTTTATGCTCTGACAACCAATGCCTTGGCTGCACTTAAAAGCGGGTATATGAACCTGCTTATCACGAATCCGCGTGACATGAATGCGTTTATCGACGATCTGAAAAAGTACCAGATTACGTCTTTTACGGGCCTGAACACTTTGTATAATGGATTACTGAACAATCCGCGCATCAGCGAAGTCGATTTCAGCAAGTTGCAAATCACGTCAGCGGGTGGAATGGCCCTGCAAACATCGGTAGCGGAGCGTTGGGAAAAGCTAACGGGCTGTAAACCGGCAGAGGGCTATGGCCTTTCCGAAACATCACCTGTATTGTGTTCAAATCCCATAGTGAAAGGAAACCGCGTGGGAACTATCGGCATACCCTGGCCAAGCACGTACATGAAATGTATGAAAGATGATGGCACCGAAGCTCCCCTTGGCGAGCCCGGCGAAATCTGGGCGAAGGGGCCGCAGGTTTTTGGCGGGTACTACAACCGCCCCGACGAATCGGCACAAGTGCTACAGGATGGATGGTTTAAGACCGGCGATATTGGCGTGATGGATGCAGAGGGCTATTTCAAAATAGTTGATCGCAAAAAAGACATGATCCTGGTGTCAGGATTCAATGTGTATCCTAATGAAATTGAGGAAGTTGTGAGCCAATGCCCCGGTGTGTTGGAGGTGGCCTGCATTGGCGTGCCTGATGCCCGTTCGGGCGAAACCGTAAAGATATTTGTGGTTAAGAAAGACCCCGCGCTTACAGAAGCCAGCATCACGGCTTATTGTCGGGAAAACCTAACGGGCTATAAAGTCCCCAAGAAAATAGAGTTCCGTACCGAACTGCCCAAATCGAACGTAGGCAAAATTCTCCGCAAGCCCCTCCGCGACGAGGAACTGGCGAAGCAGAAATAGGTTTAGGTATCAGGCCGGGCTGTGCCCGGCCTGATTTACGCTTCCGCCTGCCCTTCCCGCAACAGATTCATTTCCTTCTGAAAGGACTCAATCTGGCGGTAGAATTGCGGGGCTTTCCGGCGCGAAATTTCCACAAAATCGCCATTCGACAGTACCACTGTAAAGGGGTGACGGTTGGGGCTGACCTCCTGCAAATACAACAGATTGATCAGGTTTTTCTTGTGCGAACGGACGAATACATTGGTAGGCAAACGGCTCTCCATGCGTTTGAGTGTCAGCGACACAATGAGTGAGGTGCCATCGTTGAAGTGGAAGCGAGTATAATTTCCTTCGCCTTCTAACCGGATAATCCAGTGCATAGGCATGGACTTGCGATAGCCACAAAATGGCAGCGTTAAATCGGCCATGTGGAGTTGGCGGGCAACGGCTTCAAGCTCGTTATGCGCCAACGGGAGGTTAGTTAAAGGGGCCTTCATAAAATGTAATGGATATAGTACCGCCCGCAAGTCGAAACCCTTAGGCGACATGGTAAAGATCAGAAAAAGATGGCTAACTGCCTAAGGCTGAAGTAAGAATGCGTAGTTCTACGTACCCTAAAGGGGAAATCTCCCACTCAAAAAAGCCCTCGTATTGCCAAATCAGAACTATTTTGGGCGTTGTTGCCTTTTTCTAAAGAATCTGGTAAACTCCCCTATGGCTACTCTACTTGACCTTGTTGGTAATACGCCACTCGTTGAATTGAACCGTGTTAATACAAATCGGAATGTCCAACTATTTGGCAAGTTAGAAGGCGATAATCCGGGGGGCAGTGTAAAAGATCGTGCGGCTTACAGCATGATTAAAGGGGCACTCGACCGGGGAGAACTGACGCCCGGAATCAAACTTATTGAAGCAACGAGCGGCAACACGGGCATTGCTTTAGCCATGATTGCCCGCCTGTTCGATATTGAGATTGAACTGGCTATGCCCAAAAATTCAACTCGTGAGCGTGTGCTGACAATGCAGGCTTTTGGGGCCACCGTTACACTCACCGAGACCATCGAAAGCGCCCGCGATTATGCCGAAGAGCAGGTGAAAAAGGGCGGTTTTCTGATGCTCAATCAATTTGCCAATCCCGATAATTACCTGGCTCACTACCGAACCACTGGCCCCGAAATCTGGCGCGATACCAATGGCCAGGTTACCCATTTTGTGTCATCAATGGGCACAACTGGCACAATTATGGGCACGTCGCGCTACTTGAAAGAGCAAAACCCGAACATTCAGATTGTGGGTTGCCAGCCCACCGACGGGTCTTCTATTCCGGGGATTCGGAAGTGGCCAGTGGCGTATTTGCCCAAGATCTTTGAGCCAGAACGCGTTGATCGGATCCTCGAAGTATCGCAGGAGCAAGCCACCATAATGGCCCGCAGATTGGCCAGAGAAGAAGGTATTTTTGCCGGTATGAGCAGCGGAGGCAGTGTTCATGCCGCCCTCCAACTGATTAACGAATTGGACGGTGGACGGTCCGCCGACGCGGTGGTGGTCTGCATCATCTGCGACCGGGGCGACCGCTATTTATCGTCGGAGTTGTTTGGGTAGCCCAAATTTTTATTTGCCTACATTTTTGCACTTTCTCACCTCACTAAACCTCTCCTTCATGATTGGTCTGATCTTCATTATTGCTACCCTGTTTTCAGTTTCTGGGTGTGCTCAACAATCGGCACCCATTCTGGCATTGCCTGCTGATACACTCACTCGTACACCCAAGCTGACTAGCTGGCTCACGGGTGATACCGCCGATGTGCAACGCCAAAGTATAGGCGGTACGGTGCTTATGGGCGGCAGTAAAGATGTTGATGAAGCTATTCGCTGGATGATTCAGAAGTCGGGCGGGGGCGATTTTGTCGTTATCAGAGCCAGTGGCTCCGATGGGTATAACAACTACATTTATACTCAGTTGGGGGGCGTTAATTCCGTTGAAACCATCCTGATCAATTCGCGACTATTGGCCAATGATACGGTTGTGGCGCAAAAAATCAGGAATGCCGAGGCACTCTTCATTGCTGGGGGCGATCAGGGAAACTACGTCAATTACTGGAAAGGTACGAAGGTCGACGAGGCCATAAACCACCTCCGTAATACCAAACAAGTGCCGATAGGAGGCACCAGTGCCGGATGCGCTATTCTGAGCGAGGTCTATTTCTCGGCTCTCAACGGCACCATCACCTCCGCCGATGCGCTGGCGAATCCTTTCAGTCAGAGCATCACGCTGGGCCGTGCCGATTTTTTGCATATGCCTTTGCTACAGAATACGGTTACCGATATGCACTTTGATGAGCGGGACCGGCGCGGCCGGCTGATTACGTTTCTGGCCCGCATGAATACGGATTGGCTAATTCAACCTCGGGGTATTGCTGTTAATGAACGAACAGCCGTTTGCATTGAACCCGACGGTACAGCCCGCGTTATGGGAACGGGCATAGCCTACTTTGTGACTCAGAACAAAAAAAATGATGGACCAGAGCAATGTATATCGGGGGAGCCTCTACACTGGTTACGGAAACAGCAGGCCGTTAACGTAGAGGCTATTCAGGGCACCGCTGCCGGAACGGGTACGTTCAATTTGGTCAACTGGACGGCTGGTGCAGGCAGCAAACCGCAGTACTGGTTTGTGAATAAGGGGGTGGTTGGGGTAAGTCCGTAACTGTCGAACTGCCAAGGTTATACCTCCGTTGGCATACGCTGTATTCTGATACCTTACCTGATAGCCAATAGACTTGATCTTTCTATTGGCTGAGCAAACGTCAGCGTAAATGTAGTGCCTTTGCCCACGTCGCTCCTCACCGAAACCGTTCCCCCGTTGGTTTCGGTGAGTTCTTTCACCAGCACCAGCCCTAAACCAGTTCCTGCTTCGTTGGCCGTGCCGGGCTGCGACGACTGATTCTGTACCCTGAACAACGAATCGAGCTGGGCCGAGGTCATGCCAACGCCTGTATCACTGATGGCTATACGTTGAAGACCCGCTTCGGTGGTATGACTCACCCGGATGCGGCCACCGAGGTTGGTGAACTTCAGCGCGTTTTGCAGCAGGTTACGGAAAATAATTGCCAGGTGGTTCTCATCGGCCAGCAGAAAGGTATCGGCTGTTAGATCGGGGCTAATAGAGATGTGTTTGGCATCGACAACGGGTTGTAGCAAGCCAATCTGTTCCTGAATAATGGCCGATACGTCGGTTGGCCGTAGTGCAGGCCGAAGCCCATTCATCTGCGAGAGCGGCCAATGCAGCGTATTTTCGAGCATGGTATGTAGGTACTTACAACGTATATGGCGTAAGATGTACTATTTTCTGGCTGTTGGCTGGAAGGCGTTTAAGGCTCCATAAAGGGGCTGTTTGCCTTATTCGGCTGGCACCTACGTAACGCCCGCCGGATTCCGGCGGGCGTTTTTTTGTCAAAACGGCTCCGTCAGCCAGTCGTCAACAGTGCGGGTGGCTGCATTGAAGTTGACCCCGATGGCCGTCAGCGTCTTGCCCGATGCCGAACGCGGCCCGGCCCGGTATTTGTCGGCGTAGCCGTTCGCCCGGAGTTGGGCCAGCGCAGCGGCAGCAGTCTGGTTAAACTTGAACTCAAATAGAAACACATCACCGGCTGTTTCCACTACCGCATCCGCCCGACCCTCGGTTTGTTTCTGATACGTCTCCGAGGGCAAATCGGCCAGAATAGATTCGAGAATATGCCGAACGCGATTCAGGTTACCATTCAGAAAGGCCGCATTCATGTCCAGCATCGTCCGGCCTGTGTTGGTGCGGTAGCTGCCGATGCGTCGGACCGTTGGGGCCAGATCATCCAACAAAAACTGGTATATACTCTCGCGCACTTCCTGGTTGGGATAGTCCAGCATGTAGGAGCCGGG
>Ga0105048_10003154_pt1 | contig 26994 bp, 26 predicted proteins | sample MAT05_FD_78382 | JGI IMG/M metagenome (GOLD analysis project Ga0105048, IMG submission 78382) | Freshwater microbial communities from Lake Fryxell liftoff mats and glacier meltwater in Antarctica - MAT-05 | ecosystem: Environmental > Aquatic > Freshwater > Ice > Liftoff microbial mat | place...
CCCAGACCTGACGGTCCGGGATCGATCCGAGCGCGATTTCGATGAGGTCGCGCACCTCGTCCACGGACGGCACGCGCGGTGAGTGGATGTCGTAGACACCCGGACCAATGCCCCGCTCGAAGCCACTGCGCTGGATATCGGGAACAACCTCCATCTTCGAGCGCGCCGCTTCGATCGAGGTGACATCCGCGTCGAGGCGGTCGATCGCGTCGATGACTACGCCGAACTCCGAGTAGCAGAGGTGGGTGTGGATCTGGGTTTTGTCGTCAACACCCGCAGTGGCCAGACGGAATGACCCGACCGACCAGTCGAGGTAGTCCGCGTGGTCTTTCTTCTTGAGCGGCAGCAGCTCGCGCAGCGCGGGCTCGTCCACCTGGATGATCCCGATGCCGGCACTCTCGAGGTCTTCGATTTCGTCGCGCAGGGCCAATGCAACCTGATTCGCGGTGTCACGCAAGGGCTGATCATCCCGAACGAACGACCACGCGAGGATCGTGACTGGCCCCGTCAGCATGCCCTTGACGGGCTTCTCAGTGAGCGACTGGGTGTACGTCGACCACTCGACCGTGATCGGCGCCGGGCGCGACACGTCACCCCACAGAATCGACGGTCGCGTGCAGCGCGAGCCATACGACTGCACCCAGCCGTTCTGCGTCACCGCGAAACCGTCCATGTTCTCCGCAAAGTACTGCACCATGTCGTTGCGCTCCGGCTCGCCGTGAACGAGCACGTCGAGTCCGATCTCTTCCTGCAGGTCGACGACACGCTTGATCTCATCACGCATGGCCTGCTTGTACTGCTCCTCGGTGATCTCGCCCTTGGCCGCCGCGGCACGCGACTTGCGAATGTCACCGGTTTGCGGAAAAGAGCCGATCGTCGTCGTCGGCAGAAACGGCAGGCCGAGCGCCACGTCTTGCGCGGCGAGGCGCGTTGCGTAGTCGCCTCGGGAGAAGTCTGCGGAAGTCAGCTTCTCGGCACGGGCGCGCACGGCACCGTCGCGCACGCCGGCCGCCTGGTGACGGTCTTCGAGGGCCACGGATGCCGCATCCAGTTCATCTCGGATCGCACCCTTGCCCTCGGCCAATCCCTTAGCCAGCGTGGCGACTTGCGCCACCTTCTGGTCGGCGAACGCCAGCCAGTTCTTCAGCTGGCCTGAAAGCAGGGGCTCGTCTTCGACGTCGTGGGGGGTATGGAACAGCGACGTGGAAGACGATACTGCAACGTTGGGCGAGAGACCCTTGAGCGACTCGAGGGATGCGAACGCGCCCGCCAGATCACCGCGCCAGATGTTGTGGCCGTCGATCACACCGCCCACGAGCACCTTGTCAGTGGAGATGCCGCTCGGCAGGTCGCCCTTGACGAGATCGAGACCGACCGCCTCGATGGGGGTAGCCAGCAGCACGGGCAGCGCGTCATCGAGCGAGCCGTAGGGTGCTGCGACAAAGATCGACGGTCGCACCGCAGCCGTGCCGAGCAGTTCGTAGGCGCGTGCGGTGGCAGCCAGCACAGTCACACGATCCACCTCGATGCTCTCGCTGACCAGCGCCGGCTCGTCGAGCTGCACCCACTCGGCGCCGACGGCCGTGAGGGCGGCGAGCAGTTCCGCATACACCGGCAACAGGTCATCCAGGCGGTCGAGCGGCTGGTACCCCTCGGGGGCACCCTCCGAAGGCTTCGATAGCAGCAGGAAAGTCACGGGCCCAACGATCACGGGTCGCGTGCGGAAACCACTCGTGGTCGCCTCGGCGACCTCCCGCACGAGTCGGTCGGAAGCCAGGTGCAGATGGGTCTCTGGCCCGATCTCGGGCACGAGGTAGTGGTAGTTGGAGTCGAACCACTTGGTCATCTCGGCCGGAGTATCCTGACCTTCGCCGCGGGCGATAGTGAAGTAGCCCGCAAGGTCGACCGTTCCGTCGGCGCCGACGACGCGCTCGAACCGGGTGGGCACAGCCCCGACCGTTACAGCGGCGTCGAGCACCTGGTCGTAGTAAGAGAACGCTTCGGGAATCGAGGAGTCAATGCGCCCCAGCCCCAGCCCCGCGAGCCGCTCCCGCGTGACGGCGCGCAGCTCGACAGCCGTTGCCTCCAGTTGCTCGGCCGTGATCGTGCCGGCCCAGAAGGCCTCGACGGCCTTCTTCAACTCGCGACGTCGCCCGATGCGCGGGTAACCCAGGATCGTGCCGGTCGGGAATGTGCTCGTCATGCTGGTTCCTTTTGTTGTGAGCTCGCAAGGCCAGTGCCTTCGAGTACCGACAGCACCGCCTCATGCTGGTTAAAAGTGTAGAGATGAAGGCCGGATGCCCCTCCATCGAGCAGCTCGTTGCCGAGGACGACGGCGTGGTCGATGCCGACCCGTGCCTGCGCCGCGCTGTCGGCCGCGCCGTCGAGCGCACTCGCAAGCTCGACGGGGGTTGGTTCATCCGTCAATTCGAGGATGCGGGACAGCCGCTTCCTGCTCAGCACGGGCATGATGCCCGGAAGGATGCGCATCGTGACGCCGGCATCGCGGGCTTTGCGCTCGAATTCGAGAAAGTCATCGGCGTGAAAGAACAGTTGTGTGATGGCAAGGTTCGCGCCCGCCGCCTCCTTGGCAAGCAACGTGTCGAGATCCTGTTCGACCGACCGCGAGCGAGGGTGGCCGTTGGGGAAAGCTGCGACCGCGATGGTGACTTTCTCGCCGCTGGACAGTCGCTTCGCCCCCGGGAATCCCGGCACATCGTGAAACGCGAACGGCGCCCGCTCGGCCTGTACGCGATGGATGAGCTGAACGAGCTCGCCGGCACTGCGCAGGTCGCCGAGGAAGTTGTCGCCCTCCGTCGCGCCCTGCGGCGGGTCGCCACGCAGCGCGAGGAAGCTGGTGATGCCAGCATCCAAAAACTGTCGGATCAGCTGGCTCGCTTCGGCGTAGGACGACCCCACGCAGGTGAGATGCGCCATCGGCTTGACCGAGGTGTTCTCAAGAAGGCGCGTGAGCACAGCCAACGACGGGTCGCGTGAACTGCCGTTGGCGCCGTAGGTCACCGAGATGAAGTCGGGGCGGGCCGCGACGAGGTGAGGCAGCGATTCGAAGAGTGCCGCCTGGGACTGCTCAGAGCGAGGTGGGTACACCTCGAAAGAGAACGTGCGGTCAGCGCGACAGTCGGGCTCTCCAGACACAATTCACCCCTTCGGCGGCAACGATTCTCCGAGTGGGCGGGTGCCGGGCTCGGCTGTCGCTCCGTGCGGGGCGGTGCCCCGACCATTTCAGTCTAAGCACCGCCCACGGCAGGTTTCGGAGTGTTACGCGACGAACGGCTGCAGTTCGCTGACGCGCGCGGGATGAACCATCGCCCTGACCAGGGTGCCGTCTTCGCGGTAGTCGGTCGAGATGACTCGTCCCTGCACGTGCAGGCGCGAGATGATCTCGCCCCGGTCGTACGGAACGAGCAGCGTGAGTTCGACCTCCGGCGCGGGGAGCACCTCCGCGATCCGCTCCAGAAGTTCGTCAATGCCCTCACCGGTTCGCGCGGACACGAAGACGCCCGTCGGCTCAAGACCGCGAATCAGCATTCTCTGATCGTCATCCGCAAGATCGCTCTTATTGAACACGACGATCTCGGGGATGTCGCGTGCCTCGAGTTCTCCGATAACATCGCGCACCGTCGCCAGCTGGGCCGCGGGGTCGGGGTGCGACGCGTCGACCACGTGCACGATGACGTCAGATTGGCCGACCTCTTCGAGCGTCGAGCGGAACGCCTCAACCAGCTGATGCGGAAGATTTCGAACAAAGCCAACCGTGTCCGTGTACGTGTACGGCCTGCCGTCTGCCGTCACCGACTTGCGCACCGTGGCATCGAGGGTCGCGAACAGTGCGTTCTCGACCAGCACACCGGCCTTGGTGAGACGGTTCAACAGGCTCGACTTGCCGGCGTTGGTGTACCCCGTGATCGCGACGCTCGGCACTTCGAAGCGGTTGCGGTTAGCCCGTTTGGCCTCTCGCGCGGGACCGAAACCCTTGATCTTCTTGCGCAGCAGCGCCATTCGCGTGTGGATGCGACGCCGGTCGAGTTCGATCTTCGTCTCACCCGGTCCACGGCTACCCATACCCGCACCCGCGCCACCCACCTGGCCACCGGCCTGGCGAGACATCGACTCACCCCATCCCCGCAGACGCGGAAGGAGGTACTCGAGTTGCGCAAGTTCCACCTGTGCGCGACCCTCGCGGCTCTTAGCGTGCTGGCTGAATATGTCGAGGATCACGGCGGTACGGTCGATCACCTTCACCCCGACGATGTCTTCAAGCGCGCGGCGCTGACTGGGGGCGAGCTCGGTGTCTGCGATCACCGTGTCTGCACCCGTCGCGGCCACGACATCCCGAAGCTCTTGTGCCTTGCCCTTACCGAAGTAGGTGCTGGGATCTGGATGCGGTCGGCGCTGCAGCAGCCCGTCGAGCACCACTGCACCCGCCGTCTCGGCGAGGGCAAAGAGTTCGCGCAGCGAGTTTTCTGCCTCCTGAAGGTTGCCCTGGTTGTAGATACCGATGAGCACCACGTTCTCGATGCGCAGCTGACGGTACTCAACTTCGGTGACGTCTTCGAGTTCGGTCGACATTCCTGCGACGCGTCGAAGCGCCTGGCGATCTTCCCGGTCGAACTGATCACCGTCGCGGTCGCCCTCATAGTGCGAGTCGGTCTGTAGCGCTTGAGCTGCACCCGATCCGAAGAGTGTGTAGCCGGCGGATCGTGTTTCGTCCGTTGCAAGAACGCGGTCGACGGCGTCGCGTTCAGCGTTGTCAGTGTTCGTATCAGTCATTGTGGTTAACCCTACTTTCGAAGTCTTCGGTAAGTTCTCTGCATGGCCAATGAGCACTACTTCTCATCAACGCCGCAGAGTGAGCTCAGAACACGTACGATCCACGCCCGTCTGGCTGGGCAGGACTACGAAGTTCTGACTGCCAACGGGGTGTTTAGTCCTGAGCATGTGGACACCGGAACGCAGGTGCTGTTGGCGAATGTTCCGACTCCGCCACCGGGAGGCAACCTGCTTGATCTCGGTTGCGGTTGGGGCCCGATCGCCCTCACGCTCGCGTTGGAATCACCGCGAGCGACGGTGTGGGCTGTGGACGTCAACGAACGCGCACTGGATCTGGTGCGCGCCAACGCTCAGAAAATGAACATACTCAACATTAACGCGCTGACCCCCGAGAATGTTCCCGCCGACATAACGTTTACGACAATCTGGTCGAATCCGCCGATTCGGGTGGGCAAGAACGAGTTGCACGGGATGCTCGCACACTGGCTTCCCCGTGTGGAGAACGGCTCAGACGCCTGGCTCGTGGTGCAACGCAATCTCGGCTCGGACTCCCTGCACCGTTGGCTGCAGGCAACGCTGCCAGAGGACTTCAGCTGTGTTCGCGCGGCCACAAATAAGGGCTATCGCGTACTGCGGGCACGCAAGCGCTAAACGGTCAGGTCTCCTTCGAACACCAGCTCGGCCGGCCCGCTGAGCGAGACGTGCTCCCCGTCTTCGGTAGGGAACATTCGCACTGCGACGGTACCGCCGGTGACATCCACCCGCCACTGGTTCGGGGCTCCTTGGCCGGCCCAGTACCGGGTGGCGAGGGCGGCCGCGACTGCACCCGTGCCGCACGACAGTGTTTCGCCGCTGCCACGTTCGTGAACGCGCATGCGGATGCGCCCCACGCCATCGTGCACGAGCGGGTCGGCGGCGACCACGAACTCGACGTTCGCACCGTCTGCCGGCTCGGGTTCTATCACGGGGATGTAGGTGAGGTCGGCACCGTCGAGCTCGTCGTCGCTGGCTAGAGCCACCACGATGTGGGGGTTACCGACATTGATTCCGAGGCCCGGGCGGGCAACGGACAGTTCTTTGGCGCGCACGAGCGGCTCACCGCCCTCGAGCGACCAGCGACCCAGGTCTGCCTGGAACCCGGTCGCGTTGCGTTGAACGTCACGCACCCCATTCCTGGTGCCAATCGGCAGCGTGCCGCCGGGTTCAAGCTGGGCGAGCTCATTTTCGATGAGGTACTTTGCGAACACACGGATGCCGTTGCCACACATCTCGGCGACGGACCCGTCGGCGTTGCGGTAGTCCATAAACCACTCGGCAGCATCGTCTTCGGCGAGAGCGGCTGCGCCCTCAGGAAGATTTTCGGACCGCACCGCCCTCAGCACGCCGTCGGCACCGACACCGAAGTGGCGGTCGCAGATCGCGGCGACCTGGTCTGCGGTGAGATCGATCGTGCCGTCGGGGTCGGCATAGAGCACGAAGTCGTTGCCGGTTCCGTGACCCTTGGTGAAATGAAGCGTTGGCATGGACTAATCCTCCCCCATTGCCAACGCTGTCGCGGTCGCCACGAGGTCGGATGCGTCGTAGTCGAGCCACGTCGCCGTACGGTAGCGGCGAAACCACCCGACCTGACGACGGGCGTACTTCCTGGTCAGGGCTGCCGTCTGCTCGATCGCCTGCTGCTCGACGAGTTCGCCGTCGAGTTGCGCGATGGCCTGCGCGTACCCGATCGCCCTGCTCGCGGTGACCCCGAGTCCCCGTGGCATGAGGCCACGCACTTCGTCGAGCAAGCCGTGCTGCCACATCGCCGCGGCCCGCGCGTCGAGACGCAGCACCAGTTCGTCCCGTGGCGCCTGAAGCCCCATGATGATGGTGTCCCGCCAGGGCTCCTTGTCTTCTGGCAGGCCCGAGCCGAACTCCTCGCCGGTGATCTCTATTACTTCGAGGGCGCGCACGAGGCGTCTGCCATTGCTCGGGCCGATCGAGGCCGCCGCTGACGGGTCTCTCTGCTTGAGTCGCGCATAAAGCTGCCCGGGCCCCAACACAGCTAGTTCGGCTTCCAGACGTGCACGAACGTCTGGGTCCGTACCGGGAAAGCGGAAGTCGTGGATGACACTCGAGACGTAGAGACCCGACCCGCCCACGAGAATCGGCACGGCTCGGCGCCGTTCGATTTCTTCGATCGCGGCCCGGGCATCCGTCTGATAGTCGGCGACACTGGCCTCGTCGGTGGGGTCGAGCACATCAAGCAGGTGGTGCGGGATGCCGCGGCGCTCGTCAACGCTCAGCTTCGCGGTGCCCACGTTCATGCCGCGGTACAGCTGCATCGCGTCGGCGTTGACAATCTCGGCGCTGACCCCACGGGCGAACAGGCCCTCGGCAACCCCGAGTGACAACTCCGACTTGCCGGTTCCCGTCGCACCGACAATAACGACGAGGGTCACACCTGCCGCTGACCGTCTGAGACGTTGTAGATCGGGATTGTCGAAACCCGCAGGGTCGGAAGCCCCAACGAGATACGGCCGGGTTCGGATGCCCCCGCCGCCGGAACCTCGCACGACTCCGCCTCGGCGCGATCCCACGCGTCGCCCGCGCGGGTACGACGAATTCTCAGCGGAGCCGCGTCGATCGAGTCAGCAACGAGGTGGAACGTGGCGGCCTGAGTAATCTCCACACTCACGATGTCGCCCGGGCGAGGAATCGCGTTGCCTTCGGGTACCTCGAAGTGCACAAGACGCGAGTCTTCGGCGCGGCCGGAGAGGCGGTGGGTTTCCGTGTGCTTGCGGCCTTCGGCAGCAGTGACGAGCACTTCGACGCGCCGGCCAACAAGCTTCTCATTCTCTTCGCGGGAGATGCGATCTTGCAGGGCAGCAAGGCGCTCGTAGCGCTCCTGAACGATCGCCTTCGGCACCTGGTCGTGCATGGTTGCCGCTGGTGTCCCCTCGCGAATCGAGTACTGGAACGTGTAGGCCGACGCGAATCGCGCAAGTTCAACCACCCGCAGTGTCTCTTGGAAGTCGTCCTCGGTTTCGCCGGGGAATCCGACGATGATGTCGGTGCTGATGGCGGCGTGAGGGATCTTCGCTCGCACCCGCTCGAGGATGCCCAGGAATTTCTCCGAGCGATAGCTGCGCTTCATCGCCTTGAGGATCCGGTCGGAACCCGACTGCAGCGGCATGTGCAACTGCGGCATCACGGTGGGCGTTTCGGCCATAGCGTCGATGACGTCGTCGGTGAACGCCGCGGGGTGCGGACTGGTGAATCGGATGCGTTCAAGTCCGTCGACGGTGCCCGCGGCCCGCAGAAGTTTTGCGAACGCCTGACGATCGCCGAACTCGACGCCGTAAGAGTTGACGTTCTGCCCGAGCAACGTGACCTCGATGGCCCCGTCGTCGACGATCGCCTGCACCTCCGCGAGGATGTCTCCGGGGCGGCGGTCTTTCTCTTTGCCGCGCAGGGCGGGCACGATGCAGAACGTGCACGTGTTGTTGCAGCCGACGGAGATTGAAACCCACGCGCTATGGGTCGATTCGCGCCGGGCGGGGAGGGTTGACGGGAACACATCGAGGGACTCGAGGATCTCGAGCTGCGCCTCCCCATTGTGACGGGCTCGCTCGAGAAGCGTCGGAAGTGCGCCCATGTTGTGGGTACCGAAGACGACATCAACCCACGGCGCCTTCTCGAGGATCTTCGCCTTGTCTTTCTGGGCGAGGCATCCACCGACCGCGATCTGCATCCCGTCGTGCACGCGCTTGGTGCTCGCCAACATTCCGAGGTTGCCGTAAAGCTTGTTGTCAGCGTTCTCGCGCACGGCGCAGGTGTTGATAACCACGACATCCGGATGCCCGTCGACGGCCTTCACGTAGCCGGCGGCTTCGAGGGAGCCGCTGAGTCGCTCCGAGTCGTGCACGTTCATCTGGCAGCCGTAAGTGCGCACTTCGTAGGTGCGGGGCGGGGCCAGGGTGTCGATCATGCTCTCAAGCTTAAGTGTTCAGCGGAACACCGGCCCGCTAGGCGTCAGGGCGGCGGCCACGGCTGCCTGAACCACGGAACCGTTGTACCCCTTGCGCATGAGGAACGCGCCCAGGCGCCGCTTCGCCGTCTGGGAATCGAGGCCCCTCAACTGGGGAGCGCGCTTGACTGCGATCTCGGTGGCTCGGAGCAATTCGTCGTCACCCGCCGATTCCATCGCCGCCTCGATCGCCGTCGAGTCGAGGTTGCGGCGCCGCAACTCGGCAGTCAGGGCACCCCGCCCCAGACCCTTGCGGTCACGCAGCGTACGCACGAGCGTCTCGGCAAGCGCGCCGTCGTCGATCAGCGCAACGCCTTCCAGTCGCGCGACTTCGATCTCGATCTCGTCGGCATCAAATTCTCGAGTGGCGAGGTAGTCGCGCATCTCACGCGATGACATCCCTCGGCGGGCAAGGGCATACATACTCACGTTACTGATGCGCTCAAATTTGCCCTCCCCGCGCGCGGCAAGCTTGGGCTGCCGCGGGGGGTCTGCCTCGAACCCAGGCTCTGTCTCCACCCGCGGTTCGACCTCGGGCAGCCTTTCGGGACGAAGCTTTTCCGACGGCGAGACGCTCTCGGCCCGCGGTGCAGGGGTCGCTGCTCCAAAGAGGTGGGTGACCGGCGCGAGGCGCTCGCGGTCGGATGAGCTCACGTGCTACTCGCCTACCGCTGCCTGAAACTGCGGCTCGTCGACCCCAGCAGGTGCGACCGCGAGAACCGGGGCGCCCTTGGCGGCCTTCGCATCCGCGGTCTCCTTCGATGCCGCGGCGACCGCAGCGTCTGCTGCCGCTTTCGCATCTTTGGCCTTGGCTGCCTTTGCCTCTGCTCCAACGCCGAGCTTGAACATGATCTTCTGCTCGATCTCGGCTGCCATCTTGGGATTCTCAAGAAGGAATTTGCGCGAATTCTCTTTGCCCTGGCCGAGTTGGTCACCGTCGTACGTGTACCAGGCACCCGACTTGCGAACAATTTCGTGCTCGACACCGAAGTCGATCAGGCTGCCCTCACGAGAGATGCCCGTTCCATACAGGATGTCGAATTCGGCCTGCTTGAAGGGCGGAGCCATCTTGTTCTTGACGACCTTGACGCGTGTGCGGTTGCCCACGGCATCCGTGCCATCTTTGAGCGTCTCGATTCGGCGAATGTCGAGCCGAACCGACGCGTAGAACTTGAGCGCCTTACCACCAGCGGTGGTCTCTGGGCTTCCGAAGAAGACACCGATCTTCTCGCGCAGTTGGTTGATAAAGATCATCGTGGTGTTGGTCTGACTAAGCCCGCCGGTGAGCTTGCGCAGTGCCTGGGACATCAGACGGGCCTGGAGACCGACGTGCGAGTCACCCATTTCACCCTCGATCTCGGCGCGTGGCACGAGCGCCGCCACCGAGTCGATGACGATCAGGTCGATGGAGCCGGAGCGCACGAGCATGTCCGCGATCTCGAGGGCCTGCTCACCCGTGTCGGGCTGGGACACCAGAAGTGCGTCGATATCGACACCCAGCTTCGCCGCATACTCCGGGTCGAGGGCGTGCTCGGCGTCGATGAATGCAGCAATACCACCGGCGCGCTGGGCATTCGCAATCGCGTGAAGCGTGAGGGTGGTCTTACCTGAGGACTCAGGTCCGTAGATCTCGACGATGCGGCCTCGGGGCAGACCCCCGATGCCGAGCGCGACGTCAAGAGCGATGGACCCCGTGGGAATGACCTCGACCGGAGCACGGTCGTCGCTGCCGAGGCGCATAACTGAGCCCTTACCGAACTGGCGGTCGATCTGCGCTAGTGCTGTCTCAAGGGACTTTTCGCGGTCTGCTGCTGATGGCATTGCTGTTTCTCCTTCGGCTCTTTCGAACCCGGTCGTAGGTTGCTGCCCATAGGCTGTCGATCTTCTGGGGGCCGATAGTGCAAGGCCCCCAGCCTTCCGACAAAGGCTGGTCGATCTGCTAGCCACGCTACGCTCGTGCACCGACATTCAGCCGGAGCATGCAGCGTGTTGTGGGTAAAACCCGTCTTCGACTAGACGTTACGGAGGAGACTAGCAAGATACGAACACATGTTCGATACTAGCGCGGCGTGTCTTGGATCCGAACGAGCGGAGCGGGTACACACCGCATTACCTCCCGTTCACATTTCTCTACTCACTCAGGCGGAACGGTGTCGCCATCAGGGTCGCCACCAAGAGCATCTATTACGCCCAGGTCGGGTATCCGTTCGCTCCTCTAGCTCTTCTTCGGCAGTCGCTGCCCCACCCCGTAACGCCGACCGTGCGGAACGTCTGTCGCCTCGCAGAGCGCCTCCCAGACGTCGCGGGCATTGCGCCCGGCCTTGAGTGCCTCCTGCGCGGTGAAACCGCCGACCGCTGCCAGCACGAGATCCTGCGTGAGCACGCGGCCGTACGCGGCACCAAACTCGTCATCGACGGCTGTCCAAAATTCACTCACGCGCATGGTGTCAAAAGTACTCGTTAACGCAGAACGCCCCGGTCACCGACCGGGGCGCAGAGCGTGAATGACTACCTCGAAACGAGATCACCGTCGAATTCGGCGACAAGCTCGTCGGGCAGGGTGTCGGGAATACGATTGAGGCCTTCTATGACAGCGAGGCGGTCTCCCACCTCACGCATGATGACAGAGATCGGAGTTTCGAGTGCGTCTGCCACCGACGCGAGGATCTCGGAACTGGCCTCTTTCTGGCCTCGCTCCACCTCGCTCAGGTAACCGAGTGCAACACTCGCCTTGCTCGCGACCTGACGAAGGGTGCGGCCCTTCTGCAGACGGAAGTCACGGAGAACGTCACCGATTTCTTGACGTACTAGAACCATTGGACCCTCCTTTTCTGACGGATAGTGCGGCCAGGTTTCCGTTCGGGTTTGCTAGTTTACAGCTTCCCTTTACGAGAACTCTAACCACTCGTATCTGTGCGGTGCTTGTGAATTCATCAGATGTAACGAGATAGAAACGAGCGGTATTCCCGAGTGCTAACTGATGAGCTTGTCTAGTTGTACAAGTGATTCGTAGACGACGGCCGAACGGATGTCGTCGCGCGTTCCCGAGAGGTGCAGGGCGTGTGTGTGCACCTCGGTTCCGATCGCGAAGCCGAGGTATACCGTGCCGACGGGTTGCCCGTCCTGCGGGTCCGGTCCCGCGACCCCGGTCGTGGAAATACCGATGTGCGCGGGCTCCCCGGCAACAGCGAGGGCTACGCGCACCCCCACAGCCATCTGCGCCGCGACATCCGGATGCACAGCGCCGTGAGCGGCCAGCACCTCAGCGTCAACGCCCAACACGGTGTGTTTGAGTTCGGTGTTGTAGGCCACCACTGCCCCGCTAACGACAGCGGATGCCCCCGGAGTTCGGATCAGTTCGGCCACCAGCAGCCCACCGGTCAGCGATTCCGCGACCGCTATGGTGTGATGGCGCGCCGTCAGGGTGGCGATTATCGAGGCGCCAAGCGCCGCCAGGTCGGTCATTCCTTCGAGCGAAGGCGCCACGCCGCGACCAGGTACTCGATGCCGCTGTAGACGGTGAGCACCAGCGCGATGCCCATCGCCACCCAGTTGACCCAGTGCACCCAATCGCCGATAAGCAGCCACAGCGGAGTGAGAAAGAGCGAAATGGCGACGGCCTGGATAACGGTCTTCAGCTTGCCACCGCGAGAGGCAGGGATCACCCGATCGCGCAGCGCAATGAACCGGAAGATGGTGATGCCGAACTCACGCACGAGAATGGCGATGGTGACCCACCACCACAGCTCGCCGAGAATCGACAGGGCAACGAGAGCGCCGCCGATCAATACTTTGTCGGCGATTGGGTCGAGGATGATTCCGAGGTTGGTGATGAGATTTCGTCCGCGAGCAAGCTGGCCGTCGAGGCTGTCGGTCGCGATCGCCAGCACGAAGAGGCCCGCTGCGATCCACCGCAGAACGCCCATCTCGCCGTTGTCGGTAAGCAGAAGCCAGATAAAAACCGGAGCAAGCAGAATGCGAATGACGGTAATAATATTCGCGATGTTGCCGTTACTCGCGGGGGTGTCGCCCTTGCTGGCAACACGACCCTTCAGGATGTTCGACCGCGCTGGCCTGAACTCGTCGGACGCGCCTGGTTCGTCAGAAACTGCAGACACCACGTGTCACTCCCGGTCAGTCAGGTTCCAGGCATCCTCGTCTGAAGAACCCTCTACGACATCGTAGCCGCTCAGGGATTCGGCGACTTCGTCACGCGGTGCGCTCGAAATGGGTTCATCGTCACCACGCAGTCGGGCGAGCACGGCCGGCAGTTGCTCGGCAGAGACCAACACATCGCGCGCCTTCGAACCCTCAGAGGGTCCGACGATCTCGCGGGACTCAAGCAGGTCCATGAGGCGCCCCGCCTTGGCGAATCCGACGCGCAATTTGCGCTGCAGCATCGAGGTCGAGCCGAACTGGGTGCTCACGATCAGCTCGGTCGCCGCGAGCAGTAGTTCGAGGTCATCGCCGATGTCGGCATCGATGTTCTTTTTTTCTGCAACCACCGCCACGTCGTCCCGGTACTCGGGGCGAGCCTGAGCTATGACGTGCTGCACCACAGCGGCAATCTCGCTCTCGGTTACCCACGCACCCTGCACGCGAATCGCCTTGGATGCACCCATCGGGAGGAAAAGTGCGTCACCCTGGCCGATGAGCTTGTCGGCTCCGGGCTGATCGAGGATGACGCGGCTGTCGGTCATGCTCGACACCGCGAACGCGAGTCGCGAAGGAACGTTCGCCTTGATCAGGCCCGTCACGACATCCACCGATGGACGCTGGGTGGCCAGCACCAGGTGGATCCCCGACGCCCGCGCGAGCTGGGTAATGCGCACGATCGAATCTTCGACGTCGCGAGGCGCGACCATCATCAGGTCGGCGAGCTCGTCGACCACCACCAGCAGGTAGGGGTAAGGCGACAACTTGCGCTCGCTGCCGACCGGCAGCACGATCTCCCCCGCCACCACCGCGCGGTTGAAGTCGTCGATGTGGCGGAAGCCGAAGCTGGCCAGATCGTCGTACCGCATGTCCATTTCCTTGACGACCCACGCCAGGGCTTCTGCCGCTTTCTTGGGGTTCGTGATAATGGGGGTAATGAGGTGGGGCACGCCCGCGTAGATCGACAATTCGACCCGCTTCGGGTCGATGAGCACCATGCGCACCTCAGCGGGCTTGGCTCGCATCAGCACCGAGGTGATCATCGAGTTCACGAAACTCGACTTTCCGGATCCCGTTGAACCGGCGACCAGCAGGTGGGGCATCTTGGCGAGATTCGCCACGACGAATCCCCCCTCGACGTCTTTACCCAGACCGATCGTCATCGGGTGTTCGCTCTTGGTGCTCGCGTTGGAGCGCAACACATCGCCGAGCGACACGATTTCGCGGTCCTTGTTGGGGATCTCGACGCCGATCGCGCTCTTGCCGGGAATCGGCGAAAGGATGTTGACCTCGTTGCTCGCCACGGCGTAGCTGATGTTGCGGGCGAGGGCGGTGACGCGCTCGACCTTGACGCCGGGGCCGAGCTCTAACTCGTATCGGGTGACCGACGGGCCGCGACTGAAACCGGTGACGGCGGCATCCACCTGGAACTGCTTCAAGACCTCGGTGATGGCCTCAACGACCTCGTCGTTGGCGGTGCTGCGAGCCTTGGGCGGTGTGCCCGGTGTGAGCATGGATGGCGCGGGAAGCCGGTACACGGCGGTGTTCTGCCGAGGCGCTCGCGCCGGGGGGCCCTCGAACTCGCCGGCCTCACCTTTCTCGCTCGCCTTGGACGTGAACCCGGGCAACAGGTCGGCGATGTTCTCTCGCGGCCCGTCTTCGCGCAGGCCCGTATTGATGGGCGCGACCTCGCCGGTAAAGCGCTTGACGGCGTTTTCGGCTTTCACCAACTCGTCGAGCAACTCGATCCCGAATGGCGAATTGTCGATTACCTCGGTTGCCTGCTCGGTCGCAGTGTGGTCGACAATGTCGGTGCGGTCGCGGGAGATGACGGGGCTATCGAAGGCTGCGGGCTCTTCCGAACGCTGGGTCTTATTACGGCGCCACCACGGCACGGAGGCCGGATCTTCGTCGAGCCCGAGGTCGCTCATCGTTCCGAACTGCAGCGAGTCGCTTGACTTGATCGCCTTGGCAGCCGCACGCTCGGATTCATCGGTCAATTGGGCACCGAAGAGGTAGGCATAGAGCTCCCGCAGGCGCGAACCGATGCGATTGGGTGGGGTTTTGGTGATGATGAACAGAGAGAGCACCAGCAGCGCAATCACCAGCGGCGTCGCGAGGGCACCTGTGCCAACGAAAATCAGCGGTGCCGCGACGACCCAGCCGAGCAGTCCACCCGCGCGGGCCAGCGCTTCCATGCCGTCGGTGGGCGCGGGCTGACCACCAAAGATGTGGCAGAGGCCAGCGATCGTCACGACGAGCAGGGTGACGCCGATGCCGATGCGACCGTTGTCGTGAACGCTCGACGGGTGGCGGAACAACCAAATCGCGAACAGCAGCATGATCACTGGCAGCGCAAAAGCGACACGACCGACGAGTCCGCCGAACGTGTAGGCGTCGAGTGCGATCGCGACCGGATCGACCGGATTGAACCACTCGACGATCGCGCCAAGAACAGCAAGAATAAAAATCAGGAACGGAACGCCGTCGCGGCGCTCTTCTTTTGCAAGAGTCTCTTTACCCAGTACCCGAAATGCCCCACCCGTGGCGTGCGCGAGCCCCATCCACGCCTTGGTCAGCGGGCCGTCTTCTTCGATGACGACCTGTTTGGCCCGCGGAAGCCGTTTGGTGGGTTGGGGCGGGCGACCGCGCGTCGAAGACGTGCGGACGCGCGACGTCGACCTGGTGCTCGTAGCCATGCGAACCACGGTACCCGCGGGGGCCGTCACAACCCGGTAAGCGGCCGCGGGTGTCGGCTCAGTACCTGATCGCGTCGATGACTTTCACCCGCACGGCGACAAGGGCGGGCAGCAGTCCGGCAAGCGCACCGACCGCCGTTGCCGCCCCCAATCCCAACAACGCGGCCTCCACGGGGAATGCCGGCACGTCGCTGAGTCCGGATGCCACAAAATCGCGCACGAGAGGGCTCTGCACGATCAACACTGCCAGGAACACACCCACCGCTCCCGCCACCACGGTGGCAACGACACTCTCCATCATCACCGCGAAGAATACCCGTCCGGCGGTGGCACCGAAGCTGCGACGGATGCCGATCTCCCGAATGCGTTGGCGCACGGTCACCAGCGAAATGTTCACGAGTCCCAGCGCGCCGAGCAGCAGGATAAGGACGGAAATTCCGGACAGAACAAGGCGGATCGGCCCGATCGGGTCACCGCCGCCCTCCCACGCGAGGTAGTCCTGGCGGTTGACGTCCACCTGCCAGCCCTCGCCGAAGCTCGCAGAGATGTCGCGCTTGATGAGGTCGGTGAGTTCGGCTGCAAGTTCGGGCGGAACCCACATCTCGTACTGCGGGTAGGACTGCGCGATCATCGTGGGGGTAGCGAGCTGCTTCCACGCCGAGTTGAGGATGTACATGCGAAGGCCCGTGTCGTAGTTCGCCGCAGGCATCACACCGATAACCACCGCGGTGACGTCGTTCTCGCCGAGCAACGCGACGGTGGGGTTGGTGCGCAGGTCGGGCGCACCGAGGCGCTGGAAGAATGCGTCGCTCACGATAATTGCGGGCGCCATCCGCAGTTCGTCGCTGTCGACGAACCACTGTCCGCTGCCCAGCTGAGCGCGATGCATGGTGCCATAGTCGACATCCACCGCCTGGGTCTCGATCAGGCTCGTCCCGTCTACGAATTGGGCGGTCGACTGCGCGTACGAGACCGTTCCCGAATAGGTGATCGAGTACCGGTCGACGGCGGTCGCCACGGCCTCCGCGAACTTGGTCGCATCCCCCTGCGTGCCGGTGACCGGGTTGTAGGGAATGCCGAGCACGAGCGTTGCCGGCCGACCCGACCCGCGCTCGAGTTGTTCTATCTGGGCCTGTTCGGCGATCGCGCCGACTCCGACAACACTCGTGAGCGCGCACACCGCGACACCGACGCCAATAAGGCTGAGCAACACCCGGGTGCGATGCACGCGAAGCTCATCCCACGCTTCGTTGATCGCGCCGACCAGACCGCTGAGCAATCCGGATGCCTCGCGCGGCCGTTTCTCGCGACGAATGCGCGTCGCGACCTCCGTGCCCGCCTCAGGTTCGCTGGTCACCGTGTCGAGGTCAGTGCTCTCGCTCACAATGTCGCCTCCGGGAGGGAGATCGCCAAAACGCGGTTGACATCGACCGGGGCCAGTACGCCGCGGTCCAACCGGAAGTGCCGACGAGCGAGGGCCGCGACGTTCGCGTCGTGCGTGATCGTAATGAGCGCCGCGCCCGACTGCTCGGCTACGTCATCCAGAAGCTGCATCACCGACGCGCCAGTCTCGATATCGAGCGCACCCGTTGGCTCGTCGGCGAGGATCAGCCGCGGGCCACGCACAAGAGCCCGCGCGATCGCCACGCGCTGTTGCTCTCCCCCGGAGAGCTTCTCAGGGGTGGACTGCATACGATGCCCGAGGCCCACCCGATCGAGCATTTCGGCCGCGATCTCTGTGCGGCGCCAGAACTGTCGACCCGTTGCGTACATCAGCGGAGTAGTGACGTTCTCGAGTGCCGTGCGGCCTCCAAGCAGATTGAACTGCTGAAAGATGAAGCCGACATCACGACCGCGCTTGCGATCGCGCCGGTTTCCCGACAGGGACTCCAGCGGCTCGTTGTCAAACAGGATTCGACCGCTAGTGGGGGTGTCTAGAAGGCCAAGAAGGTTCAACAGCGTGGACTTGCCGGAGCCGGAGCGTCCAACAATGCTGACATGGTCACCCACCTCAACGTCCAGGTTGACACCACGGAGGATGTCGAGCCGCTCACCGTCGGGAAGCTCAACCGAGCGGGTTACCCCGTCGAGCGTGAGCAGGGTCATCCCTGACACTTCGTTCCGCCGTCAGGCGTCGTAACGCAGCCCTCCATCATCCCTGGGTCCTGGCTGGGCGCGCCAGGGACGAACTGGAGAATCAGGTCGCCCTCGTCGAGTCCCTCGGTAACCTCGACGTTGATGCCGTCGCTCAGGCCGAGGGTGACCGGCCGCAACTCGGTGGTGCCGTCGGCAAGAACGAAGTACACGTTGCCCGTGCCGGCCGAACCCTCGACTGCCGTGATTGGCACTACGAGCACGTCTTCTGCGACACCCCCGGCAATCACGATCTGTGCGACAAGCCCGGCAAATACGACAACATCAGACGGAACGATGCAGCGCACCGTTGGCCCGCCCGAAGGAGCTGTTCCCGGGCCAGCACCTGGGGTGCCCCCCTCGCCGCTCGTTGCGCCCGGCAGGGGGGACGTGATGCTTAGTCCGGTGCAGGTGAAGGGCGCAGGACCGCCGTTAATGGTGACCTGGGCATCGGCGGGGCGCTCGATTAGCCGGTAAAGCTGCTCCGGTGGGATGCTCCCCGTCACGTGGAATCCGGGCGGTGCGATCTGCCCGACCGGCGCTCCGACCGCGAACTGCTGTCCGACCAGCGTCGGAAAGCTGGAGAGGGTTCCGGCCACGGGAGCGGTCACGATCTCCCACTTCGTTCCCGAGGTGCCGTCTGAATAGACCACCTCGGCGCGGAGCTTGAGGATCTCTTGTCCCGCTTCAACCGTCTGGCCTGGCGATACCGAAATCTCGCGCACCTCGCCGCTGAGGGTCGCGGGGATCGGCACCGCGGCATCCGCCGCCACCGAACCGGTGAGCGTCACGTCATTACTGACGGTGCCGCGGGTGACCTGGTATTGCGGCTCCACGATCTCAGCCGACGGGAAGTCGGGGTTGGATGGACCGCTCGAGTCGGGGAAGAAGGCGATCTTCACGAGTGCTGCCGCGATGACCGCGAAGACCACGATCCAGACAATCGGAAAGACCCATTTGCGCGCAATACCCACCGTGTGACAACTCCCGATATCCGTTTTTCACCACCTCGCAACAGCAGCCGGGGCGAAGTTCAAGGCAATCATGCTTAGGTGTGAAATCGCCACCCAACGTTTGCGGCTTCTTGAGCGTACGTTTCGACAATCAACGCGCGTCGTTACGCCTCGATGACGACCGGGATGATCATCGGTCGACGACGATGCTGCGAGTTGACCCAACGCCCCACCGTGCGACGAATCACCTGAGCGAAAGCGTGCGTGTCACGGGTACCGTTTTCGGCAGCATCGGTGAGCGCCTTGATGATCTGCGGCAGCACGGCGTCGAATACACCCTCGTCCTCAGCGAAACCGCGGGCCTGGATTTCGGGGCCAACGATAACCTTGCCGGTCTGCGGGTCCACTGCCACGAAGATCGAAATGAAGCCCTCTTCCGCGAGGATCCTGCGGTCTTTGAGGTCGGCATCCGTTATTTCGCCCACACTCGAACCGTCGACGTAGACGTAGCCGAGGTCGAGCTGGCCGACCACCTTTGCAACGCCGTCGCGCAGATCGATGACGGTTCCGTCTTCGGCGATTATCGTGTTTTCTTCGGGGATGCCCGTCTCGATCGCGAGGCGCTGGTTGGCCACCAGGTGCCGGTACTCACCGTGCACGGGTAGCACGTTCTTCGGCTTGAGGATGTTGTAGCAGTAGAGCAACTCCCCTGCCGCGGCGTGACCGGAAACGTGCACCTTCGCGTTTCCCTTGTGCACAACGTTGGCACCGAGTTTGGTAAGCCCGTTGATGACGCGGTAGACGGCGTTCTCGTTTCCCGGGATGAGGCTTGACGCCAGGATCACGGTGTCGCCCTTGCCCACCTCGATCTGGTGCTCAAGGTTAGCCATACGCGCGAGCACCGCCATGGGCTCGCCCTGGCTGCCGGTTGACATGTAGACGAGCTGGTTGTCAGGCAGGTCGGCGGCCTTTTTGGCGTCGAGCAGCACGCCGTCGGGAACCTTCAGGTAGCCGAGATCGGCCGCGATACCCATGTTGCGCACCATCGAACGACCCATCAGCACAACCTTCCGGTTGTTCGCGGCTGCCGCGTCGAGCACCTGCTGAACGCGGTGCACGTGGCTCGAGAAGCTCGCGACTATGACGCGGCGCGGGGCCTTCGCGATTACCGCTTCGAGCACGGGACCAATGTCACGCTCATTCGGGGTGAACCCGGGAACATCCGCGTTGGTGGAGTCGGGCAGGAACAGGTCGACCCCGGCCTCACCGAGGCGCGCAAACGCACGCAGGTCTGTGATGCGGTCGTCGAGGGGCAGCTGGTCCATCTTGAAGTCGCCGGTGTGCAGCACGACACCCGCGGCCGTGGTGATGGCGACGGCGAGCGCATCCGGGATCGAATGGTTCACCGCGACGAATTCGAGGGCGAACGGGCCGATCTGTTCGTGTTGGCCCTCCCTAACCGTGAGCGTGTACGGCGAGATGCGGTGCTCTTTGAGCTTGGCCTCGATGAGGGCGAGCGTGAGGGTGGAGCCGATGAGCGGGATATCTTGCCGGAGTTTCAGCAGGTACGGCACGGCGCCGATGTGGTCTTCGTGGCCGTGCGTGAGCACAATGCCGAGGATGTCATCGAGGCGATCGCGGATCGAACTGAAATCGGGCAGGATCAGGTCGACGCCGGGCTGGTGCTCTTCGGGAAACAGCACCCCACAGTCGACGATCAGGATCTTGCCGTCGATCTCGAAGGTCGTCATGTTGCGACCGATCTCGCCGAGTCCGCCGATGGGCGTGACGCGGAGAGTTCCGGGAGCGAGTCGGGGTGGGGTAAAGATTGAGACTGGCATCAGTTCCTAACGCGTAGTACCTGCGACCTGTGGCAGTGCGCCACCTGCGGCCGCATTTCGATCCGGTCGGAAGTTATCGAAACTCACGCCGGGGATGTCTTTGACGAGATCGATCTCGTCTTCAATCTGTGCAGCTTCCCACTCCTCAGGTCCGACGAGCGGAAGGCGCACCCGAGGGCTACTGATCCGACCGAGGCCGTGGAGGATGTATTTGACCGCAACCGTGCCGGGAACATGGGTCATCGTCGCGCGTACCAGCGGCTCGAGGGCCTTGTGTGCGGCCGTCGCCGTCGTCAGGTCACCGGAGTTGACGGCGTCGATGATCTGGCGGTACGGCGTGGCTGCGATGTTGGCGGTGACCCCAATAAGGCCGGTCGCCCCAATCGACAGACTCGGAAGCACGTTCGCATCGTCACCGCAGAAATAGTAGAGGTCGGTTTGGTTGAGCACACGACTCACCTCGGCCAGGTCGCCTTTGGCATCTTTGATGGCCAGGATGTTGGGGTGCTTTGACGCGCGAAGGATCGTCTCGTACTTGATCGGCACACCCGTTCGACCGGGGATGTCGTACAGAATGACGGGCAGGTCGGTCGCGTCAGCGATCATACGGAAGTGTGTGAGGATTCCGGCCTGAGTCGGCTTGTTGTAGTAGGGCGTGACGATCATGTTGCCGTCGGCGCCGGCCTTCTCGCTCTTCTTGGCCAGTTCGATCGCGTGGGCGGTTTCGTTGGAACCGCCACCCGTGATCACTCTCGCGCGATCGCCCGCAACCTTCTTCGCGACCTCGACGAGCCTGATCTTTTCGGGGTCGGTAAGAGTGGAGGTCTCTCCGGTAGTGCCGGTGACGACGATTCCGTCGGCGCCCGCGTTGATGACATCGTCGATGTGCTGCTCGACGTCTGCCCAGTTCACTTCGCCGTCTGAGTTGAACGGCGTAACGAGTGCGACAAGCACCTGGCCGAATGGATTGGGGACCGTAGACACGAGTTACAGGCTAGCGGGTCTGGTTTGCCAACATGTGGCGCTGGGAACGGCGACATGCACAGGCGCGGCGATCACCACCCCGTGGTGGTACGCGATCGCGCTCACGCACGCCAGCTTTCTGTAGCCCACCGCCATTTCGATCAAAGCTCTCCCGCCGCGGCGGGCGACGTCGGCAAGAAGCTTCACGAGATAAGCCTCGACCGGTGATTTCGACCCGTGAGAGCCGAACCGCCTTGGGGTGCTCCTTCACAATGCGAACGATTCGAGCAAGACAACCGAACCGCTGCGGATGGCTGCGGATGGCTTCAGTCGCGAGCGTAGGTAAGGAAGCGGTATTCGAGCCCGGTGCGAGAGGTTGCCCAGCCGGTGGGCGGGTCGGTCGCGGTCAGCGTCCAGTCCGTGGGGATGGCGGGGGCCGTGGTGTCCCCGTCGAAGCGATCGCGGATCTGCGTGACCTCGAGGTGCGTGGCCAGCGGCAGGGTTGCCGCATAGAGCTGGCCGCCGCCGATTACCCAGGCCGGGGCATCCGCTGATACTGCCGCGAGCGCCTCGTCGATTGAATGCACGACGACGGCGCCCGGGGCGTCGAAGCCTGCGGTGCGCGTCACGACGATGTTGCGGCGATCAACGAGGGGGCGATACTTCGGGTCGATCGACTCCCACGTGCGGCGCCCCATGATCACCGGATGCCCGATCGTGAGTCTCTTGAACCGTGCCATGTCCTCCGGCAGGTGCCACGGCATTACGCCCTCGTTGCCGATCACGCCGCCGTGAGACTGTGCCCAGATGAGGCTGAGCGTCATACGGCCACTGCGCCGCGGATAGCCGGGTGGTGCTGGTAGTTCACGATCTCAAAGTCATCGAATTGGTAATCGAAAATGCTGTCGCGTGGCGTGGTGATCTCGAGCGTCGGCAACGGGTACGCAGCGCGCGTCAGCTGCTCTGTCACCTGCTCGACGTGGTTGTCGTAAATGTGGCAGTCTCCGCCGGTCCACACGAAATCGCCAACGCCGAGACCGGTCTGCGCGGCGACCAGGTGAGTAAGTAGGGCGTAACTGGCGATGTTGAAAGGCACACCGAGAAACAGGTCGGCGCTGCGCTGGTAGAGCTGGCACGACAGCTTCCCGTCGGCTACGTAAAACTGGAACAGTGCGTGGCACGGGGCCAGCGCCATGTCGGGGATGTCCGCCGGGTTCCAGGCTGACACGATCAGTCGACGGGAATCCGGGGTCGCGGTGATGGCCTCGATGACGTCGGAGATCTGGTCGATCTGGTCGCCGCTCGGGGTCGGCCACGAGCGCCACTGCACGCCATACACGGGGCCTAGTTCGCCCGCGTCATCCGCCCACTCATCCCAGATTGTGACGCCGTTGTCGCGAAGCCACCCCACGTTGCTCTCGCCACGCAAAAACCACAGCAGCTCGTACGCGATCGACTTGAAGTGCACGCGTTTGGTCGTAATGAGCGGAAAACCCTCGGCAAGGGTGAACCGCAGTTGCCGACCGAACACGCTGCGAGTGCCGGTGCCGGTGCGATCGCCCTTATGCACTCCGTTAGTCATCGTGTCGCGGAGCAGGTCTTCGTAGGGGGTCAGAAGCGTGTCACTCATCAGGTGCATGGTACCCGGAACAGCCGGCGCGCGTAGGGTGGAGCCATGCCAGTTACCAGCGAAGCAACGACACTGTGGTTTGGCGACCTGAAGAGCGGGTCGGGAACCACCTCACTTGACTCCTCTGATGCGGCCGAGTTCCCGGTCAGTTGGGCCGCCCGCTCTGAGGGCGAGCCCGGAAAGACCAACCCCGAAGAGTTGCTCGGCGCCGCACACTCAGCGTGCTACTCGATGGCCTTCTCGAATGCTCTAGCGCTCAACGGCACCCCGCCAGAAAGCCTGCAGGTCACCGCGGCCGTGACGTTCGACCCCGCCGAGGGGATTACCGGCAGCCACCTCTTGGTGAGCGCCAAGATTCCCGACCTTAGCGAGGACGACTTCCAGCGGATCGCGGCCGAAGCGAAAACAAGCTGCCCGGTCTCGCGGGCGCTGGTCGGCATCCCGATCACACTCGAAGCAAGCCTGGCCTGACAGTGAAGGTGCTGGTCGCCGGGTCGACTGGGTTCATCGGCACCGAACTCTGCCGCCAGCTCACGGAGCAAGGCCACACGGTTATGCGCCTGGTGCGCCGACCGCCGCGCATGCTCGGCGAGTTCAGCTGGTCGCCCGACGATTTGACCGTGGACGCCCGCGCCATCGCCAACGCAGACGCGATCGTGAACCTCGCCGGTGTAACGACCGGACGCATTCCGTGGACCCCGGGCTACCGGCGCAAAATCCTGTACTCGCGGGTGCGTGGAACGCAAACAATCGCCGATGCGATCGCCGCGTCCGACTCCCCACCCGGGGTGTTTCTCAACGGGTCGGCCGTGGGTTTCTACGGCGACCAGCCCGGGGTGGTGCTGTCCGAGGCATCCGCCAAGGGCACCGGATTTCTCAGCGATGTCGTGGGCGCCTGGGAGCAGGCCGCAGAACTCACACCGTCGTCGACGCGCACCGTCACCTTCCGCACCGGGCTCGTAGTGGGCAACGGTGGTGCATTCACGCCGCTTATAACGCTAACGAAGCTTGGTCTCGGCGCGCGAATGGGAACAGGAAAACAGGTGTGGCCGTGGATCAGCCTGCACGACGAGGCGGCCGCGATCGTGCATCTGCTCACATCCGGCCTGAGGGGCCCGGTCAACCTCGCCGGACCGACTGTTGCTACCTCGGCCGAGGTCACGGAAGCGTTGGCTCGCGGACTCGAGCGCTGGCATCCGTGGGTCGTGCCGACCTTCGCGATCACGCTGCTGGGCGACGCGGGCACACAGTTGCTGCTCTGGGACGAGCATGTCGTCAGCGACAAACTTGTCGCCGACGGATTCATCTTCCGCGACACCACGATCGAGCAGGCGATCAGCCGCGAGATCCTCGCTGAAGCGCGATAGCTTTTCGCGTCGCCCACCGGGCCCGAGATCGGTCGCCGCTCGCGTCGTACGCAAGCCCCAGGCGCAGCCACGCGCGCCAGGACTCGGGCGACTGCTCTAGCTCCACTTTGTACTGAGGAAACTGGGCGTCGGCGGCTACCGGGTCGGCACGACCGCTCGCAAGTCGAGGCAGGTCGTCGACGGGCAGCCCGCCCTCGTCACCGAGAATTTTGACCAACCGCTCGCCACGGATCACAAACGCGACCTCTGCGACAAGCAGCCAGGCGCCGATGAGCGGGAGCACGGCCAGCGCGAAACCGAGGGCCTTAGCTATGGGCTCGGACGACCCGATCAGCAGCAGGGCGTACTGCCCCACGAAAACCAGATACAAGCTCAGAAGCGCCGCCATGATCAGCGCCGCAATGCGCGCCGTCATTCGGTCGCGGCCGACGGGCCCAGGTCGAGCAGCTTGTCGAGCCCCACCACCACGCCGCGAACGGTGCGCGTGGCTCGCAACGCGAGCAGGATGCCGGCCTCATACGCCGACGGGGCGAGCGTCTCGTGGCTGATGGTCAGCACCTCCCCGTTGCCCCCGAAGATCACATCTTGTTTGGCGACAACACCCTGCATTCGAAGGCTATGAATCGGGATGCTCGACACCTGCTGTCCGCGAGCGCGCTGGTCGACGTGCGGTGCTGACACGGGCCCGAGCACTCCGCGGGCGACCCCCATGAGTTCTGCGGTTCGCACGGCAGTTCCAGACGGCGAATCGACCTTGGAGGCATGATGCGCCTCGACGATCTCGATGGAGTCGAAGAAACGCGCCGCCATCGCAGCAAAAGAGGTGGCGAGAACGGAACCGATCGAAAAGTTGGGAACGATGATCACGCCCACCGCGAGGTCGCCCGTGATGGTGCGCTCGAGGGCAGCGATGCGCTCCCCCGACCAGCCGGACGTTCCCACCAAAACATTGATGCCGTGCGCGATCGCATACTCGACTACTCCCGGCGAGACTGACGGCAGCGTCACGTCCACGGCGATATCGGCACCGAGCATCTCGCTGAGTTCACCCGTGGAGTCGATCTGGGCAACGAGCTCGAACTCCGGGGAAGCGTCAATGATCTGTGAGGCAAGCTGGCCCATCTTGCCGGTCGCGCCGACCACCGCGACTGTCGTTGTCATCCACCAAATCTATCAATACGGTGGCACCCTAACGCCCTATGGTTGAAAGGTGGTCACGTTCCGTAAGACCGCCGTATCCGATCCCGCGGCGCAGACTCTCCTCACCGAATACTTTGCCTACCGCGCGTCGACGTTTCCTGTCGCCCACGGCTATCGCGCGACGATGCCCGATCCGGCCCACTTCGTTGAGCCCAACGGGGTGTTTCTCGTGGTGCGCGAGTTCGGCGAAGAGCTCGGCTGCGGTGGCATCCGTCATCTGGGCGCCACCCGCTGTGAAGTCAAACACCTGTGGCTGCGCCCGCTGGCCCGTGGCCGCGGAATCGGACGACGGCTGCTCGACCAGCTCGAGCGGCGGGCGGCAGCGCTCGGGGCCACCGAGGTTGTGCTGGATACCAACGCCAGCCTCGAGGCGGCCGGCGGACTGTATCACTCGCACGGCTACGAGAGCATCACGGCGTATAACGACAATCCCAACGCCACCAACTGGTACCTAAAAAAGCTCTAGCGCGCAGATGATCGCACTGGCATGATTCTTAAATGACGCTGCGAACCCGCCCCGAGGTTGCTTTCGCCAGCCGCACCGCCGTACAACCCACGGCCGTCGTCGAGGTGACGGGAAACGACCCGCGCCAGCCGGTCATCACGATCGCTTCCATCCGTCCCGAGTACGCACACGTCGTGCTCGAGGTGCAGTTCCACACGCATCATCGGCAGGCGGATCCGATGGGCGTCTGGGACGCCTACCAATGCCTGCCCGCCACGATCGACGCGGATGCCGCGACCGCGAGCACAACGCCCATTAACCCGGTGATCGTTCCGGACCATCGGGCACTACGCGGCCATGCCCGCGCCGTGATCGTCACGCCCCAGCTCACGTGGATCAGCCCCGTGACCGACTGGGAAATTCCCGCGCTCTAGAAGGGCTGCTCAACCGGAAGGCCCGTGCGCAGTTCCGCGGGCAGGTGGCCGAGGTCGTTGTGAGTCACGAGAACGGGTGGCTTAGCACTGCGCACCCGGATGATCGTGAGGGCACAATTGGCCTGGTTAAGCCCGAGCCAACGCCAGTTCGGAGCGTCGAAGACCTCACGCACAAACCAGGAGATCACAAAGTTGTGGGTGATGAGCAGGTCGTGGCGGTCTTCGCGAGCCGGGGCGAGAAACTCCGACACCGCGTCTGCCATCTGCGCTTGACCGGCCTCGATCTCGGCCTGGGTGACGGCGCCGAAGAACTGCTCGAACGCGTGGGGCATATCGGGCGATGGTCCGGAAGGAATGCAGTCCATCAACAGGGC
>Ga0105048_10003156_pt1 | contig 26985 bp, 18 predicted proteins | sample MAT05_FD_78382 | JGI IMG/M metagenome (GOLD analysis project Ga0105048, IMG submission 78382) | Freshwater microbial communities from Lake Fryxell liftoff mats and glacier meltwater in Antarctica - MAT-05 | ecosystem: Environmental > Aquatic > Freshwater > Ice > Liftoff microbial mat | place...
TCATAAAGATCCGAAAGGCTTTGCTCCCATTTTTCGTGCTCAACACGCAGCATGCACGCATTAGATCAGACCCGCACACGCAGGGCCAAGAAAACTACGAGCTTCAAGCTGGCGGCGGTTTAGGCTGGCCGAAATCGATCAATCCCTCGAGATGGCGGACGCCGCCCGAGGGGCCCATCGGGACGCCCCATAGGCGTTAACCGGGTTCTTTCCGTGGCCGTGGCCACAGGGCGCTGGTTAACGCCTATGCGAGACGCCTCCTCCCCGGCGGATCAATACGGCGCGACCGAAGCAGCGGCGAGCGCCTTGACCACATCATACCTGATCGCCCCGCCAGCCACGGTGGCCGCCTTCGGCCCGAGCGGCAGCCACAAGAAATCCGGGTGGTTTTGCAGGCTTGACCCGATCCACTCGCCGCCGATGATCGCGTTCTCCACGTTGAGCTCGAGGATGTATTCATAGACATCCCGACCGGTGAAATGGTCGATATTGGCGGACAGGTTACCGCCCGCGGTCGGACTCGACTCCTTGATGTACGAGACCTGAGTCTTCACGTACACGAACCGCTTCGCTCTGTGGTTGAATCGGTATTCCGACGAGCTGTAGCCGCCGGTCACGAGACGGGTGGCCTCGTGGGGCGGGACCTCCCGTGCCTCGAGGACATCGTACCCGCGTAACGGCTGGTTCCAGATCGGACGATCGAACGTCCGGTCCTCCACGAAGGACATCCTCCGGAGCCCCAGGTAATTCGCGAGGAGAAGGTGGAACGTCCCCGGGTTGGTGTCCCGGCACCCCCGGCCAGAAGGGCGGCCGAAGGCGTCACGCTGGAGGGTCCCCGTCTTCGTGCTGTTGTAGCAGCGGAGCGCCACTCGCCTCGCCGAGGTGCTGGTATGCGCCATCGACAAGAGCGCCTTGATGTCCTGCACCTTGAAGGTCACGCCGCCGTGCACGACTGCGTGCCTCGGCTCCGGGAAGAGGATCGCCGACGCGGCCCAACCATTACAAATCCCGAACCATGACGGGATGCAGCGGCCCGTTCGCCGTCCATTTCGCTTGCCGCACTCTTCGGCGAGCGATTCGTTGCAGTCGCTGGTGTAGACGCAGGACTTGGCGTTCCTCTGGGAGTCGACTCCCCGGGCCGCCGACACGTGATCTTCTACGTTGTCGCCGCCGAAGGCCGCCTGGTACTTCCTCGCGGGCGAGTACGATCTCGCCCCGTCCCAGCGGTAGGCGATGCCGTCCCGAGACATCCGCCAGTAGCTGCCGGACCACGGGATCGGGCTCGCTTCTCCATGCTGCGGGAGCTGGTTGATGTTCCGCTCGAGGCCCACCAGGAAGTGCGACGGATCGTCGCTCGAGGACCATTTCTCCTCTTGCTGGGCAAAGCCCAGGTTGTCCGCGCTCTCATTCACGTTCACCTCCGCGCTCTCCTCCGGGTGCTCATCCGCGTGCTCATCCGCGCGCTCATCCACGCTATCATCCACGGTATCATCTACGCTCTTTTCCGGGCTCTTTTCCGTGCCCTTTTCCGGGCTCTTTTCCGGGCTCTTTTCCACGCTCTCTTCCACGCTGGGCGAGACGCCGCAAGCGGCAGAGAGCAACGAGATGGGGATTACCCATGCCATCAGATTCTTCATGGCCACGGCGCGTCTGCAAGAATCGCGTCCACCCCGTGAGGCCTGGACGTGTTGGACGCGCACACCACCGTGCTCGTCGATAGCCGGGAGCGCGCATCATCGTGGAGGGAGTGGACATTCGCGCGCCCTCGTTTACGTATTCGAGACGGGGGCTCGCGATGAAGTCCGTTTGACGAAGGGAAGATTCCCTGTCGGCGCGGCGGGAGACCCGAGGAGCATGGAACAGGAGAATACTCGGCTCACCAACCGGCTCAGCTCGACCGTGGAGCCCGACCTTCCCGCCGGCTGGTCGCCGGGGTCATCTACATCGAGGATCAGTCGCGGCCCAGCCAGCGAGCAGGTAATCCACCCCCGAAGAGATCGTCGACGGGGACACCCCTTGGGATCTTCGAGACGTACTGTTCGTAGCTGTCCGTCGGACCACTCAAGCGCACGGCGCGCGGGTGGTCGCGGCGCACCAGGGTGCGTATCCGCACCTTCTGGGAAGAGGGCGAGCACCCTTCCGAGGCCACCACGACCTCTTCGTCGAGGGTGGCATAGGCCGGGAGAGCGCCCTGGAACGACGCAGGATCGACAGAATAGAGCCCGGCCAGGCTCATGAGCTGCCCTTCGACGCGGCCGTGCGCGAGCACCCAGAGGAGCGACTCGCGCGCATGAGGGCCCTGCGCAATGCGCCTCAGCGCGGCAATCGGCTCACTGGGCACTCCCGCGACACCACGGGCGACACCACCCACCTCCTGTGCTGCTCCCAGCGTCGCCGTGTCGCGCTGCGTGGCGAGATCCCAGGGGAGCTTCGCGGTCTCCGCCTGGAGCGCAGCCGCCGTTGGGCCGGCCGTACAAGCGCCCAGCGCCATGAGCGCGAAGAGCCCGACGAGGGCAGCGACGAGCCGGCTCCGGAGCGTGCCGCCCCCGCCGCGCGTGGTGCTGATGCTTGGACTGCCGCAGGCGCTCACGACGAGAGACATACCACGTCAGGCGGCACCGCGCGGGGCGGCCCGGTCTGCTCCTTCGAGGCCGTCAGCGCCCGGTCGTGGGCGCCTGCGGGGGGACGTCGAGGAACACGTAGAGGTTGAGGATGCCGTCGTGCTTCCAGCCGTCGTCTTCTTTGCGACTCCGCACCATGAAGCCGAGATCGAGGCGCGTGTGCGCATTCAACATCCGGCCGACGCCGACGTCGAAGCGGTTCTGGTTCACGCCCTTGCCCGAGAGATCCACCAGCAGCTCATTCCACAGGAAAGGGATCCAGACGGCCCCTCGAGGAGCGTAGTTGACGCGGAGCTGGTTTCGGTAGCGATAGCGCGTCTCGTGCTCGCGCCAGCGGTATTCGAGGCGGTTGCGGTCGTTGAACGTGAAATCACCGAGCCTCCAGAACAGGTTGGGCTCGAGCTCGACGCGCGCCTCCTGGGCGAAGTCGCCGGCCTCGAGGTCGCCGGCGGGCTTCCCCAGGCGATCGGCGTAGATGGTGCCGTGGAGCCCGATGAACATCCAGCGCGACACATAGAGCAGCGGGCCGGTGCGGAAGAAGAGCTGCGAGAGCCCTCCCGATCGAACGTTCATGCGAACGTCGGTGAAGACGCGCCAGTCGAGCCGGGGAAAGGCCGGGGCCGGGGCCGTGATCACCGGGACTCGGGCCTCGGCCCAGAGCCAGGTCTCGAAGTCCGCGCGCGCGGGCAGCGCGGCGACGAGGACGGCAACACCGAAGAGGGTCGGAGCAATGCGCTTCACGCGTCGCTTTGAGCCACAGCCCACGCCGCGAATCAAGGGGTTGGTCGCGGCGGTAAGGTTAATCCCTGCGCCACCGGCCTTGAGCGAGATCAGAAACAGCGGCGCCGTGCCTTCCTGGAACGAGCGCACCCGCTCGCGCCGCGCCGCCTGGGGGGTCTGGCCGTCGAGGTAGACGAAGTCGATCCCGCGGGCGTCGAGCGCCTCGCGCACCAGCGCCAGGTGCGAGGTGAACTGGCTGAAGACGAGGGGGCGCTGCCCCTCGGCCCGCAGCTCCTCCACGAGCTCGAGCAGGCGCGTGAGCTTGGATGAGACGAGCTTGGAGCGGGGATCGTAGAGGCGCGGGTGCGAGGCGAGGAGCCGCAAGCGGGTGAGCGCCGCGAGGACCTCGATGCGCCGCTCCTGCTCTTTCAGCTTCGATTTGAGCGTCTCGAGGTCGGAGAGGGCCGCGAGGCGGGCGTCTTCGTAGAGCTGCGACTCGGCGCTCGAGAGGACGACAGGCACGCGCACCTCGGTCCGCGCCGGGAGCTCGGTCTCGACCTCGAGCTTGGTTCGCCGGAGGAGAAAGGGGGCGAGCACGCGCGAGAGCGCGGGCGCCGCGGCAGGATCGGTCTGCTTCTCGATCGGCGTCGCGTAGCGATCGCGGAACGACGACCAGGCGCCGAGCAGGCCGGGGAACACCACCGTGAACAGGCTCCAGATCTCGCCGGTGTGGTTCTCGATCGGCGTGCCGGAGAGCGCGAATTTGAAGTCGGCTCGCAGCGCCCGCGCGGCGACCGACTCGCCCATCACCGAGCGAGGCATGGTGACCGGCAGGTGCTGCGCCCACTTCGCGAGCGACTGAAGCAGCACGACGCGGCTCTCGGGCGGGAAGACGTTGCCGTCGCGCAGGAGCACGTCGAGCAGCGCCTTGAGCTCGGCTTTGACGTCGAGGAGCGTGAGCCGTTGCCCATCCCAGAGGAAGAGAACGTCTTCGGGGCGAGCCTTGCGCGCGCGCTCGGCGAGGCTCTTGTGCAGCGCCGTCCCTTCGACCCCGACGCTCACCCGCACCGCGCTGTGGCGCTCTTCGGCGACCAGGCCGAGGGGAGCGCGATCGATGCGCACCTCGCGGTGGGGCGCGTCGCGAAGGACCACGCGCGGGTGATCGATGAGGGCGTCGAGCAAGGCCCGCGGCGCGAAGCCCTCGCGCTCCGGCAACAGCGCGGCGACGCGGGCGTCTTCCGGGGCGAGCTTGGCCCCGTACACCATCAGCAGGTGCCGGCGGCCGATCAGCGCGGGCACGCCGAGCTGGCCCTTCTTGCCGAGCTTTTGTAGCCAGGGCGTCACCTCGACGCCGACCTCGTCAACGACGTGGACGCGCCACCCGAGCGCGACGCCGGCGCGCGCGACGGGGCTCTCATCGAGGGCGTGATCGATCGCCAGCAGCGTGCGCTCCCACGCGGGCCGCGCGATCTCGTCGAGCGCCTGGAGGGGCTTCGCGGTCTGAAGGTTGTCTGCCGGGGGATCCACGAGCTCGCCTTGGCAGAGGTTCCGCGGGGCGTCACGGGCCTCGAGCCCTGCACCTGAACCATGCCGGATCGACCCTCGGAGTCGATTTGCGCTCACTGGTTGCCGCCGGACCACCCCTCGGGGTCGATCAGGGGTCGAGCCGATCGCGCCCGTCGGCGTGGAGGGACACGGCGACAGGCACCATGCACGCGTCGTACTTCGAGATGGGCACGAGGGATCGCCAGGGCAGATACCCGAGCTCGCTCTGGCAGCGCGGCCCGAACATGCCTTTCCAGAAGCCGATGTAGAGGCTTTGCCCGAAGTCCGAGGTCACCAGGAGCGGTCGGTCGGTCGGCACGCCACCGCGGTAGAGGAGGCGCGAGACGTTGCGCAGGTTGGTCGTGGTGTGTCGTGCGTGCGGCTCGACCAGGATCGCCTCCTCCGGGACGCCGTGCGCCGAGCGGAGGTATTTCTTCATCTCGATGGCTTCGGAGTACGGGGTCCTGTCCGGGTGCACGTGCCCGCCGGAGAGCACGATCAGCGGGGCTACCCCGGCCGCGAAGCGCTGCGCCGCGAGATCGGCGCGCGCCTGGCCCACCGGCGCGAGCGCCACGTCCGGCACGTCGGGCCCTTGGCCCGGTACCAGGATGACGGTGAAAGGGAATGACGCCCAATCAATGCTCGGGATATGGGCCAGGGCCTTGGCGTTCTCGCCTTGATCGAGCGGCTCGTAGCGTGAGGCTTCGTCGCGCAGGTCGGCTGTGAGCGCCGCGAGGTCGACGTCGAGCAGCGGCTCGAAGAACGCAAAGAGCGAGGGATGCGCCGCGGCGACGCTCTTGACCACCTCGAGGAGCTTCGCTCCGCCGAGCGACGTTGCCTCGGCGTCGAAGGCGGCGCCGAGGGCGGTGACGAGATCGCGAAAGGCGGCCTTGACGAGATCGCCGTCGCCCCGCGTCGCGTGGAGCCCGAAGCGGCCCGAGGCGCGCATGCTCTTCGCCAAGGAGGTGAGTTTGCCGCTGGAAGCGAGACGCGCGCTCAGGGCGTCCGCCGCGCTCGCGGCCTCGGCGTCGGTCCACGTCAGCGCGGCTCGTTGACAGACCACGTCGTCAACGCACTTGGCGGGCGCCGCGCGGAGGCGCTCGTCACGGTCCTTGGCGACGGCGGCGAGGGCGATGTCGGCGGCGAGATCGGCCAGCAGCGCGCCGTCGCCGCGCAGCAACGTGGCGAGGAAGAAGGCTTTGTCCTGCTCGATGGAGGTGCCCTTCGGCAAAGCATACGTGGGTGACCACTGCGCCTCCGCGGCGGCGGCGATGGCCGGATCTTCCCCGCTGTCGGCCGTGATCGGGCACGCCGCCGGATCGAGCGGGGGTAGCGGCTCTGCGCCTCCCCCTCCGGCTCCCGTGCCCCCGGCTCCTCCGGCTCCACCCGTACCCGTCGAGGTGCTCGATGCAGTACCGCTCGGCCCGGGATCGCTCGTGCAGCCCAGCGCGACGGACAGGAGCGCAGCAGCGATGGAGGAAGAGAAGCGCATCTTACTTCCAGGCGATATCGTGAAGCAGCACTCGGCTGCCGCTCACCGCGACGCCGCCGCGCAGCGGCAGCGTGACGACATGATTCGCTGTCTTCCCGTTCACGGTCGCCGTCACGGACGCGCCGGGGCCGAAGTCAACGGCGATGCTGCCGGTGCCATCGCCGAGGGACGCGGGGGCTTTGCCCGCGGCGCTCGAGACCATGTTTCCGCCGCTGTAGCCGAAGAGCTGGAGACTACCGGTCTGGGAGATCATGAGGGTGAGGTAGTTGTTCTCGTCCTGGTAGCCCACCACCACGCCCGCAAACCAGGTCTGCGCCGAGGGCACGTCGTAGCGCGCCTCGAAGTGGGTCGGGGTCTTTCTCGTCACGGCGAAGCTGAAGAACATCGGGCTGTCGCCGAGCGTCTCGTGCTGGCCGAGGTGGGTCCACTCGATGAAGATCGGGTGCATCGGCTCCTGGGCGGTCGCGACGTGGAGCGCGAGCGGGGCCGTGAGCGCCGCCGGATCGCCCACCAGGGTCGCGAACGAGGGATTGGGCAGGTTCGCGTCCACGGCGTCGCGGTACGCCTTGAAGGCGTCGTGGTGCGCGCCGCCGGCGCTGTGCTCCAGGAACTCGTAAATGGCCCACGACACGGCGCGGCTCGGCTTCACGGGGCCGTCGACGATGCTGCCGAGATTGAACCCGGCGCTGGTCACCTCGGGGAGGGCCGCGGCGGGGATGTCCTCCCAGCTCAGCAGCGGAACGACGCCGAGCTCGACGCAGTGACCGTCCCAGTCGTGGCGACCCAGCGATTCGGCCACGCCTTCGACGTACCAGAACGGGGGGTTCTGCCCCTGGAGCCGCGCGAGGTAATGAAACTGATGAGTGGCCTCGTGGAGCAGGAGCACGTGGGTGTAATAGGGGTTGCCCTGCTTGTAGAGATAGGCTGTCTTCGTCGGGGGCGCGTAGTAGCCGCCGGCCTCGGGGGGCACGATGAGGCCGTCGGCCATCAGCCCTGCGGCCCAGCTCGGCTCGTCGGCGAAGAACTTCACCGCCAGCCGCTCGTTGGCGGCGAGGGGCGGAGTCGCCGTGAAATATGCTTTGAAAGCCGGGTAGGCGGCCCGCCTCCCGTGCCTGAGCTGCTCGTGCTCGTGCTCGTGCTCTCCGCGCCGCCGGAGCCACCGGCGCCGCCGGAGCCGCCGGCTCCACCCGCGCTGCCGCTCGAGCTCGTAACGCCGGTCGCGGCGGCGGCGCTGCTCTGGCTCGCGGGCTCGTCCCCGCTCGAACAGGCAGGGACGGCGGCGAGGAGCGATGTAAGAGCGAGCGAAGAGAAGACGAATCGAGATAAATCCATCAGAGCACGCTACAGATTTCCCTCCGCGTGTCCATGAGAAGCCCCCAGAAACAGCTTGATCGTCGCGCAGGATCCTCACCGAAGGGGCCGAGTACGGCCGTCTCGGGTGGGGAGGGGCCATGTAACACGGCTCTGGACACGTCGTCACCGCTCGAGGAAGTTTTGTGATAGGACGCCGGGGCCATGAAAGCTTCCTATCACTGGCTCAAAGCCCTCCTCCCTGGCCTGGATCTGTCCCCCGCTGAGCTCGCCGAGCGCTTCACCCGCGCCGGCGTCGCCGTTGATTCGGTGAGCGAGTACGGCGCCGGGACGGCGGACATCGTCGTCGCGGCGGTGGTGAAGATCGAGCCGCACCCCAAGCGCGAGAAGCTGCGCCTGGTGACGGTCGACCGGGGCGGCCTGGAGCAGCGGGTGGTCTGCGGCGCGCCCAACGTGCCCGAGCCCGGGGGGCTGGTGTGCTTTGCGCCGCTCGGGACGACGCTGCCCGCGGCCGGGATGACGCTGACGCCGCGGGATATCGGCGGGGTGGTGAGCGAGGGGATGCTCTGCTCGGAGACGGAGCTCGGGCTGACCGGCAGCGGGAAGAGCGCCGCGGCGGATCACGAGGGCGATCACGGGATCCTGATCCTCCCGCCCGGCACGGCGAAGCCCGGGACGCCGCTGCGCGCGGCGCTGCCCGCGGTGCACGACTTCATCTTCGACATCGACGTCACGGCCAACCGGCCGGACTGCCTCGGCCACGTCGGGCTCGCGCGCGAGGCCTCGGCGCTGCTCGGGCGCGCGTTCGCGGCGCAGGCGCCCGAGGCCCCCAAGCGCGTGACGCACGATGCGATCGGCAAGCACGTCACGGTGACGATCGAGGACACCGAGCGCTGCCCCCACTACGGCGCGGCGATGGTCGTGGACGTCACCGTCGGCCCCTCGCCGCTCTGGCTGCGCTACCGTCTCGAAAGCCTGGGGATCAGGGCGATTTCGAGCATCGTCGACATCACCAATCTGATCCTGCTCGAGTTCGGGCACCCGATGCACGCCTTCGATCTCGACCTCGTCCGCGGCAGCAAGATCGTGGTGCGGCGCGCCGCCCCGGGCGAGCCGCTGAAGACGCTCGACGGCGTGGCGCACACGCTGGTGAGCGACGATCTGGTGATCGCCGACGCCGAGGGGCCGGTGGCGCTCGCCGGGGTCATGGGCGGCGCGGGGAGCGAGATCCGGAGCACCACGAAGCGCGTGCTCCTCGAGTGCGCGTACTTCAGCCCGCGCGGCGTGCGGCGATCGGCGCGGCGTCACGGGATCCACAGCGAGTCGAGCCATCGCTTCGAGCGCGGCGTCGATCCGGCCGATATCCCCGATGTGCTCGCTCATGCGGCCTCGCTCCTCACCGCGCTGAGCGCGGGCAGCGCGATCCCGGGGACGATCCTCGCGGGGATCCCCGTCGCCGTGCCCGCGCCGATCCGCCTGCGCGAGGCGCGGATGAACGCGCTCGTCGGCGCGCCGATCCCCTTCGACGAGGCGAAGAAGATCCTCGTCGATCTCGGCTTCGAGGTGAGCCCCAGCCTCGACGCCGACGCGCACGAGGTCGTGGTCACCACGCCGACGCACCGCCCCGACATCGCGGGCGAGGCCGACTTGATCGAGGAGATCGTGCGCGTGCGCGGCCTCGACAGCGTCCCGACCCAGCTCCCGGCGATCCGGCCGCAGGCGCCGCGATCGACGCTGGTGCTGGAGAACCTGATCCGCCGCGCCGCGGTCGAGGTCGGCCTGAGCGAAGCGATCACCTACGGGTTCACGTCGCCGAAGGAGCTCGCCGCGCTCGGGCTCCCGAAGGCGACGCGGATCATCGCCAACCCGATGACCGAGGATCGCAGCGTGATGCGGACGAGCCTGCTCCCCGGCCTGCTCGAGGCGCTGCGCCGCTCGCGTCGTCACGGCGTCTCCGACGTGCGCCTCTTCACCACGGCCGCGCGCTTCCTCGAGACGAGCCCGCCCGGCGTGCTGCCGGACGAGGTGCCCTCGTTCGCGGCGGTGATCGCCGGCCACCGGCACCCCGTTCTGCAGAAGCCGATCGAGGTCGACGTCTACGACGCCAAGGGCGTGATCGTGGAGATCGTCGAGCGCGTCGCCCACGGCGCCGCCATGGTCGCGCACCAGCCCGCGGATCGCCGCGCGCCCTATCTCCACCCGCGCGGCGCGGGCGACGTGATCGTCGGCGGCGTTCACGTCGGCAGCTTCGGTCCGCTCCACCCCGACGTGGTCACGGCGCTCGATCTCGACGGGGGCTGCCTGATCCTCGAGCTCGATCTCCGCGCCCTGGAGCAGGTCGGGCTCAATACGCCGAAGTACCGCCCGATCCCGATGCTCCCTGCGGCCACGCGCGACATCGCCCTCGTGGTCAGCGACGACGTCGAGGCCGGCACGGTGGGCACCGCGGTGCGCGAGGTCGCGGGCGATCTCTGCGAGTCAGTGGAGCTCTTCGATCTCTTCCGCGGCGCGGGGATCGCCGAGGCGCATCGGTCGCTGGCGTTCCACGTGGTCTATCGCGATCCGAAGGCGGCGACGGATCCGGAGCGCGCGAAGACGCTGACCGACGAGGAGGTCGACAAGCGCCACGCGGCGGTGGTCGCGGCGGTGAAGGAGCGGTTCGGCGCGGTGCTCCGCGCGTAACCGAGGCGGAGCGCGCCGAGCGAAGTCGTTCCGCCGCAGCGTCGCGGGCAACTCCGCTACGCTTTCTCTCCATGAAGCGCCCTGCCCCGCCGCCCGAGCGCGCCTCGCTCGCCGGCGCGCTGATCGTCGTGGTCCTCAAGCTCGTCTGGGCGGCCGTGGTGATCGCGACGCCGCTCCTCGGCGCGTGGGTCTCCTCGTCGCTCGCGGCGTACTTCAACGGCCCGACCGCGCTCGCCGCGGCCGCGGGCCTCCTGCTCTTCCCGGCGCTCCCGCTCGCGTGGGACGTGTGGGTGACGAAGCGCCGACTCCGGAATCCGAAGAAGGCCGGCGCGCCGCGGGTGCTCACGTTCTGGGATCGCCTCATCCTCCGCACGCTCGCGGTGAACCTCGTCTTCCTCGGCGTCCTGCTCGGGACCAATCCGGCCAAGGGCTTCACCGCGCTCTCGACGCGCGGCGACTGGATGCTCGACGGGCGCCACGGCGCCTCGGCCGAGGCCGCGCGCAAGCAGCTCTTTCGCGCGGCGGATCGCCTCGAATGGATCTACCTCGCGGTCCACAAGAACCCCTTCGATGAAGAGAGCGAGCAGAAGAGGGACGCCGACGGCGGGACCTCGGGGACGCCGGCTCCGACGACGACCACCACGCCCACGCCCACGCCCACGCCCACGCCGACCGCGACGACGCCGACGCCGGTCGACACCGCGAAGCCCACGCCGAGCCCGACACCGGCCCCGACGCCCGCGCCGGATCAGCCTTCACGCGACGGGGCGGCGGGCGCGTGGCCCTTCCCGCAGACGCTCGATCCGCTGGTGAACGAGATCCCCGCCGCCTCCGAGGCCAGCATCGAGAGCGTCGCCCGCTACATCGCCGATCGCGCCTCGGATCCGGCGCGGCGGCTCAAGGCCGCGCACGACTGGGTCGCCGATCGCATCGCCTACGACGCGCCCTCGTACGCCGCGCACCTCTACCCGCCGCAGGACGCGCAGACGGTGTTTCGTACCCGCACCGGCGTCTGCGCCGGCTACGCGAAGCTCCTCGAAGCGATGGGCCGCGCGCTCGGGATCGAGGTGCTCTACGTGGTCGGCGACGCGCGCACCTCGGGCTCGAAGGAGCGCGGCGACTCTCACGCCTGGAACGTCGCCAAGCTCGATGGCCGCTACGTCTTGATCGACGCCACCTGGAACAGCGGCTACATCGACGGTCCGACCTTCACGAAGCGCTACCGGAGCGACTACTACGCCGCTCCGGCGGCGGTGTTCGGCCTCGATCACTTCCCCGACGAGGCCCGCTGGCAGCTCCGGGACAAGGCGATCTCGCGCGGCGAGTTCATGCGCCAGCCGATGATGACGCCGCGCTTCTACGCCGAGGCGCGCGAGCTGGTCACGCCGGATCGATCCCAGGTCACCGTGAAGGGCTCGCTCTCGATCGTGATCAACAACCCGAGAAAGCTCTTCACGCTCGCCAGCTTCTCCCCCACGGCCGGCGGCGAGGGGAAGCGCTGCGCCATCATCGACGGCGAGACGACGCGCGTCGACTGCGCCTTCCCGAGCGCGGGCGAGTACGTGGTGAAGCTCTTCAGCAACGCGAAGCCGGCGGGGACGTTCGACTACATTGGCCAGTTCGAGGCCAACAACGGCGGTTGACTCGACCGCTCTTCAGCCAACCTTCCGCTTTCGCTCTTCGTCTTCCTCGAACTCTGCGTCGATGACACCCTCCTTCGAGTCGCCTGCGGAGCGCGCCCCGGAGGGAGGTGGAGCCCCTGCGCCCGGCGCTGCCGCGCTCTGGTACATCAGCGTTGCGAGCCGGTGCGACTCTCTCTCGAGCTTGTCGAGAGCGGCCGTGACCGCCGCGTCGTCCTGCTTCTCGATCGCCTCGCGCGCCGCCGTGATCGCCTCCTGAAGCGCCGTGGTCTCGCCCTCGGGCAGCTTGTCCCTGCTCTCGGCGATCGTCTTCGCCATCGTGTAGCAGAGGTTGTCGAGCCTGTTCCGGCGCTCGATCTCCTCGCGTCGCTTCCTGTCGTCGGCCTCGTTCCGGGCGGCCTCTTCGATCATCTTCTGGATGTCGTGCTCTTTCAGGCCACCTGAAGCCGTGATGGTGATCCGCTGATCCTTGCCCGTGGCCACGTCCTTGGCGTGGACCGAGAGGATCCCGTTGGCGTCGATGTCGAAGGCCACGTCGATCTTCGGCACCCCCCGAGGCGCGGGCAGGATTCCATCGAGATGGAAGCGCCCGAGCGTGCGGTTGTAGCGGGCCTCGGCCCGTTCGCCCTGGAGGACGTGCACCTCGACCGAAGGCTGGTTGTCCGCCGCGGTGGAGAACATCTCCTTCTTCTCCGTCGGGATCCGCGTGTTGCGCGGGATCATCACCGTCATCACCCCTCCGAGCGTCTCCACGCCGAGCGAGAGCGGCGTCACGTCGAGGAGCAGCAGATCCTTGACCTCGCCGGTGAGCACGCCGGCCTGCACCGCGGCGCCGACGGCCACGACCTCGTCTGGATTGACGCCCTTGTGGGGCTCTTTCCCGAAGTAGCTCTTGACGGTCTCGTACACCAAGGGAATGCGCGTCGAGCCGCCGACGAGGACGACCTCGTCGATCTGCTTCGAGGTCTTCTTCGCGTCGTCGAGGGCCTTGCGCACAGGCTCCATCGTCCGATCCACGAGCGGCTTCATCATCTGCTCGAGCCGGGCCCGGGTGAGCCGCTTCTGGAGGTGCTTGGGCCCGGTCGCGTCCGCCGTGAGGAATGGGAGGTTGATGGTCGTCTCCTGCACGTTCGACAGCTCGATCTTGGCCTGCTCGGCCGCGTCCTTGAGGCGCTGCAGCACCATCTTGTCATTGGAGAGGTCGATGCCGGACTCCTTGCGGAACTCCGCGACCAGCCAGTCCATGATCAGGTGATCGATGTCGTCTCCGCCGAGGTGGGTGTCGCCGTTGGTGGAGATGACCTGAACGATGCTGTCGCCGACCTCGAGGATCGAGATGTCGAACGTCCCTCCGCCGAAGTCGTAGACGGCGATGACCTCTTCCTTCTTCTTGTCGAGCCCATAGGCCAGCGCCGCCGCCGTCGGCTCGTTGACGATGCGCTTGACCTCGAGGCCGGCGATGCGCCCCGCGTCCTTCGTCGCCTGGCGCTGCGCGTCGTTGAAGTAGGCCGGGACGGTGATCACCGCGTCGGTGACCTTCTCACCCAGGTAATCCTCGGCGGCCTTGCGGAGCTTCTGCAGGACCTTCGCCGACACCTCCGGCGGGGTGACGGTCTTGCCCAGGACCTCGAACACCGCGTCTCCGTTGGGCGCCGACGCGACCTTGAAGGGGACGCGCTTGGCCTCTTCGGCTACCTCGTCGTACCGCCTCCCGATGAACCGCTTGGCCGAGTAGATGGTGTTCGCGGGGTTGATCACGGCCTGTCGCTTCGCGATCTGTCCCACGAGGGTCTCGCCCCGCTCATCCCAGGCGACGACCGACGGCGTGAGACGCGAGCCCTCCTCGTTGGAGATGACCTTTGGCTCTCCGCCCTCCATCACCGCGACGACGCTGTTGGTCGTGCCCAGATCGATCCCGATTGTTCTACCCACGGCTACGCCACCTTCCTCTCGGGCTCGTCCGCCGCCGAGCCCTCGGATAGGGAACGACCCTCTCCAGCATGGCTACGGCGCAAGCGAACCTCGGGCCAATCGCCGGAGGACCGAGGTCTTCGTCAACCTATCGAGGAGAGATCTGCATGGTCACGATCGCCCGGCGCACAGCCCCGCTCGTCGGATCCCGAGCGCGCCGTGCTCACCTCCGGTTGGCCCTCTCTTGCGGACGCGCGCACCTCTTGCCGCGGGGGGTGGTTGATCGGGCTCGGCGTGGGCCCGGGATCCGCGCCCGCGCCTGAGCGCCGCCTCCCCTCGAGCGCAGTCAGGCTGATCCGCGCTCACCCATGAAGTGCTGTCGATCCATGGGTGAGCACAGGAGCTGCTCAGGGAGGGCAGGCGGCGGCGCCCATGTCGTACGCCGTGCAGTACGCGTCGGCGCTGCAGAGCGTCTTGCAGGTCGTGCAGTACAGGCAGCTATCGTAGGCGTGATAGAGATCGATCGCCGTCTGCGCACCCGCGGGATCGTTCGGGAGCATCGCCTTGAGCTTGGCGAAGCAACCGAACGTGCAGCAGGCGCCCTCCGCGGAGGTCGCGCAGCCGTTGTCCTGATCGTAGGCGCAGTTGTAGAGCTGGACGCAGTTCTTGTTGCCGAAGCAGGCGTCGTGCACCGTATTGCACTCCTTCGAGGGCGCGCCCTTGTCCAGATCGGTGCATGCCTGGCAGTCCGCGTAGTTGCCCATCATCCCCGTGCCGGTGCTCGAGGCGCTCGACCCGCCGGTCGTCGTCGTCGGCCCGCCGGACGTCGTCGTCGGCCCGCCGGACGTCGTCGTCGCCGGCGACCCCGTGGTCGTTGTGTCGCCGCCGGTCCCGCCGCCGCCGCTACCGTTGCCGCCGCTGCCGCTCGAGGTCGCGCTCGTTGTGTCGCCGCTCGAGCTGCTGGTGCTGGAGCCGCAGCCCGCCCCCGAGGACGCGAAGATACCCGCCGCGCCAACCATGCCGAGGCCAACCTTCCACCACGATGAAGCGATCATTTCAAGTCTCCTTTGGATTCAAGCGGACGCCCACGCCGAGCGCCCTGAACGATCTCTTCTATCACCCGCGGCCCGCGGGTGTCGCCGATCGCGGCGCGACGCGGCGCTCTCGACCTGTTCTCACGCCGGCGGAGTCGCGGCTCTCCGCAGCCCCTGACACGCGGCCAAGAAATGTCTGGCTCGGCCCATTCCATCCCTTGCGCCGATCACGAGTTGTCATGAGACTGTAACGTTCCTGTGACCGTCCTGCCGGATTCCATCCCCCCGTCCTTGTCGCCGCCCCCCGAGCAACCGCGTCCGGCGGCGCGCACAAGCAAGCGCAAGCCGCAGGCCCGGCTCCGCGCCATCAGCGGTGGGCAGGCGGTCGCCGACTGGGCTTCGCTCTTCGGCGATCTCGGCCGGAGCTCTTCCCTCCACCCGGCCGACGATCCCCCGGTCGAGTGGCGCGTCCACGACCGGACCCACCTCGAGTTCGCGATCGATTACCCGGTGACGGCCGCGCGCGGCCAGCACACCTGGGAGGCCTTTTTCTTCCTGCCCGAGAGCTTCCGGCTCCACGAAGACAGCTACGACAAGAAGGCCATCTACGACGATCTCTGGTCGTACGTGCGCTACGCGGTGCCGCAGGTGCCGTTCTTCCAGCTCGCCGAGCGTCGCCGCGGCGGCCCGCTCGCCCGCGCGCGCGACACCCTCGCGGCGGCGGCCGGCACGCAGGACGGCTCGAAAGAGTCCGCCGCGGCGATGCAGCGGCTCCGCCTCTACGCCTGCCTCGTGCGCGCCGCAGGCGTCTCGTCGATGCGAGAAATCGAGCGCGAGATCGAGCTGCGCGAGCCCTCGCCGCAGCGGCTGCGCGCGCTGGTGGTCCCCTTCGTGACGACGTGCGGCGCGGTCGCCGGCGCGCTGCGCGAGCTGATCGACGAGACCGCCGCGCTCCCGATCCCGGGCGAGGCGCGCATCGCCGCGCGCTGGACCGACGAGGACGTGTCGATGGTGATCGAGACGCTCTGCGCGACGCTGGGGATCGCCATCGAAAACCGCGCCAAGGCCGTGCCCAGCCTGCGCGGCTACGCCGAGCCGCTCGCAGCCCACGCGGTCGAGCAGGCCCGGCACCGTCGCACCCGCGGGTACGGATCGCTCGGCTCCGCCGACGCGAGCGAGCGCGACATCGAGCACCTCGAGTTCCGCCGCCACGTGCTCAAGCGCTTCACCTCGTCGGTGCTGTGGCTCTCGCTCGAGGTCCACGAGGCCGCCGCGTGGGTGGTCCACGCGCTCTATGCGTTCGCCGCGGCCGTGGCGATGGCCTTCGCGCTCGCCGCCGGCTTCCGCGCCACGCCGATGACGGAGAGCTTCTTTCGTTACGCCGTCGTCGTCGTCATCGCCTACGCCGTGAAGGATCGCCTCAAGGCCTTTTTGCAGAGCGTGTTCGCCGGGTGGATCGCGCGGCGCTTCCCCGATCGCAAATGGGCGATCCTCGATCGCGAGCGCGGCCGACGCGTCGGCAACGTCCACGAGCGCGCGGCGTTCCTGCCGTTCAACAGCCTCCCGGCCGCGGTGCTCTCCAAGCGCCGGAGCACCCGCGAGCACCCGCTGGAGGAGCACGCGCGGCCCGAGCGCGTGCTCTGGCACCACAAGACGATCTCGGTCGCCGCCGAGGCGCGCGGCAAGGAGAACGGCGATTTCCCGATGATGACGGAGATCTTCCGCCTCAACCTGCGCCGGTGGCTCTCCCACACCGACGATCCCAACCGGAAGATCGTCTTCGCCGATCCGGAGGACGCGCGCGTTTACTCGGCGACGGCGCGGCGAGTCTACAACGTCAACGTCGTGTACCGGCTGTCGACGAGCGGGGCCGACTCGCCCTGGCACCGGCTGCGGATCGTGGTCTCGCGCAAGGGGATCGAGCGGATCGATCCGATCTGCTGAGCGGCCGTCAGCGGCGCGCAGCGATGGACTTGCGGATCGCGGCGAGCTTTGCTGTGTCGTCGTAGACCACGGCGTCGCCGACGAGGTGGACGCCGAGCTCGTTCCAGAGGGCGTCGAGATCGGTGGTGACGGGGGCGCCGCCGAGCTTCGCCCGCAGGTCGCGCAGCACCGTCCCTCCGGCGTCACGATCGCCTTCTTCCAGCGCGCGATCCACCGTCCAGGTGACGCCGACGTTGCCGCCCTGCGCGAGGATCCGGCGGAGGGCGTCGTCGAGCGAGCGGGCGTTGTTGGTGCTCTTGCGGATGGCGACGTCGGCGAGGAACCAGAAGAGCGCTCCGCCCCAGTAGCGGCGACCCCAGGAGTCAGTGTGATCGAGGCCGTTATCGCCGGGCTGAGGTTGCCCCTGCGGGAGCCCTTCGAGGAGATCGTGAAAGATCTCGTCGGGCTCGAGGAGGCCGGCGCGCACGCGGATCAGCGGCTCGACGTACGTCGCCAGCCCCTCTTCGATCCAGGCGCTGCCCACGTTGGGAAAGGCAACGTGGACGAGCTCGTGGACCAGGATCCAGTCGTTGGCGAGCGCTCGGGCGCTGACGTGCTCGCCGAGCGAGAGCATCACCGAGGCGCCGCCGGAGCCCATGGTCGAGCCGCCGCCGACGCCGCGATCCGACGTGAAGAGCACGTGGAGCGCCGCGTGCGGGACGGGGAAGCGGCCGTAGTACGAGGCCACCGCGCGCGCCCGGACCTCGATCCAGCGGGCGATCGCCTCGCGCCCGAGGGCCGGCGCGCCGCCGCTCATCGCGACGGTGATCTCGCCGTCGGGGAGATCGAGGCGCGTCGCTGCGGCGAGGCCAAAGGCCGCGTAAGGCGAGCCATGGAGGTCGACGATGCGACCCTCCTGCGCGGAGGCGACGCCCGGCGCGGGGAAGAGGCCGTTGACGTAGCCGAGGCCCGAGGGCGTGCTCACCTGAAGGCGAAATCGATCGTCGGGCAAGGAGGGTACGGGGCGGAGCAACCAGCTGGACGAGGGCGCGAGGAAGGCGCCGCGGTGAACGAGGGCGGCGTCGCGCTCATCGAGCGATCGCGCGGCGTCACCGAGCAAGACGCGGTAGCGGGCGCGGCAGGGCGCGTGATCGCAGCGGGAGAAATCGAAGCCGTCGGCGCTGAAATCGGCGAGCGTCCAGCTCTCCCCGTCGTCGCTGACGCGGAGGTCGCGCAGGAACGGGAGCAGCGACCGCGCGCCGCGGAGGCGCGACGTGCCCTTGGGGAGATCGACGGCGACGCAGAGCTCCTCGGCGCCGGGGCCGGCGGCGACCTCGTAGCGGTACGGCGGCGCGCCCGCGCTCGGGGGCGCAAGCGGCGCGGGGTACGCGCAGCGCGGCGCCGGGCCCGGGGCGGCGCAGCCGGCGGAGAGCAGGGCGAGGAGCGTCGCGAAGAAGAGCGAGGGACGGCGTTCGCGCATGCGCGTCGGCGACGGGGCTACTTCGGCGTCTCGATCGGATCGGTGCCGACAGCGACCGTGCCGCCGTTGGCGATCCACTGGAAGTTATCGACCAGCGCGGTCGAGTCGTACGACGGGTCGCCGGTGTCCCAGATGGTGAAGCGAATCGAGACCTCGTCACCGCCCTTGATCGGGGCTTGCGTCTTCAGCCAGCTCGTTCCTCCGGCGTCGTTCCACTCGTTGAAGCCTGTGCCTTGCATCGCGCTCGTGCCGAGAGCGCAGTTGTTGCAGACCGAGAAGAAGGCGATGTTGACGCTGACCGGGTTGGACTTGCTGTCGAACGAGATGTTGCCATTGATCGAGCCCGCCGGCGGCGGGTTCACGAGGGCGATGAACTGATCGTTGAACGTTTTGCAAATCCACTCAGGGTATTCGAACGTGTAGAAGAAGAAGCTGAACGAGTACCCCGTCGCGTTCGTCGGGGACCGCAGCTTCAGCTCGAGGGCCGTATCATCGTAGATGTCGGTGTTGCCCTGGCACCCGGCGACCTTCTGGGGGAAGCCGGGGGGCGCGGTGCCCTTGTTGTTGCTCGTGCACATGAGCGAGCCACAGGAGTCGGACTGGCCCGGTGTGCGAGCGTGGCCGGAGGACATCGCGAACAGGCGCTTGCCGCCCTGGGGGTTCACGTTGGGCCCGAAGCCGGGTTGAAGGCCTACCTGGGTCCCCGGGCTGAAGCTCGTGCCGTTGGCGCGCACGTACTTGGCCTCGAGCACGCCCCACTTCCTGTCGGCCGTCGTCGCCACCTTGCAAAGCTCGATGGCGTTGGCCGCGTGCATCGCGTTGCCGTCGGCGAGCGCGAGGGTATCGTCGCAGGTCGGGGCCACGTTGTCGGCCTTACCGTCACAGTCCTCGTCGGCGCTGGGCGGTACGCCGCCGTCGGCGTCGGCCACGGCGATGACCTCGATCGCGCCGGGGTTCACGTTGGCGTCGCAGTCGTTGCAGTCCCCCTGCTGGACGGTGAAGCCGTCCTTGTCGAGGTCCTCGTCCGCGCCGGACTCGCAGTTGGGCCCCGTCGTGCTCCCGCCCGAGCCGCTCAGGCCGCCGTCGATCCCGAGGTCGCCGCCGATGCCGCTGCCCGAGCTCGTCCCGCCGTTGCCACCCGAGGTGACAATGTTGCCTCCGCCCCCCGATCCCGTCGTGAAGGTCCCCGCGTTGGGGGCGTTGGCCGAGCACGCCACGAACAGCGCCGCTCCACCGGACACGCTCACGACCACCAAGGCACCGCGCAGAGCGCGAAAACGAGATAACATCGTCAGAACGTAGCCGAGTTACTGCCATCTCGGTAAGCACCAAGTCTCCGCATCTACGCCTTCCATCGATGCTGCACTTTGCCAGTATTCGCTGATAGGGAGCGGCCTGAGCGATCCGGGTTGACGCAGGGTTGAACCTATTTTGCTTGCTTTTCAGCACGTGGTCAGGTCGTCGCGACCCAGAGCAGAAGCCTCCGTCCGCGGCTCCCCGCCCCGACGAGTTCATGGAAGGATGCCCCGGTCATGGGTATCCAGCTCAGCTTGCTGCTCGCTCCGCCCGCGAGCGCGCCCGATCCGCGCGAAGACCGTTCGGAGCCGAACGTCTGGGTCCGGCGCCTGTGGATCCTCCGTGAGCTCCGGGCCGGGGACCCGCACGTCGTGCGGCGCGTCGAGCTCCGCCGCGGGCTCAACATCCTCTGGGCCGCGCCCACCGACGTCGGCGTCGACAACCGCCTCTTCCAGGGACGGCTCAGCGGCCACACCGCGGGAAAGACCACGTTTTGCCGGCTGATCCGCCACCTCCTCGGCGAGCCGACGTTCGCGACGCAGGCCGGCCGCCACCGCCTCCGCGGCAAGCTCCCGTCGGCGTGGGTCGTGGGCGAGGTGATGATCGGCGGCGAGCTCTGGACGGCGGCGCGACCGCTGGGGATCGGGCCGCACCCGTTCGCGGTGCGCGGCGCGCCCATCGACGGCGTCTTCTCGGGCAGCGAGCGCCTCGACTACAAAGCCTTCGTCGCCGCGATCGAGGCCGCGACGGTGGTGAATCTGCCGGTGACGCGCTTCGCCGGCGAGGACGCGCCGATCCGCTGGGAGAACGTGCTCCCGTGGCTGTCGCGCGATCAGGAGAGCCGCTTCGCGAGCTTCATCGAGTGGCGCGACAGCACGAGCGAGTCGGAGAGCCCGCAGCTCACCGCCGACGATCGCCACCTCCTCGTGCGCACGATGCTCGATCTGATCTCCGACGAGGAGCGCGCCGAGCAGGCGAAGAACGCGCGCCTGGTGGCGAAGAAGCAGCTCGCGGCCGAGCGGGCCCCGCTCCTCGCGCACCAGGCCGAGGTCGACGACAAGCGCCTCGCCGAGCTCCTCGGCATCGGCCGCAGCAAGGCCAACGGGCCGCTGTTCACCGGCGATCCGCAGGCGCTGCTCACCGCGCGGCGCGAGGCGCTCGAGGCGACGGTCCGCGCGGCGCGCGAGCGCTCGGGCGAGGGCGTGGATCTACGCCGGCAAACGTGGGAAGCGGCGGTCGCGATCCGGGTCGAGGCCACGCGGGATCTCCGCGACGCCGAGGCGCGGCTCGACGCCGAGCGCGCCGCGGCGACCGAGGCCAACGACGGCGCGCCGCCCCAGACTCAGCTCGCGCTGCTCGGCACGACGCTCCCGCCGGGGCGCGCGTTCTGCAGCGTCTCGCTCGCGGTCGCCCGCGCCGAAGGGTGCCCGCTCGCGAGCGCCCCGCCCGCCGAGGTGCGCGCGCGCCGCGGCAAGAAGATCGACGATACCGCGGCGACGCCGGAGGAGGTGTTGAGCGCGCTCGAGCTCCAGCGAAAGCTGCTGCAGAGCGCGCTCGCGAGCGCAAAGTCCGCCGAGCACGACGCGCAGCGCGCCCTCGCCGACGCGGACGCGAGCCACCGGGCCGAGGCGGCGACGCTGGAGAAAGAGCGCGCCACGCTCGCGCAGATCGAGCGCATGCTCGGCCACGCCGACGCCACGCGCCGCGAGGTCGAGGCGACCGAAGAGGAGCTCGCGCGCCTCGAGAAAGAGCTGCGCCGCTCGTACGATCGCCAGGAGGGGTTCCGCAAGCACCACGCCGCCGCGCTCGGCAAGGTCTCGGATCGCTTCGCCTACGTCGTCCGCGCCCTCCTCGGCGACATGATGGGCGGCCGGATCGAGGACGACGGCCGCCACCTCGCCCTCCGCGTCGACGAGCACGGCGACCGCGAGAGCGCCGCGGTGGCGACGATCAAGCTCCTGGCCTTCGATCTGGCCGCGCTCACCGCGAGCATCGAGGGCCACGGCGCCTTCCCGCGCTTCCTGATCCACGACGGCCCGCGCGAGGCCGACATGGATCAGACCATCTACGAGCGCCTCTTCCTCTACGCGAAGAGCCTGGAAGAGCGCTTCCGCGGCGAGGCCGGGTTCCAGTACATCCTCACGACCACCGCGCCGCCGCCGGCCTCGCTCCAGCGCGCTCCGTGGCTGATTGATCCGGTGCTCGACGCCTCGCGCGCCGACGGCCGCCTGCTCGGCGTCGACCTCTGAGCAATTCGGGTATCCAAAGGAAATAATGAATCCTTGAAAGGCCGCGAGGGGCGGATTGATCATCGCGGTTGACTGACGTTCTCCGTCGATTATCCAACTGCTGGTGATACCGCGTCGCCGCTTCCTCGCCGGGCTGGGCGCCTTCGCGCTCACGGCGACGGGATGCCAGCGCCGTAGGCAGGCGACCGAGGGGCGCCCGCCGGGGCCGATTCGCCTGGTCTTCCAGCATCAACCCTTCCTCGGTGATCCTGCGCCGCTGCGCCGCCTCTTCACCGACTTCGAGCGAGAGAACGAGGGCATCGTCATCGCGGCCGAGCTCCTCCCGAGCGCCCCCGGCGCGGTCCATCAGTATTACCTCACCGCGCTCGAAGGGGGCTCCCAGGACTTCGACGTCTTCATCATCGACGTCATCTGGGTCGCCGAGTTCGCCCGCGCCGGGTGGATCGCCGAGCTCACCTCGGCGTTTCCACCGGACGTCCTGCGCCGCGATTTTCTCCCGGGCGCCGCCAGCGCGGTCATCGTCGGCGACTCGACCTTCGCCATGCCCTGGTACGTCGACGTCGGCGTCTTTTACCGCCGCAGCGATCGCGTCCCCCAGGCTCCGCGCACCTACGGTGAGGTCGTCGCCTTCGCGCGCGAGGCGATGCCGCGGCAGGCCTCCATGCGCGGTTTCCTGTGGCAAGCCCTCCAGTCCGAGAGCCTGGTGTGCAATGTTTACGAGGCGATCTGGGGCCACGGCGGCACCACGATGCTCGGTGACCGCGTCCTCCTCGACACGCCCGAGGCGCGCGGCGCGCTCGAGTACCTGCGCGCGCTCGTGGCCTGCGGCGTCTCGCCTCTCTCGGTCACGTCGATGGCAGAGGAAGAGTCGCGCCGCGTCTTTCAGGCGGGCGACGCCGTGTTCATGCGCAACTGGCCCTATGCCTGGGCCGAGGCCGAGAGCCCGGGATCCCCGATCCGCGGCCGCGTCGGGCTCTCGGCGCTCCCCACGGTGGACGGCGCGATCGGCCGCGGCGCGCTCGGAGGATTCCAGCTCGCGCTCAACGCCCACACCCCCGCGTGGAAGGTCGACGCCGCGCACCGCTTCATCGATCACCTCACCTCGCCGCAGGCCAACCTCGCGATCGCCCTGGCTTACGGGCGTAATCCGCCGCGAGCCGCGGTGTACCGCGATCCCCAGCTCCTCACGGGCGCCCCGGCGATAGCGGGCCTGCTCCCCCTCGCCCTGCTCGCCGAGCCGCGGCCGGTGACAGCGTATTACCCGATGTTCAATGGCACCCTCGCGGCCGAGTTCTCCGCGGCGGTCACCGGGGTACGGTCGCCGGCCGAGGCGCTGCGCCGCGCTCAGGCCGAGATCGATCATCTGATGCGCGAGGCTCCGTGACGCCGTCCCGCGCCCGGGCCACGCCCTTCTCCACGCGTGACCGCCTCACGGCCTACCTCCTCGCGGCTCCGGCTGGAGCGCTCCTCGTCGGCGTCGCGCTCTTTCCCATCCTCTTCGCGGCCTGGCTCAGCCTCCATCGGTTGATCCTCATCCTGCGCGAGCGCCGCTTCATCGGGCTCGACAACTACGCTTATCTGCTCCACGACCAGCGCTTCTGGACGGCCCTCGGCAACACCGCGTACTTCGCCGTCTTCTCGGTCACGGCGGAGCTCGGGCTCGGACTCGCCATCGCGAGCTTGCTCGCCTCGGCCGCGCCGGGACAGCGCCTCCTCCGCGCCGCGATCCTGGTGCCGTGGGCGATCCCGGCCGCCGTCTCCGGCAAGATCTGGGCGTGGCTCTTCAACCCGGATTACGGCCTCTTCACCCGCGTGCTCCCGGGCTCGATCAACTGGCTCGGGACGCCGGGCTACGCGATGCCCGCGGCGATCCTCGTCGATGTCTGGAAGACGGTGCCTTTCGTCGCGCTCCTGATCTTCGCCGCGCTCCGCAACATCCCCGAGGATCTCTACCGCGCAGCCTCGCTCGACGGCGCCTCTTCATGGCGGATCTTCCGTTCAATCACGCTCCCGCTGCTCAAGCCGACCCTCGCTGTCGTCCTCGTGCTCCGCACCCTCGACGCCTTTCGCGTCTTCGACGCCATCTACGTCCTCACCGCCGGCGGGCCGGCCAACACCACCGAGACGCTGGCGATTTACACCTACAAGACGCTGATGGACGCCGGCGATTTCGGCTACGGATCGACGCTGGCCATTGCCACGTTCCTCTGCGTCCTCGTCATCAGCATCGCTTACCTGCGCGTGCTCGGGTCCGAGGGGCGGGCGTGAGGCGCCTCGGGCTCACCCTCGCTGTCGTCCTCGTCGTGCTCTTTTGCACTGGCCCGTTCCTCTGGCAGCTCTTGACCTCGCTCCGCCCTGAAAACGAGCTCACCAGCCTCGATTTCCCCTCCTCGCTCACGCTCGAGAGCTACCGCAGCGTCCTCACGGGTCGACCCTTCGCGCGCAGCGTGCTCAACAGCTTCCTCGTCGCCTCGGCGACGACGGCCACGAGCCTCTTCTTCGGCGCTACCGCCGCCTTTGCCCTCGCCAAGCTCGAGATCCGCGGTCAGCGCTTCTTCCTCGGCATGGCGCTGCTCGCGTCAATGTTCCCTGGGGTCGCCGTGGTCAGCCCGCTCTACCTCACCGTCCGCGCGCTCGGCCTCCGCGACCACCTCCTCGGCCTCGTGCTCCCCTACACGACCTTCGCGCTCCCGATGGCGGTGTGGATCCTGAGCGGCTTCTTCCGCGCCATCCCCGACGAGATCTACCGCGCCGCGATCATCGACGGATGCTCCCCCTTCCAGGCCTTTCGCAAGATCATGCTCCCGCTCGCCGCGCCGGGGCTCGGGACGACAGCCATCCTCCTCTTCATCTCTTCGTGGAACGAGTTCCTCTATGCCCTCGCCCTCACCTCGTCGGCGCGCTCACGCACCGTCCCTGTGGCGATTGGCCTCTTCTCGGGCGACCACAAGGAGCCCTGGGGCGAGATCGCCGCCGCCTCGGTCGTGGCCATGCTCCCGGTGATCCTGGTCGCGCTGGTCTTCCAGCGGTGGATCGCCGCCGGCCTCACCACCTCGGCCGGGAAGCAGTGATCAAGTGATCTCGGTACGATTGGCCAGGATCGAGAAGTCCTTCACCCGGGGCGCCCCCGTGCTCCAGGACATCAACCTCGAGGTCCCCGCCGGCGCCTTCGTCACCCTCGTCGGCCCGAGCGGCTGCGGAAAATCCACGATCTTGAACCTCGTCGCGGGCTTCGAGCGCCCCACCTCGGGCGAGATTTTCTTCGACGACGAGATCGTCAACGATCGCTCTCCGAAGGATCGCGGCGCGGCGATGGTCTTCCAGAGCTACGCGCTCTATCCGCACCTCGACGTCTATCGCAACATCGCCTTCCCGCTCGAGGTCGCCAACGTGGGTCGCGCCGAGATCGACGCGCGGGTGCGGGAGATCGCAGCGCGCCTGGAGATCGACCGCTTCCTCGCGCGCCGCCCGCGGGATCTCTCCGGTGGCCAGCGCCAGCGCGTCGCCCTCGGCCGCGCCCTGGTGCGCCGGACCAAGCTCTGCCTCTTCGACGAGCCCCTCTCCAACCTCGATCCCTCGCTGCGCGAGCACATGCGCGCCGAGCTCAAGAGGCTTCATGAAGAGGGCGACTCCACCTATCTTTACGTGACCCACGATCAGATCGAAGCGCTGACGATGTCGGATCAGATCGTGGTGCTCGAGGGCGGCGTCGTGCAGCAGATCGCTCCTCCGCGCGAGGTCTACGAGAGGCCCGCCAACACCTTCGTCGCCGGGTTCATCGGATCGCCGCGGATCAACCTCGTCCGCCCGGCGACGCTGCGCATCCCGCCGGAGCTCACCGGAGGCCGCGCCCCGATCGTCGGCATACGGCCCGAAGACATCGCGATCGGCGGCGGTCCGCCCCCCGAAGGCACGATCCCGGGTCGCGTCTACGTCGCCGAGTCGATGGGCGCCGAGACGCTGGTGACCCTCGAAATCGCGGGCGAGCGCGTGACGGGGCGAGCCCCGGCTGATTTCCTCCCACGCTCGGGCGAGGTGGGCTGGGCGCGCCTCAACCTCGCACGAGCGCACTTCTTCGACCCGCTGACGACGAAGCGGATCGAGCGGTGACCCCCGGCGGCAGGCTCTTGTCGCCTACATGGGTCAACATGAACCGCGATGTTTCGCCACCGCGCGGCGAAGATTGACCAAAACCGCTTCAGGCATCCTTGGAGCGGTTCGTGTCCTAGATCACCGACCGCGATCCTGAAACAACACAAGGCTTGGAACCGCGCGCGTAAGCAAGCGAACCTGCGCGATCCCGGGTCCGCTTGCTTACGCGCGCCGTTCTAAAGGGTACGTGCGTGTTGTTCGAGAATCGTGACCGGTCATTTAGAACTCCATCACCGGAGAGGGATCGTTTTCCCAGGAAATCGGAAAGCGGTGTCGATTTCCTACGGGCGCATCGTCATGGGCGCCCAGCGCGGATCAAGGTCTGGCGTCGCATCTTCTCGCAGTCGCCCACGAAGTGCCCGCGCGGGTAGGCTTTCAGATAGCCGTCAATCGCCTCGAGCACGTTGTCGGTCTCCGGGGTTGCGAAGGCCGCCCGGACGATATCGAACTGGGCCGCCTCGGCGGGCGTGAGCTGGCCGGCCGGGACAAGCGCCCTCCTGGCATTGGCGCTGGCCGAGGCTCGCGGCGCCGCGACGGGTCCTTCACTCCCCAGGAACGCACTGGCCACATCCGCGACAGGAGCCCTGGCGCCGAGCGCCGCGGGCGCCTCGTGCGCAATGGGGGTGCGTTTGTTCTTGTCGAGCGTGTCAAAGAGATGGTCTCCAACGAGCCCGGCGAGGATACCGCCGATAAAGATGAGCGCGGGCCCGGCGATCGGGTGCGCCGTGAAGGCGGCGCGGAGCGCTCCCGCCAGAGCGCCCTTGGCGAGCGGCGCCGCAGAGGGGTGATGTATCGGCGGGATACTCATCAGATGTCGGGACATGGAGCTCGAGGTTGAACAGGGAGTCGACGCCCGCACTCGGGTGAAGCGCCGGTCGGCGGGCCGCGCAGATCGAGCCGCATAGTGCAACCTAGGGCAATTGCTCCAA
>Ga0105048_10003158_pt1 | contig 26980 bp, 26 predicted proteins | sample MAT05_FD_78382 | JGI IMG/M metagenome (GOLD analysis project Ga0105048, IMG submission 78382) | Freshwater microbial communities from Lake Fryxell liftoff mats and glacier meltwater in Antarctica - MAT-05 | ecosystem: Environmental > Aquatic > Freshwater > Ice > Liftoff microbial mat | place...
CACTTTCGTGCGCGTGTGCGACGAGGGCGGCAACGATCTCGGCGAGCGGGTGCTCGGCGAGCTGCACGTGCGCGGCACCTGTCGAGCGGATCCCGACACGTGGCTACCGACCGGCGACGTCGGCCTCGTCGCGGATGGCAAGGTCTACGTGTGCGGACGCAAAGACGAGCTCTTGCACATGGGTGGCACGTGGTTGCCGCCGCACGAAGTCGAGCTCGCCGCCGGCACGGTGCCCGGCGTGCGACCGGGTCGCATCGCCGCGCTCACGGATGATCGCGGCACGCTCGTCGTGCTCGTCGAAGGCGATGACGCCGTGGACTGCGATGCGATCGCCGACGCGGTCGCTCGCCACACGACGCACCGCCCGCGCGTGGTGCTCGCTGTGCCGAACAGCCTGCCACGCAGCACGTCCGGCAAGCTCGGCCGCCGACGCTGCGCGACGCTCGTGCACAGTCGATCACAACCACGATGACTTGCGGAGTTGGCGGAGTGTCTCGTCGCTGCCGCCGCCGGCGTCCGAGTTCCGCTGCGTCACGCCGGCGGGCTGCGTCGGCCCGGCGGATTGCGAGTGCCTCGGCGAGGCACTGTGCACCGACGGTCGCGAGTGCATCTCGCTCGGCGCGGATCCGGAGCACCTGTTCCGCTGCGAGTCGCCAGCGAAGCCCTGACCGTGGTCAGGCGAACGCCGCCGCGCGACCTGGCCGCGTGTCGTGCTGCTCCATCGCGCCGTCGTCGATCTGCACCGACCAGTACATCGCACAGCCGCCTTGTGACGCCGGCTCGCAGCGCACGTTGGTCTTGATCTGCGCGCCCTCGCGGATCTCGAGCGTCCGTCGCAGCGGGAACAGGAACCGTCCCCAGTGCGTGTCGGGGGCGCCGACCGCATTGGTGAGGCTGAAACCCGCGCCGAGATCCGCGTCGAACCATGCGGCGAGCGCCGACAGCTTACCGTCGCGCGCGGCGGTAAACGTGCACGACGACTCGAACACGCGATCCGCCTCGGCGAGGCTGCACGTGTACGCGTCGTGACTCCACATCGTCTGCGGCGGCGCGAGAAGATCGTCGACGGTCAGAGCCCACTGTGCCATCACGGTCTCGTTGGTCGTGTGATGGGCCACGACCGAGAAGTCGACGCCATGCGGATGCGAGCGCCAGTGCGCGATCTCCTTGTCGACCTCGACGACCCACATCGGAGCGAGGAACGCGGTCACTCGTCCGGGAATGATCCGGCCCTCGGGCCGGAGCCAGCGATCGCGGGCGATGACGAGCGGCGCCAGCATGTTCTCGTCGACGCCGAAGCCGCCCATCCACTCGGAGATGATCACGTCGACCTTCGCGGGCAGCTCGATGTCCTCGAGGTCGGACTGGATGACCTCGATGCGATCCGTGAGGCCGTTGCTGGCGATGATTTCGCGGGCGACCTCGGCGATGTCCGTGCGCTCGATGGCGTGGACCCGCGACGCGCCGGCCTGCGCGGCGAAAATGCTGAGCACGCCGCTGCCCGCACCCATGTCGAGCACGCGATCACCCGGCTTCACCACCGCGGCGATCGCCGAGCGATACGCTTCGTTGCGCACCTTGTCACTCAGCATCCAGCGATGAACCGAAAGTCGCGCGTATGCTTCGCTCATTCGCGGGAGCATGCCAGCAATCGCCGGCACGCGTCGGCGCGATCAGCCCAGGCGACGCTCGAGCGCAACGGCGGTCGACAGGTACAACCACACGGCAAAGCCGGCGACCGCGCCCACGCAAAGGCCCGCAATCGCGCCGGTCGCGAGCCCCAGCTCGAACAATCCGAAGGCCGACGAGAGCGCAACGAAGTCGCCGAGCCGCGGCACCAGGCCGAGCGTCGAAACGAGCGACACGCCGAGGATCCCGAGCGACGCCACCGCGAGACTGCTCGCCATCGCCGCGATGCCGAGGTGCGTGCCGCGTCCGAGCCGATCGCGATCACGACCCCACAGCGTGGGCGCCCACAGCGTCACGAACGTCGTGCACACGACGAGCGTGCAGAACACGAGGTTCGCGGTGCCGGCGTACGGCGCATGCAGCGATCCGAAGCCCGCGATGCCGACGAGCGCAGGCACAGTACAACCGACGAGACCACCGGTCGCGCCGAGCAGCGTCAGTCGCAGCGCGCCGACGCGACGCGGTCCGCCACCGGAGCGCACCGCGAGCGCCGTGCCTGCACCGATGCCGAGCCCGCTCGACACGCCGGTGAGCACCGCATACGTGAAGAGGACGAGGCCCATCGTCGTCCAGTCCATGCGCTCCGCGCCGGGCAGCGCGCGGTAGCCGACCGTGCCGATGCCGACACCGAACAGTGCCGCTGCAGTGCCTGCCCAGGCAGACCGCAAGATCCAACGCGACCCGGATCGCTCACTCGCTCGGTCGTTCATAGGGGCTCCTCGGCGAAAGCGGCGGCGATGACCGCCGACTCGAGTACGCGCGGCGCCGACGTTTCGTTCTCCGGACACCCAACGTACGGACGGGTTCCGTCCCTACAGGTTGCCGGGCCGGGGCTATGCCGCGACGCCGAGCCAGGCGCAAAGCCGCTCACCGATGGCCGCAGGCAGGATGACGCCGGGCTGGCGCACGGACGGGTTCATCTCGCCGTGGAAGTCGGAGCCACCGGTCGCCACCAGATCGAGCTCGTCCGCGAGCCGCAGCCATCGCTCGGTCTCGGCTCGGGGATAGGTGCCGTAGAACGCCTCGACGCCCTCGAGCCCGAGATCTCGGTGCTCGCGCAGCAGCACGCGGGCCTGCGCGAAGTCGCCGAGCGTGTGCGGGTGCGCGAGGCTGGCGTGTCCACCGGCCGCGATGCCGAGCGCGAGACCATCGGCGACCGTGAGGCGATCGAGCACGACGTCGGCCGGACCGCCATCACGCAGGAAACGGGTGAACGCATCTTGCGGGGTCTTGCACACGCCGGCGACAACCAGCGCTCGCGCGACGTCTGGGCGTCCCGGCGAGCGACCGTGACTGCGTGCGAGCAGAGCGTCGGCGTCGATCTCGATGCCGAGCTTTCGCAGTCGCCCACAGATCGCGACGAGCCTCGCACACCGGTCGCCGTGGATCTGATCGAGTCGGGTCCGCAGCGCATCGAGGCCGGCGCCGTCCTTCAAGCCGTAGAGCAGCACGTGCACGTTGCGATCACCGTAGCGACACGATAGCTCGAGCCCGCGCAGCACGGTGCAACCGGTAGGCTCGAGGATCTCGCGCGTCTGGTCGTAGCCGGCACACGTGTCGTGATCGGTCAGGCAGAACAGCCGCACGTTCGTCTTCGCGGCTCGGCGCGCGACTTCATCCGCGGCGAACGAGCCGTCGGAGAACGTCGAATGACAGTGGAGCTCGACCCGCAGCACGGATCGCTACAGTAGCGCGAAGCGCAGGCCGCGATCGCGCACGACCAGGGTGTGCGCGCCGCAGTGCCGCAGTGCCTCGACGAGGATCGTCATGCCGGCGACGATCACGTCGCCGCGGCCGGTGCCCAGGACCGGTCGCGCGACCCGCTGCTCGAGCGTCTCGGCCGCGAGACGATCGCGCAGCTCGACGACCTGCTCGAGCCCGAAGCGGTGACCGTCGACGCGATCGCGATCGTACGCACCGAGCTCGAGCATGAGCGCGCCCGCGCTCGTCACCGTGCCCGCGAGCCCGTGCAGCTCCGCATGCGGTGCGACGGGCTGGGTCGCGAACGCCTCGCGCGCTGCCGTCATCATCGCCTCGATCTCGGCGCCGCTCGGCGGATCGTGCTGCACGAACTGCTCGGTCAACCGCACCGAACCAATCCTGTGCGATCTGCGATCGAGGATGTGCTCGCCGTCGCCGACGACGAGCTCGGTCGATCCGCCGCCGATGTCGAGCACGCGCAGCGGACCACCCGCGTGCTCGCGGGCGATCGACCGATACGACAGCTCCGCCTCCTCGTCGCCGCTGATCATGCGAATCGGCGCACCGAGTGCCTCGTTTGCCGGGCCGAGAAACGTGTCGGCGTCGTCGGCCATGCGCAGACCCTCGGTCGCGACTGCGACGATCTCGGCGCCATGACGCGCCGCGATCTCGCGATACTCGCGGAGCACGGCGAGCGTGCGCGCGACCGCCTCGGGCAACAGCCGTCGCGACTGTGCGACGCCCTTGCCCAGCCTGCAGATCCGCGCGCAGTCCTCGACGACGCGCACACGGCCGTCGGCCTCGCGCTCGCCGACGAGCATCAGCACGGTGTTCGTTCCGATGTCGATGACGGCGCGCATGCCGACGCCGTCGTCGCTACAGCGCGCGCGGGCCCCAGTCGGGGGTCGTGCCGGCCTTCATCACCGTGATCTGGTTGTTGCCGTCCTCGTTGGCGACGACAATGCCGCCGCGCGAGGACGAGAACGCGATGAGCCGGCCGTCGGGCGCCCACGTGGGATCAGTGGCACGGCCACCACCTTGGGTGAGGCGCTTGAGCTGACCGCTCTTCACGTTGACGGCGAACACGTCGAAGTTGCTGCCGTCGCGACCCGCGTAGGCGACCCAGCTCGCGAGGTCACCCTCGCCGGGGCTCCAGTCGGGCGTCTGGTTGTAGTCGCCCTTCTTGCTGATGCGGGCCGCACCGCCGCCGGCCGACGTCATGCGGAAGATCTGCGGACCGCCCGCGCGGTTCGACACGAACGCGAGCTGGTTGCCCGCCGGGCTCCACGACGGCGAGCCGTCGATCGCACCGTTGTTCGTGAGTCGCGACTTCACGCCGCCACCGGCATCGACGAGATAAATCTCGCTGTTGCCGTCCTTCGACAACGTCAGCGCGATGCTACCGCCTTGCGGGTTCATCACGCCGCCGAGGTTGAGGCCCGGCTGCTTGCTGACGCGCGTCGGCTCGCCACCGCTGCTCATCCACAGGTCCGGGTTGCGCTTCGCGTAGCTGGTGAAGAGCACCTGACCACCGGGGCCAATCGACGGCAGGATGTTCAGCGAGCGGTTGTTCGTGACGCCCGCCACGTTGCCGCCGTCCATCTCCATCGTGAAGACGTTCTTGCTGACCTCGGGGCTGCGCCGCGTACGAACGAACGCGATGCGTGATCCGAACACACCGGGCGTACCGGTGTAGTACTTGATCACCTCGTTCATGAACTTGTGCGCGGCCTTGCGCTGGTCGCTGCCGGGGAAGCCGAGCGACAGCACCGGCTTGTTGCCCTTGCTCAGATCGTAGAGCTGGAACTTGATCTGGCCGCCGACGCTCGCGTTCTTGATCACCGCCTGCGCGCCGAGCTCCTTCCACTTCGCGGCATCGAAGCCAGCTTCCTTGATCAGCGCCGCCGGGATGCCCTTGCGGTCGATGACCTTGAAGCCCGCGGAGAGCTCCGCGTCGCGACGCACGACGTCACCGGTCTCGTCGCCGGCCGGTACTGCGAGCTGCAGCAGGACGACCTTGCCGCCGATGTCCTTGCCCGGTTCTTCGGTGCCGGCGTTGGCGACGGCGACATCCTGGCCGGCCCAGAGGGCGCCGATCGCCAGCAACGAAGTGAGAGCGACAGTGCCCAACGTGGGAGCCAACGAGGCAGCAAGTAGTGTTCGCTTCATGGTGTCGGACCTCGGTCGGAATCGGGCCGAGCATATCTGTGCTCGATCGATTCCGAAAGGGGCGACGCGGGGCCCAGAAGCTTTATTTAGGGAGTCCTGGGGCCGTTTGCCTGAGCTTTTCGAAACCGACTCGTCGTCGAGAAGGCGCGGGTCACTTCACACCCTTGGCGCTCCACACGAACGTGTACTTCAGCTTCGCGCAATTGCCGGGCATCGAGTCGGCGACCTTCTTCGGCGGCTTCGGCAGATCGAGGCTCTCGAGTGCGAGACGCACCGCGTTCTTGCCGTCCTCCGGCAAGCTGCCGCCCTTGCTCAGCACGCTGTCCTCCTTGATCTTGCCGTCCTTGCAGATCGAGAACTGGAACTTGTAGTCGCCCTTTGCAGCTTTTGCAGCGTACGCGCCGATCGGCATGTTGTTGAGGTGCTTCATCACCTCGGTCGCCCACGGATCACCATCGCGGGTGAGATCGTCCCAGCCCTCGGGGTCGCCGAAGGGGTCGCCGGTGTTCTGCTTCACCGTCGGCAGGTCCTTGTCGTACGGCGTGTTCGACGTCGTCGGGACCTTCGAGGTCGGCAGCTTCTTGTCCTTCTTGTCCTCGTACTTCGGCTTGTCCTTGACCGGATCCTTCGGCTTCTCTTCGGGCGGCGTGTCCGACGGCTTCACCTTCTCGTCGGTCGTCACGGTGTCCTTGACCGGCTCGACCTCGGAGAAGTCCTCCGCGCGGGTCTCCTGCACGATGATCTTCTGCGGGATCTCCTTCTCGTCGAGCTTCTCGCCGAGACGCGCGAGCGTGCCGGGCGTGAAGTCGATCTCGAAATCGTCTTCGACCTCGCAGCTCGCTTCGCCGAGCGCGGTCTCGTGCTCGGTGACGACCGCATCGGCCGCGAGAACCGCGGCTTCGAGCGATGGGCGCTTGCCCTCGAGCTCCTTGATCTGCGCGTCGAGGTCGGTCTTCTGCGACTGCAGCTCGGGCGTGGGCGCGTTGACGAGGTTGGTCTCGATGCCCTCGAGTCGGCCCGCGAGCGAGCCGAGATCGGTGTCGACGGCCGCGAGTCGCAACGACGCTTCGTCGCGGCTCGACTTCGATCCGTCGAGCGCGAGAGTCAGGCGCTCGCAGTCGTTGTTCGACGCTTCTGCCATCGCCTCGCCGCCGAGGAACAACGCGAGCGACGTCAGCGCGAGACCTCCGATGCCGCCGATGAACGCGAGCGGATTGCGGAACAGGTCGATGCCGTCGCGACCCAAGGCGAGGAACACCGCGCTCGCGGGATTGCCGGTGTTGACTCGCAACTCAGGCCCGGGGGGCCGTGGAGACATCTGGTTCATGGCGACCTCAGAGACTTGTCGTCGGGCCTGGCCACGAAGCCGACGGAGGAGATCTCAGCCTGCTTCAGCGCCACGAGTACATCAACGATCCGGTCGAAGGGTACGTTCTGATCCCCCTGGAGAAAAACCATGCCGTCGTCCTGGATCTTCGCGTTCGCCGCCAATTCCTGCTGCATTTGCGCCGGGTCGGTCGACAGCGGCAGGGTCCCCAGGAAAACATTGCCGGTCCGGTCGACGGAAATCACGCCGTAGAGGAACTGCGCCTCGGTCATCTTCTTGCCGCGGCCGGCCGGGATGTCCACGTCGCGACCCTCGGGCGTCATCATCGGCGTCGCGACCATGAAGATGATCAGCAGGCACAGCATCACGTCGACCATCGGCGTGACGTTGATCGCGCTCATCGGCTCGTCGTCGTGGTTCAAATCGTCGTTGATGATCGACATGGCGGAGCCGAGGACGCGGGCGACTAGAAGAAGTGCCGCTTGACGATGTTCATGTAGTCGTTGCCGAAATTCTGCATCTCGGCGCCGAGCACCTTCAAGCGGCGCTGGAAGTAGTTGTACATGATGACCGCGGGCACGGCGCTCGCGAGTGACGCCGCGGTTGCGATGAGTGCCTCGGCGATCGGGCCCGATACCACGGCGAGGTCGGCCTTGCCGGACGCCGCGATCGCGGTGAACGCTTCCATGATGCCCCAGACGGTGCCGAACAGCCCGACGAACGGTGCGGCCGAGCCGATCGTCGCGAGAAACGGAAGCAGGTTCTCGAGCTTCGTCTGCTCGCTGGTGCGCGCGCGGGCGAGTGCACGCTCGACGTTGTCCGAGTCGCCGAGCTTCTCGTGCATGCTCTGGTCGCCCATCTGCTGCGCGGCAGCGGCGGCGGCCTTTTTCACCTTCGAGAGCTCGATGTAGCCGGCGCGGAACATCGCGGCGATCGGGCTGTACTTGAGCTGCTCGGCGACGCGGTAGATGTCGTCGAGTCGCTTGCTGTCCCAGAACTTGTCGAGAAACGTGATCGACTGCGCCTGCGCCATCGATACGTGGATGAGCTTGTAGAACGCGACGAAGATCGTCAGGACCGCGAACAGCGTCAGGATGATCGAGACGCCGAGCACCACCCCCTTGGCCCCGTACATCAGGTGGATGACGTCGATCTCGGCCACCAGCGACGGGAGTGCAGTCAGACTCGTTGACAGTTGCGGCACGGACACAGCTGGCGCAGGCTACCACGGGCACCTCGCATGCCTCAAACCGGGGGAGCCGTTGCCGCGCTCGGGCGATACCCGCCCCGTCCGCGGCTGCTATGCTCGCGGCCGCATCCATGGCGCCGCCGACGATACCCACCGCGAAGGTGGCATTCGCGCTCGCGCTGGCGAGCCTCGGCGCGTGCACCGACATCGACTCCGGCGTCGTGGAGCTCAACTGGGCGTTCGTCGACCGCGACGGCGACGCGATCTTCCCCGCCGGTCAGTTCTCGTTCGGGCGCCTCGACGCCTGCGATCTACCTGCGCGTTCGGGCACGAGCGCGGCCCGGATCGACCTCGAGATCCAGCTCGACATCTGCGAGGCGTCGTGCGGTGGCGATTGCGACGGTGATTGTCGGGTGATGCCGCGCGAGCGACCGGGCTGCGACGCCGCGAGGGCGACGCTGACCGAGGTGCCGGCATCGCCGGATCCCTACCTGTTCTTCGTGCGCGCGGTCGTGGTCGCGCCGGCCGGCGAGTGCGTCGCTCCGCCGCCCGATTGCATCGCGGTGCCGGGCCCGCGCGAGCGCACAGTGCAGCGCGGGCTCGTCACCGATCTGCAGGTGCTGCAGCTCGCCGTCGACGTCGACATCGACGGCGACGACGCGCTCGATCTGGAGGCGTGTGGCTGTGCATAGGCTCGCGATCACCACGGTGCTCGCTGGGGCGACCGCGTGCGTGTTCCCGTCGGACTCGCCGACCGGCATCGAGTTCTCGTGGTCGTTCCGCGAGCGCGAGGCCAGCGACGGCGACGAGGCGAAGCGGGTGCTGACGTGCGACGCACCCGGCGTCGAGACGATCGCGGCGACGATCGAGGATCTCGACGAGCCGACGCGCCGCGGCACGTTCCGTTTTCCGTGCGACGACGGCTTCCAGACGTCCGACCAGCTCGCGCGACGTGCGTCCGAAGCATTCCTGGAGCTCGACCCGGGCGAGTACGACGTCGTGCTCGTGTCGGAGCAGGCCGAGGCGCACGACGAGACGCTCGCGGCCCGCACCGTCGACGTGCTCGCGCGCGCCATAACGCTCGAGCTGTGGGAGATGTCGCTCGAGCCCGTCACGTGGACGGTCGAGCTCACCAACGCGACGGGCTGCACCGAGATGTCGCTCGGGCTCTACTACGCCGATCCACAGGGCGCGCTCGGCGATTCGCCGATCGACGACGAAGGCGAGCCGATCGCGGTGTTGTACCGCGAGATGCTCGTGTCCGATCGCGGCCTGCCCGTCGGCGACACGCTCGCGGCCTGCGTCGGCCTCGACGGTGAGCACGTGTTCGTGGGGGTGGATCGCGGCACGTACCGACTCGAGGTCGAGGTCGACGGCACGCGTTGCGCCGTCGAGGTCGAGCTGGCTGCGCCAGCGCCGGGCGGACGCGAGCCGACCACCGCGATCGACCTGGCAGCGCTGCCTTGCGGGTGAGCGCGTGCGGCTCGTCGTGCTAAGGTCCGCGCCGGTGCAGCGCTCCGCCCTCGTCGCTCTTGCCGTCGTGCTCGTGTCGAGCACGGTCGGGTGTGGCCCGCCGCCGTCGCTGCGCACGCGGTGGTCCGTCGTCGATCGCGAGGACCGCGATGACAATGGCGAGCTCGACGTCCTGCAAACCACCGCCGCTCAGGTCTGCAGCGAGCTCGGCATCAACACCGTGCGCGTGCGGATCATCGACGAGGCAGGGGACATCGTCGACGACGCGTATCACGCGTGCTTTGCCCGCGGCTTCGATGATGCCGAGCAGACGGTCGCAGGGCCCGCGCTCGCCGCGGGAACGTATGCGGTCGAGGTGCGCGGCGTGCAGCGCGACCTCGAGCCGTGGGAGGTGACGCTCGCCGCAGGCGACGCGCTGCGCGACTGCGACACGAACGACCCGACGTGCGACCCCCGCGACATCTCGTGCGACTGCACGGTGTTCGACGCGCGCGACGATCACACCGAGCGACTCGTCGACTTCGAGATCTCGGCACCCGACGAGTGCATCGACGGCATCGACAACGATCGCGACGGCGTGCTCGATGCCGAGGATCCGTCGTGTGGACTGCCCGACGTCCCGGGCACCGAGGGCAAGCCGGTCACGAAGGCGCAGTTTCGCGTCTTGATGAGTCTGTTCGGCGGCAACGACGTCGTGAGCTGCGGCGGACTCGGTCTCATCGACGTTCGCGCGCGGCTGTGCGCGCGCGAAGACGGTGCTGAGTCTGCGCCGTGCCCGGAAGATGGACCCGATGCCGCGGTGCTGACGTGCCGCACCGGCTCGCCGCTGTTCTTCGAAGCGACGCTCGAGCAGAGATCCTACACGCTCGAGCTGGTCGTGCGCGGGCCACAGGGCACGGTTCGCACTGCGCCGCGGCTGTTTCCCATGTCGTTCGGCAACGGCGCCGGTGCGGTCGTGCCGATCGAGGTCGACTTTGCCGCGAGCACGTTCGACCCGGCGATCGAGGCGTCGGCGGGCTTCGACCTGTCCTACCAGTCCGGTGACGACTCACGCGGGTGCGCCGCGCTGGCGGGTACGAATGACGCGACGATCACGTCGGTGGAGCTCGAGGTCCTCGATGCGCACGGCGGCACGCTCGCGACGCCCGCCACGCTCGCGGACGGTACACCGCTCGACGGCGGCGCGATCGAGTGTCCGACGATGATCCTGCGAACGCTCCCGCTCGCGTGGGGTGGTTACTCGCTGCGCGCGTCGGCGATGACGGCCGACGGCACGGTGTGTTTCTCGACCGACGGCACCGGGCCCAACGGCACCGACGCTCCGCTCTTGCTCGCACCGACCGATATCGCGCTCGTGCTGCCCGCGCTGCTCGACGCGACGGGTGAACCGCCCGATGGGTGCGTGGTCGAGGATTGAGCCGCACTGCGACGCGTCGGCGCGGCGGCGTACACGGGAGGCTGCGTCGCCGAGTGACGCACGTCAGTGTAAGAGCAATCCTGCGAGCTCGGCGACGAGCTTCTGCTCCTGCGCTCCCTTGACCTGCTTCGCGTCGAGCAGCGCACCGCCCTCGCGCGCCGCGTCGCGCTCGATGCCGGACTTGCCGAGCTTGTAGGCCTTCGCGACCGTCTTCATGTCGGCCATACCCGCGATCGCGACGCGATCGAAGCGGCCGTCGTCGTTGGCGTCGTAGTAGGCCCACACCACGCCGCTACCGAAGCGCAGCGTCAGCTCCGCGTCGAACTTGCCGGCCGTGACCAGCTCGAGCGGGGTCGACTTCGCGTGCTTGCCTTTCATCGCGTTGTCGTCGAGGTCGACGAGGATCACGACCGACTCACCGTCGAACACCGAGATCACGCGATTGCCGTATGCCCCGACGGGGCTCACGCCCGCGGCCTTGGTCGGCAGCGGCGGCGGGAACGAGCTCGCGTCGTCCTTGACCGTCGCGCGCGGCGACGAGGCGAACGCACTGTCGAAGATCTTCGCGAGCATCGCGGCGCGATCCTTGTCGCGCACGAGTGCGGGACGCAGCAGCAACCGCCCGAGATGCTCCGTCGCGGGCGTCAGTCGTCCGCTCGCATCGACCGTGGCCGCACTGAGTGCGACGCCGGCATCGATCGACGCGCCTTCGAGCACGAGGTCCATGCGATCGTCGTCGTTGGTGTCGTAGAACACGCGCGTCGGCGCGCCGAGGACGACGAGCACGTCGCCGCGCAGCTTGCCGGTACGAAGCGCGCGCAGCAGATGCAGGTCGGAGGGGGCGCGCGCACGCTTGGGCGCTCTGACCTCGAGCCTCGCCTTCTCCGCTGCGAGCAGCGCGAGCTGCTTCTGGCCGAGATCGATGAGCACGCGCCGGTCCAGCCGAGTCTCGATGCGCAGCGTGTCGGGTGCGCCATCCTTCGTGTTGTCCTCGAGCCGCGCTCGGGTCGCGTACATCTTGTCGGGATCGGCGAACTCGACGACGCCCGAGGTGAGCGCGCCGACGAAGCGCGCGACCGCGGGGCGCAGCGCCTCTTTGCCGAACTGCTTGCCGAGATCGACGAGCGCCGCGCCGTCGAGCTGCGTGTCGCGCACCGGCACGCCGTCGGTGAGCGTGTAGCCGCGCGTGCCTCCGGTCTCGCCGTCGGCGACCAGCACGCGATCGAACTTGCCATCGTCGTCGGCGTCGACGAACGCGAGGGTGTCGGAGACCGGCAGGCCGAAGCCCTGCGGCTTGCGGGGCATGCGAGCCAGCCGCATGATCGCGAGCTCGGCATCGAACGCGCGCGACGTCTGCAGCTCGGACGACGTCGGCACCGCCTTCTTGCCGCGAAAGCTGTTCTCGTCGAGGTCGCCGAACGCGACCTGACAGCTCAGGTTCTCGCCGCACGGGCCGTCAAAGCCGAGCGTGTCGATCTCACCGTTGTTGTCGAAGTCCGACAGCGCGCCGAACGTACCGGCACCGGTCCACGGATCGGGCAGGAACGTGCGCGGCTTCGCCGGGATCTCCTTGGTGAAATCGCGTAGCGAGCTCGCGTGGATGTGAAACGCGAGCGAGCCGAGCGACACGAACTGGCTGAGTGCGGTGCGTACCGCCACGTTGAGGCCGACGACGCGGCCAGTCGCCTCGTCGACGAGCGGCCCGCCGCTGTCGCCGGGCAAGATGTTGCAGTCGGTCTGGATCTGCTTGCCGGCATCTTTCGCCGTCTTGCGAATCGCCTCTTCGGTGCGCGCGCGCTCCTCGGCGGAGATTTCGTCGCGCTGGAGCTGGAAGATCGCGTTGACCTGCTCGTCGAGCGTGCCGATCGCGTTCACGGCACAGCGCTTGAGCGCCCAGCCGAGGCCGACGCCGGCGTTGCCGAGCGCGAACACCTTGGTGCCCGGCCGCGGATCCGCGTCGGTGATCTTCATCGATGGGAACTGGCGATCCGTGACCTGGACCTTCAGCAGCGCAAGGTCGCGTTTTTCATCGATCGCGTGCGCAACTGCAACGAAACGTTCGCCCGGCGAGATGCTGCCGTCGGGATTGCGCTTCGAGATCGTGACCATCGCACTGATGCCGAAGTCCTCGTTTTTGCCCGATGCGACGACGTGATAGTTCGTCAGCACGAAGCCGCTGGGGTCGATGAACACGCCGGTGCCGTGACCCCATGCGGTCGTCACGAGCACGGTCGCGTCCTCGGCCTGGGCGAACGCCTCCTCGGGCGTGAGCGGCTTGGGCGGCGGCTCGACCTTCGCCTCGACCTTCGGCTCGGGCTCGGGCTCGGGCGGCGCCGTCGGTTGCGGTGGTGCCGACGAGCGGCAGGCGAGCACCAGCGCGAGACCGAACAGCGAGTGTGTTGCGTGCATGGGCCTACTTTCGCGGGGCCTCGAACTCCAGGGTCTGCAGCAGGTCCTCCAGCGCGATCTTCTTCTCGAGGCGCTGGCTCTGGAGCTCGACGACCTTGCGACCGATACGATCGCCGTCCTTGGTGAAGTCGTCCAGCCGCCCGTTCAGCTTCGAGCGCAGCGCACCGGCTGCGGGATCCTTTTTGATCGCCTCGAGGTTCTCGCGGGTCTGCGTCGCGCGCTGATCGAGCTCGACCTGCTGGCGCTTGAGCCCGTCGACCTCGGTGTCGATACGACCGATGTCCTGGCGCAGCTTGACCACGGGCTCGAGCTGCTTGCGCAGCGCGGGCGTCAACGTCGCCTGCGCGACGAGGCCTTCGAGCAGGCCGAGTGCGCGACCGTCCCAGATCGAGAGCGTCGTCGTCGACGGCGTCTGCTCGACGAGCGTCACCGACGCTTCCTCGCCCGCCTTCTTCACGGCGACCGGCACGAGATACGCGTCCGGCAGATCCTCGGTACCGGGCGGCTTGTCGGTCAGCGCGTAGTTCCAGCCGGCCTTGCTGTGGCGCACGAGTACCGTGAAGGCGCCGACGGCCACGGGTGCCTTCACCGACCACACCGTCGTCGTGCGCGCGAAGCTCTCGACCTCGAGCACACCACGGACGATCCGCAGCAGCTGCAGCTGATCGCCGGAGTAGCTCGTGCTGCTCGTGACCATGATGCTGGGCTCGACCGCGAACGGCAGCGTCGCGCTGACGCCCGCGCCGACCGACTCCGCGAGACCTTCGCCGACGAAGCTGTCGCCGGAGTAGATGCTGATCGGCCCCGGCTCGAGCACGAACGGCGACGAGTTGCGGAAGCGGACGACGCGATACGGGTTCGCCTCGTAGCCCATGCCTGCGCCGCCGGGCTTGTAGAGGAAGGTCTCCTCGGCCTGCACCTGCTCGTTGAGGATCGCGACCATCGTCGAGTTGCCGTTCGGCACCGTCACGCGATCGCGGAGATCGAAGCTCGTCAGACCGCTGACCGACTTGTTGCGCGCGGACGCGAGCGTGCTGCGGCGCAGCGCGTCGTAGTCGATGTTCTGCTGCTCCTCCTTCTTGTTCTTCTCGAGGCCGTCGTAGTCCTCGAGCGCCTTGTTCGGCTTCGCTGCCTTGTCGCGCGTCGTCGAGACCGCGCTGCGCGAGGCTCGGCCCGAGCCGCCACTGCCGACGCCGCCCAACGCCGACTCCGACATGTCGTCGCCCGCGTAGTACTCGTCGCTGGGTCCACCAGCCGGTGCCGACGTGGCCGGTGGCGCCGCAGCGATCGCGTCGGGCTCGGCAATCGGATCGTCGTAGCTCGTCTCGCCCATCGCGACGACCGCACGACGTGACACGCCCGCTTCGGTGAGATCGGCGCGCTCGATCGTGCGCGGCGTGTGCAGGTCGTAGCGGAACGCGATCGGCTCTCCCGAAGTGAGGCCCAGCGACACATTGGTCCAGTCCTCGCCGCTGGTGTTGTCGACGACCGCCCAGCCTTGCAGCAGTGCCTTGCCCTTGCCGCCCTTGGGCAGCACGACGCGATAGGTCGGCTTCCACATCGGCGCGGCGACGACGTAGCTCACCGCGAGCTCGTGCGCCTTTCTGCCGGCGAGACGGATCACCACCTCGACCTGCTGGAACATGCCCTGCCCCGCGCTCGCGTCGAGACGACGATTGAGCTGCAGCGCGAGATCGCCGTCGCGCAGCGTGACGCCGTGCACCTTCGACAGACGTACGGTCTTCATCTCGTCGCGCGCGAGCAGGGTGACGCGGTGATCGATCTCTTGTCCGGCCTCGCCGCCGGCACGTGTACGCGCGCCCGGGTCGGGCTCGTTCACGATGCGCTCGACCATCACGATGCGACCGCGGATGCGGCCCGCGGACGTGTGCAACACGACGTCGGTGCCGCGCAGGCCATCGAGCACCTCGGCCAGGCTGCCGCGACCCGGCGCGAGCGTCGCGAGCGCCGCGGACGCCCAGCTCTCGGGATCGAGCGGCATCGACACGCTCATCGCTTTGCCGGTGCTCTTGTCGATGACCGTCAGGCTCTTGAGCAGATCGTCGATCTGGTCGCGGCGGACCTTGATCGCGAGCTGCTCGCCGTCGACCTCGCCGTGCCGCTCGAAGTAGCCGATGCCGTTGCGATAGAGCACGACCCTTCGCAGTGCGAGGTCGGTCTCGGCGGCCGGATATGCGAGGCGACCGTGGGCGCAACCCACCGAGCCGAGTGAAAAAAACACGAGGGCAAATGCGTGGGTGCGGTGCATGTCGGTCGTCGGGGCGAACTATAGACCTCGCCCCCCTGGCGGCGCCCCCCTGCGGCGGAGCCCCGGCGACGGTAGACGCACGGCGCACGCGTGCGGCCTACATCGGCGGGCGTCATTCTCGACTTGTGCAGCGGTGGGGACGGTGAAACCATCCCAGATCGTGCGGCACTGTGGCGCAGCTTCGAGTGTGCTCGCGATCTCGATCCTCGGGGTGGCCGCTGGTGCGGCGCTCGCATCCGCGCAGGGTCCACCGGTCTGCGAAGGCGAACGTGACGTCGCGTCGCGCGACACACCACCTCCGGTGACGACGCTGCGCACGCGCGATGCCGAGCTCGCGATCTATGCGGTCGACGGCGAGCTCCGCTACACCGTCATCGAGCGCAGCGGTCGGATCGCGATGCACATGGGCACCGAGCGCGACTTCGTCGTGCACTTCCCGAAGCTCGCGGCGCACGTCGAGGCCGCGTTCGCGGAGGAGGGGACGCTGCCCGAGTCCCATGGGTGGATCGACGCGTCGCGCTCGCGCCACGACGACGAGCGCCCATGAGCTCTACGTCGCGATGTGCGACGTTCTCTGGTTCAGAGACGACTCAGGCGGTTCGAACGTCGCGATTCCCGTCGCGCGGGGGGAGATCGCGCAGGCGCACATCTGCGGCGCAGAGGCGGGCGGCGGCGAGGCCTCGCGGATCGATGCTCTGTGCGAGGCGCTGGATCGTGCGCGGAGAGCAGCCGGCAACCCGCGCGAGCAGCGATGTCTGCCGCCAGCCTTGATCGAGGGCGAGTGCGACGAGGAGTGCTCGCGGTGTGCCCTTGCGGGTGATCGCGTCGGGTTTGCTGCGTGTCGCGGCCGCGACGGCGTCGATGAGTGACTGCAGTGGGATGCTCGCGATGTCGACGGGCGGCGCAGTGCGGGGCATGGGCGTGCCGGTGATGCTCGCGTGGGGGTCGGCGCTCACGTACGCGTGGTGGCGCGCTTCGAAGCCGCGGCGACAAATGCCGAGCGCCGCGGCGAGTCGCGTCGCACTGACCCACGGGCCGAGCAAACCCGCGAGTCGTTGGTCGATCGCGACGCCAGCCGGGACGACGAGGTGCGGGTGATCCGGCATCAAGGTGAGTGCGAGTGCCCCGGGGAACGCTTCGCGCAGCCCGTGCCACAGCCATGCACCCGCGTCCTCGTGGTGCAGGGGCGGCGACAACGGGGACATGCGCGCCGTGAGGTGGACGAAGCTCGTCATCGACGAGGAGGTCGGCCGCAACTTCGAGCTGTCGCACACGAAGTCACGTGGCGCGGGCGCTAGAGCGCCATCGCGGCGCGATGAAACGCCGGCCGAAAGGCCTTGATCGCCTCGTTCGTCCGCACCGGGTGCACGCGATTGGACAAGAGCACGAACGTCCGCGCACCGCCTTGTGCGTGCGGATCGATCCACGCGCTCGTGCCCGTGTAGCCGGTGTGGCCGACCGCGCGGGGACCCAGCGCATCGCCGGTCGCTCCGCTGCCGTCCGGCGAAGGACCGTCGAAGCCGAGCCCGCGGGTCGAGCCTTCGACCGTGCTCGGCTGCCAGAAGCGATCGCGGAGCTTCGCGTCGAGTCCCGGCAGCGTCGCGTGCTGCCATGCGCGCACCAGCTCGTGCACCGCCCACGCATCGCCGAACAACCCCGCGTGCCCCGCGACGCCACCCATCACCCACGCGTTGTCGTCGTGCACGGCACCGTGGGCGAGCGGCACTCCACTGCGCACCCGCAGGTGTGACGGCGACGCGTCGCCGTGCAGCGCGGCGTCGTAGACCTCGGTCGGTGCGATCCGCCGCTCGAGCGCGCTCGGCAACATCGTCTCCGCGAACACTCGGCGAAACCCGAGGCGTGGCAATCGATCGTCGTCGAAGCCGAGCGCGTAGGCAATGCGATCGGCGAAGATGCGATCGAGCTCGCCATCGAACGCGCGCTCGAGCCACGCACCGACGATCATGAAGCCCAGGTCGCTGTAGATCGCGCGTTCGCGTGGTGCACACGCGCGCGGCGTGCCGCACACCTTCTCGAGCACGGCGTTGCGGTCGTACGGCAGCACCTCGGTGAAGTACTCGCGGTGGGCGACCAGCCCGCCGCAGTGCTCGAGCAGATCGCCGAGCGTCGCACCGGGACACGCGCGGATCCACGGCGACGGCACCTCGTCGTCGAGCGCGAGCTTGCGTTCACCGATCGCGATCGCGGCGAGCGACGTCGAGCACAGCACCTTGGTGAGCGAAGCGAGGTCGTAAATCGTGTCGCGCGATGCGGGCTCGCCCGCGGCGACGAACGCGGGGTGCTCGCCGAGCGTTCCGTGCGCCTCGTGGTACACGACGGCGTCGCCACGGCTCACGATCGCGACGCATCCCGGGAACACGCCCTGCAGGACCGCATCTTCGAGCAACGCGAACAGTCGTGCGTGCGGGTCCATCGACGGAGGATCTTGCCGCGTCGGGCCCGGCCGGGCTACAACCACCGCCGATGTCGTCGGTAGTAGGCCCCTCGTCCGATCGACTCGAGGCGCGTGATCGCTTGATCGTCGCGCTCGACGTCGCGAACGCGGACGCGGCATTCGACGTCGCCACGCGGCTGTCGGGCCACGTCGGCATGCTGAAGATCGGCCTCGAGCTGTTCGTCGCCGAGGGCCCGTCGGTCGTGAGGCGCATGCGCGAGCTGGCGCCCGATCTCGAGATCTTCCTCGATCTCAAGCTGCACGACATCCCGAACACGATGCGCGGTGCGATCCGCAGCGCGCGACAGCTCGGGGTGAAGTTCGTGACCGTGCACGCGGGCAGCGGCACCGCGCACCTGCAGGCGTGCGTCGAAGAGGCCGGCGACGAGCTCGGCATCCTCGCAGTCACCGTGCTCACGAGTCAGGACGAGGTCGCGTGCCGTCAGGCCGGACACACGCGCGCGCTCGACGAGCTCGTCGAGATGCGTGCGGTCTGTGCACGCGAGGCCGGTTGTGCGGGCGTCGTGTGCAGCGGTCGCGAGCTCGCTCGTGTGCGTGCGGTCGCGCCTCGCCTCGCACGCGTGGTGCCGGGGATCCGACCTGCAGGTTCCGACATCGGTGATCAGCAACGCGTGATGACGCCCGCGCGCGCCGTCGCGGACGGTGCGAGCTACATCGTGGTCGGGCGACCGATTCTCCAGGCGGAGGATCAGGTCGCGGCCGCGGACGCGATTGTTCGCGAGCTCGCGGGCGGGTAGACCGGGGGCGCCGAGCTCGATGCCGAGGCGCACAAGTACTACGAAGAGGTGATCGATCTCGGCGAGGAAGGCAAGGCGACAAGACCGTCGGGCTCGGTGGCCGTTACTCGATCGACGGCACCGACTGGCGCGCACGCTACGAGGTCCTGCGCCAGCGCATGACCGTGCTCGCGTCGAGCAACCCCAGCCCGACCGGTCGCATCGAGGTCGGCGAGATCGTCAACCTGTGGAGGCAGGCGGAGCTCATCGGCACCCGCAGCGCCGACGACATGATGGGTCGCTCGTAGGGCGACCGAGGCGTTCCTCGCCCGCGCGCGCGCGCACCGAGAAGGCAGTCGAGCTCACACGTGAGTGCATCGATCAAGCGAAGCGGTCGTCGCGCGAGCCCGACATCCGCGAGCTCGTCACGCTGGCCGAAGCGCTCGAGCGCGGCGACCAACTCGCCGAGGCCGAAGCGATGGTCTACACGTTCCATCACGTCGGTGATGCGGCGGCGTACGGCGACAAGTGCACCGCGAAGAAGGGCGAGCCGTGTCGCGGCGTCGAGCCTCTGCGATCGACGACCGCGAAGCGTCCGCCGAAGATGCCCGACGACTTCGGCGGCGATCTGGAGATGGGCAAGCGCATCGGCAAGTGGACGACGTTCGATGCGCTCGGCGGGATGGTCGCGGCGGTCGACTACTGACTCGAGCGATCGATCACCCCTTTGGGTGATCGACAAAGAACTGCATCGCGATGTCGCCCCACACGAAGCCGTTGTCGCCTTCGCACGCGAACGAGAACAGCTGCCCCTGCGCGTCGCCGGGATCCGTGCTGCCCGGGTAGCAGTGCCCACGAATCAGCAGGTTCGCCGCCGCGTAGTCGTGCGAGATGAACTCCATCACCGCGTCGTCGCCCGTGTGTCGCGTCCAGCGAAAGCCGTCGCCTTCGTCTACGGTCTCGGCCTCGCCGAGGCCGAAGTGATCGACGACCGCCTGGACGCGCGGCTCGGCGCACGCGTAGTTCACCAGCCCGTCGTCCGTCCCGTGCATGAACATGATGTCGAGCGGCTCGCTCGGCACCTCGTCGTCCGCGAATCGACAGTCCGGAAACGCGAACCCGTCGCCGCACGCCGCCGCCGGTGCGACCGATGCGAGCACGTTCGCGTGATCGCAGATGAAGCGCCAGCTCATGTACCCGCCCTGCGAAAAGCCGGTGAAGTGCCAGCGATCCGAGTCGACGTCCCATGCGGTCGCGACCCGCTGCATGAACGCGAACACCAAGTCGTCGTCCGTCGCCGGCGTCCAGCTCGCGGCCGGCGGTGCCGGGTTCGCGCTCGGCTGCACGATGATGTAGCCGTACGCCTGCCCGAGAGCCCGCATGTTGGTGTTCGCGTCCTGCATCTGGGCGCTCATCGTGTAGCCGTGCACGTCGAACACCAGGCCGCACGGCGCTTGCAGACACGCATCGGGCACCTCGACCTCGTACGTGATGCCGTCGCACTCGAACGTGTGGTGACCCGCCGCGACGTCGGTGATGCAGTCGTCGGGCGTCGGCGTGACGCCGGTATCGCCGGTCGGATCACCCGAATCGCTGCTGTCACCGGTCGCGCTCTCCGTCGTCGTCATCGATGCGGAGTCCGAGACGGCGGTCGTCGTCACCGAGTCCGTCATTGGTGATGCCGTCGTCGTCGGCATCGCGGTCGTGGCTTCGGCGGCCGTCGTGTCGCTACTGCCGTCGGTCCCGTCGGTCCCCCCATCGTCGCTCGGGGCTGGACTCGCGGCGCACGCGAGCACGCAGAACGAGAGCGCGGAAGCTCGTGTCACGCTGGCAAGCATCCGCAAGATGATAGCGTGTTCGGGTGGACACGCCGTCGCACGACTCGCCGTCGGCGGGCGCTTCGTCCCCTCCGGACCGGTTGGCGGATGAGGAGCTGACAATACTCGGCGTCGCGCCCATCTCTCTTGGTGGCGGGCTTGGTGGCGGGCTTGGTGGCGGGCTTGGTGGCGGGCTTGGTGGCGGGCTTGCGGGCGAACAAGCGAAGGACTCGCGCATCGCGGTCGAGCGCTGGCTCGCCGACCGAGGCGAACAGTGACGACACGAGCTCGATCGCGAGAAGTGACCGTCAGCGCCAGATGTACGCGCGCGGGTTGTGGTCGACCTCGACGATGAGCACCGGCTCGTCGGTCGTGTCGAGCACGAGCTTTGCGGGCTCGCCGAGCGCGATCGCATCGACGAGATCGTCGAGGCTCACACCGTCTTCGACTGCGAGGAACGACGCCCGCAGCGCCATGTCTTCGCCGGCGTGCAGTTCGACCCAGACGAGATCACCATCGTCGAGCTCGAGCTCGCGCTCGACGATCGGCGCGCCAGGGGCTAGGACGACATCGGTGCGACCGCAAGCCGTCAGGGCACAGGCGGTCAGAGCACAGGAAGCGGCGAGCTTGCGCATGACCGGCGCATCGGCGCATGGCGGCACCGCCTTGAACGCGGCCCAAGGTGGGACGCACCGGGTCGGGCACCAAAGCGGGCGCGCAAGCGTTCACGTCAGCAGGGGTTGCACCCTGCTAGTGCCCGACGTGCTCCACCATGCCGTGGGCGTCACCGACCAGCTCCATCGGCCGGTTGGTGTGGCGAGCGAGCTGCACGGCGTCGCGGAGCTTCTCGAACAGCTCGCGCGAGCCGGGCAGGCCGTACAGGCACAGCTCGGGCGTCGACTGATCCGTGCTCATCACGGTCACCCTGGCGACGCCGAGCATGCGATCCCAGATGTTCTGGCTGTACTTCACGTCGAGTACACGCCAAAGCTCGAGGCTGTCGAGGCTCTTGCTGAGGATGCCGCGCTCGAACTCGATGCGCCGCAGGCTGATGCGATAGCGCGTCGTGGAGTGGCGCAAGAACGTCCACAACATGCCGGGCAGACCGATGAACGACAGCACCCACAGCGGCCAGCTCTGGAACAACTCGATGAGCCCGAGCAGGTACGCGAGCACGCCGCCAGCGACCGACGCGAGCGCCCACTTCACGTAGTCGAGCGCGTACGCGCGGTGCTTCGCGGGACCGTAGTAGAGGAGCTCTTCGCTACCGGGCTGCGCGACCGAACCCGCGGGTGCCTGCGCACGCGCCGGCGCCGGCGCCTGCCCTGGGAACTGCGGCGCAGCCGGGCCCGCGGACGTGGTGTTCGGCTGATTCGATGGGCCTTGGTTCGTCATCGGCGCACGTGAGGATAGCGCCCCCAACCCTTTGTTGCGAGAAGCCATTCCGATCTCGCGCTCGCGGACGGCAACGAGGCTCCGGCGCTCTCGCGCTCGTGTGGGCACCCTTGGTCGTGCTGCTATGCTCGGCCGCGTCATGTACCTCGTGCGTGCACTGCTCGACAATGTCCCGCCGTTCGGGACCATCGAGCTGCCCTTCGCCGACGCGAACGGGCAACCGCGGCCGGTCACCGTCGTCCACGCGGCCGGCGGCGCGGGCAAGACCGTGCTGCTGTCGGTGCTCGGTGCGACGCGTCCCGGGCACGCGACCGTGCTGTTCGGCGGGTTGTTCGGCGGCACCCACGGTGCGTCGCCCTCCGCGACGTGCGAGTGGTTGCTCGGGCGTGACGATGCCGAGCGCCCGCATCCACTCGTCGTGAGCACACCCTCGGCTGCGCCCGCATCGTTGCGCGGTGACGACGAAGCGACGCAGCTCCGCCGCCGCGAGCAGGCGCTGTTCGAACGCCGCGCGAAGGACGGTGGCTTCGTGTTCATGACGCTGCCGACGATCCGCTGGTTCTCGCGCCAGCCGATGGCTGTGCATGCGCCGACGCGAACCGTCGCGCACTACGACGTCCGCACCACCGTCAATCTCGACGATGCGCAGCGCAGCGATCTCACCCGCGACACGAAGATGGCGCTCGCGTATGCGGCGATCTCGTCCGCACTCGTCCCGAGTCTCACGCGCGCCGACGCGACCGACCGGCCGCTGCTCGACATGCGTCTGCTCGGCGCAGCCATGCGCGAGGTCGTCGACGCGCTCGTGCGCCTCGCCGGCTTCTCGTACATGGGACTCGATCCGGTGGCGCTCGAGCCGGCGTTCTCGAGCCCGGGCCATCGCCGCGTGCCGTTCGACGGCCTGCCGACGCGTGGCCGCCACCTCGTCGCGATCGGTGCGCTCGCGGTCCGCACGTTGTGGGCCGCGTATCCCGGCACCGATCCTCGCGCCGCCGAAGGCGTGATCGCGATCGACGACATCGATCTCTACCAGGACGCGGCAGTGTGCGAGGGCATCGTCACCGCGCTGCGCCTCGCGCTGCCGCAGGTGCAGTGGATCCTCACCACGAGCTCGCCGATCGTCGCGGGCTCGTGCGAGGCCCGCGAGATCCTGTCGCTGCGCCGCTTGCCCGAGGACGAGCGCGTCGAGCTGTTCGTCGACGCGCAGGCTCGCACGCATTGAGCGCGGCCCGCTGTATGCTCGCAACGACCTGCGCTGCTGGTGATCGCGTTCGCGCTCGCGTGTGGTGACTCGACCGCCGATCCGGCCGGCACCACCACGACCGCATCCACGGGCGCCGAGAGCACGAGCACGTCATCCGGCAGCTCGACCGCAGTCGCCGACACGAGCACCGGCAGCTTCGCGTCCGAGGTGCCCGGCTCGCAGACCATCCCGCCGGGCCTCGACCTCGCGTTCCCCGACACCTACGCCGCGATCGAAGCGAACGAATTCCGCGGCGACTTCATCGCCGTGATGACCGACTTTCGCTCGGCGGCACCGGCCGCCGACTTCATCGCCCAGGCGAACCGCATCGGCCTGCGCACGGCGCTGCTCGCGTTGCCCGAGGGCACCGAGACGTCCGCGCTGTTCGCCGATCTGCGCCGCTCGGATCACGCGTCGTTCTGGGACGAGGGCTACCGGGGCGCGGTGTTGCTCACCGACAGCGCGAACTTCCGCAACGAGCACTATCACTGCGAGATGGGGCCGGACGAGATCGCGGATCTCGACCATGACTTCGCGGTCGGCGTCGCGCGGGTGACCGCGGGCGCGGCGGCAAGCACCGCGGGCATGTGACATGCCGCTCGCGCACCCCACACCACGGAACGCCAAGGCCCACACCCGCGCCCACACCACCGCCAGTGCGGGGCCCGGGGGGCGCACGGGCGCGATCGGTCTCGGGTGGCCCCTGCGCCGCCGGGCGGCGGGCCCCGCGAACGGCCCTGGGATCTGTCGAAGCGCGAGCGACTCCGGTATGGTGCAGGTACTAGACGGTCGCGAACGACCCGAGGTCCTTCCCAATGCGCGATAGCTTCTTGTTTCAGTCCCTGCCTTTCTTCAGCGGTGCGCTTGCGTTCGTCGCCGGTTGCAGTCCGAAGACACCCGTCGACGAGACCTCCGGGACCGACGTCACGGGGACGTCGAGCGCATCGACGACGATCACGTCGACCGACGCGAGCTCGAGCTCGACCGACGACCCGAGCGCGACGGTGACGACGACGGTGTCGACGACGCTCGACACGTCGACGACCATCGATCCCGACACCGGCGATCCGGCGTGCGGCGGTGGGACGTGCGGTAATCCGGCCGAAGCAGATTGGTCCGGTCCCGCCATCATCGCGCGCCTGCCGGTCGGCTCCGATCTGCCGAGTTGCACCCCGGAGTACCCGGATGCGGGCCCGACGTTGCTCGATGGCTACGTCGATCCCGGTCCCGCGACCTGCGACTGCACGTGCGAGCTGACGCAGGCACCGAACTGCAACGGCTCGGTGACCGCGTACCAGACCGCGAACTGCGGTCAGTGGCTCAACTCGGCGCAGGTCTCGGCGAACTGCAGCAACATCTCGATCCCGGGCTCGGCGCAATTCTACGCGTACGGCCAAGGCCTCGGCATCTGCGACGAGAACGAGATCGAAGAGGTCCCGCCGATTCCGTGGGAGGCGACGATCCGCTCGTGCCGCGTGCCGGATAACCTCCTCGATTGCGGCGACGGTGGCGTGTGCCTGCCCGCGCAGCCCGAGGGCTTCGAGGACAACTGGTGCATATATCGCCAGGGCGACTTCGACTGCCCCGCGGGTCCGTATCCGAACAAGAGTGTGTTCTGGAGCGGCGCCGAGGACTCGCGCGGGTGCAGCGAATGCACGTGCGGCAGCGCGGGCACCAGCTGTAACACGCAGACGGTCGACGTGTTCGCCGCTCCTGACTGCGAAGGTGAGCCGATCGCGACGCTGGCGGGCGGCAACGTGTGCACCAACGTCACCGGTCTGTCGATCGCCGCATCGAGCGGCAAGTCGGCCGCGTGCCCGGTCACTGCGATACCGGAGCCCGAGGGCACCGTCGCGGCGCAGGGCGAGTTCACGTTCTGCTGCGTGAACTGACGTCGCCGCGCGGGCATCACTGCGCGAAGCGAACGTGGAAGTGATCGTCGTGCCCGCGCCAGTCGCGGAGCACGCCGTGCATCGCACGATTGCCGTGCGGGTACTGGAACCATGTGTCGAGCGCGTCCTTCGTCGCGCCGACGCGCACGGCTTCGTCGTACAGCAGCTTCTGCACGTCGTAGTCGATGAAGATCCACGCGACCGCGCGGGTCTCGAGCGTCGCGCGGATGAGCTTCCACGTGCGCGCGCGATCGAGGTTGCCCGAGTGCGCGCGCAGGAATCGCGACACGTCCGCGTCCTTGCCGGAAAGCACGTAACCGATGTCGACGTCGCGGCCGGCTTGGTGCGACAGGTGCGGCGGGAACGGGCCGCCGCCCGACTTGCTGATGTCGCCCACATGCACGTCGGGTCCGCCTTCGGCGACACGTGCATACGCGCGTAGTGCCTCGCGCAGGCGATGGACCGTGCGCTTGGTGCCCCACGCATACGAAGGGGTCTTGATCATCCAGCCCGGTCCGGGATCGAGGCGCACACCGTCTTGGATCGTGTCGCCGAGCGCGTCGTCCACGAGGTCGGCGTAGAACACGTCGTCGGTTGCGATCACGGCCGGTGCGAGGCCGACCTCGAGTCGCTCGCGACGCTCGTCGTGCAGAAGGATCACGCGCCCGCGCTCGATCGTCGCGACGATCGCAGTCTTGCGGATCGCATCGCCGGGCCGGTACTGCGCGATCGTGCCGGCCTCTTCGTCGCGGATCGTCGCGCGGGCCTGCGTCGGATCGTCGGGCACCTGCGTCGCGAGGAGCACGAGCTTCAGCGTCGTCGGTGGATCCTCGGGCGGCGAGATCGGAGCGGGCTCGACCGGCGACACCTCCGGCAGCGACAAGTCATACTCGCGCGCGGACGTCGGTGCCTCGACGATCACGGGCGCCGGCTCGTCGCATGCGACGAGCCCAAAGACCACTCCGGCGAGTGTCGCGGCGAGCGTTAACCGCACGGCGACCCAGCGTATCCTGCCGTCATGCGCGCGCGCACGATTGCAGCCGTCCTCGCCGCGGTGCCGCGTTCGAGGTCGTGTACACCGGCGATCCGATCCTCGGGTCTTGACGTCAGTCGAAGAAGCACGAGCGGCACACGCCGACCGGCGCCGTGCCGACGCGCATGCAGTACTCCGAGGCATTCCCCGCCGAGGACTTGCCTCAGCTGCGCGCGTGCGGCAAAGATGCGCCAGCGGTGAGCGTCGACTACGTCATCTACAGCCCCAAGACGCCCGGCGAGCTGGGGGCCGTGCTTGCCGAGTGTCGCGACCTGCTCGACAATTGGTTGGTCGCGCACGACGGTGTCGACGAGCCGTTCGCGGACTTCGATCTCGGCGGCATGATCCCGACTGCCGATGCGGCGACGCAGATGGTGTGGGATCCGGATGGCGGGCAGGCGAGCGAGGACTCGCCGGAGGTCGCCGAGGTGCTGTCGCGACTCGCGACGATTCGCTCGGCGATCACGATCGAACGCCCCGACGATCCGGCCGTCAATCCGCTCGTCGTGTCGGTGCTGCGCTTTCTGATCCGCGGCGCCGGCCAGGGACTCGCGCAGTTCGTCGACGCGCTGGAGACCACCGAGCAAGCGATTGCATCGCTCACCGACAAGGCCGAGGCGGACAGCTTCCTGCCGTCGCGACAGACGACCGTGCGCACGCCCCGAGCGGGTGCGCGAGCGGTTACCGTCGACACCGCGCCGCGGGCAAACCTCGCCGCGATCGACGTGCCGCGACTGATCGTCGACCGGCTCGTCGCGGACGGAC
>Ga0105048_10003162_pt1 | contig 26953 bp, 19 predicted proteins | sample MAT05_FD_78382 | JGI IMG/M metagenome (GOLD analysis project Ga0105048, IMG submission 78382) | Freshwater microbial communities from Lake Fryxell liftoff mats and glacier meltwater in Antarctica - MAT-05 | ecosystem: Environmental > Aquatic > Freshwater > Ice > Liftoff microbial mat | place...
AGGCCACGTTGTATTTTGTCGTAGTGTTTTTTGGTAAATTCATCAAAGTATTTTTCTATTATGAGGGTGGGCAGTTTTACATCTTTGCCATCTATCTGCATTCTTTTAAGCTGTATTAGCAGGCACTCCTGCAGGTTGCGGGCTGCCACACCTGGAGGGTCAAAAAACTGGATGCGTTTAATAAGGTCCTCCACTTCTTCGTCTGTAGCAATCACATTTTGTCTAAAAGCTAGGTCGTCCACAATAGAAGCCACTTCGCGGCGCAGGTAACCATCGTCGTCTATGCTGCCTACTATTTGCTCAGCCACTTTGCCCAGGCGTTCGTCCACTTCCAGCAGGCCCAGTTGGTCCACCAGCATATCATGAAAAGTTGTTTCTACTTTGTAGGGCATCACCTGGCGGTCTTCCAGTTCGGGGTAGTTATCGTCTTTAAGGCGGTAATCAGCTATACCATCATCGGCCTCATAATCGTTCATTTCAATGTTTTCAAACGGGTCATCGTGGTCGTCGGCGGAGCTGCTATTGTCAAAATCTTCTGTCGGTGTTTCAAAATCTTCGGTGGTGGTATCTGCAAAGTCCTCTTCCTGTTGGGGTGCTTCTTCGCCTTCCCCATCGCCCTGTTCCAGTGCGGGGTTTTCTTCCAATTCTTCCTTAATGCGTTCTTCCAGGTTAGCGGTAGGCACCTGCAGCAGTTTCATTAGCTGAATCTGCTGTGGTAAAAGCTTCTGCTGGAGCCGCTGTTGTAATGATTGACCAATTGCCATTATAAAAACAATGTTCTAAATTTTAAAAATCCGGTTGTTGGTTCGTAGAAACAAAACCCTGAGCGGGGTTGCCGCTAGTAGCATCTCCCAGCCCTTGCATGTTACTGCTTTGCAACACTACAAGTTCTTTTGCCGCTTACACAAGAAAAGAACTAAAAAAATCCCTGAACCTTGCTAAGCCTAACGGCGTAAATTTACATACAAACCCAACAGCCATGCGGTCTTTCATCATTTGTTTCTTTCTTGTTTTTTGTGTATTTGCAAATGTATCGTCAGCTCAGGACGGACAACTAATATGGACAGCAAAAGAAATTCAAAAGAAAGCATACAGGCCATTGATTAATGAAATTACATACCAATGCTTTGGCCCAACTGATACCACATGGATTTTCCCTCCCTCAAAAAAAAATTACATCGCCCCCAATTTTTACACCCAACACATGGGTGCCGTATGCAAAGTGGAGCTTAAAATGCAGAAGCAAATAAAATTTCCCTTGGTTATAAGAATGGGCAGCAAAGATTATGTTGACCGTATGGAGGGCAAATTTTTGCCACAACGCTAACTGGGTATTTAATGTATGTTATAGCATTTTGTAATGATGCTATTGTAATAACGCTGACCCGCCCTGCCGCTTCGCTCCTTAGTGTGCTGTTATCGCTTCGTTTTTAAAGGCGAAGTGGAATAAAGATATACTGTTGAACGGAGCCCCGTAATTCTCCGGGGTTGTAACGTTCGCCAATGTTGATGCCATAAAAGTCAAAAGCTGGTAAACAAAAAAAAACATATCATCAGGGTTGCCAACCTTGTAAAGGTTGGTAATGGTTTAAGCATACCATTTGAGGCGCTATACGAAATGCTTCCCCGTTTTATATTTTTTACTCTTTTGGTTAAGCGGTTATAAGATTGCGCCGTAAATTGATGCCAACCGAAAAACCAAACTTATGCAAAACGAACTCAAAGGCTTTAAACAATTTATAGCCGAAACAAGGGTGGATGAAGACATTGTAAACCCAACCATTGATGTGCTGAAAGCCAGGGAAAAAGAACGGTCGGGCATTGAAAGACTGCCTGCATTTAGCGACATGGTTAAAACCGAAGATGGCACAAGGTATCAATATGTAAACTATGTACAGGAAGGCGGTGGTGTACTGGGTGTGGCCTTGGTAGGCTATACTTATGTGCTGGAAAAACTCGGCATCAGGTTTTTAAAACTGGCCGGTACCAGTGCCGGTGCCATTAATACCATGATGCTGGCAGCGGTGGATAAGAAGAATTACACCGAAGCCGAAGAAAAATTGAACGAAAAATTTACCACCCAATCCGAAATTATTTTGTTTGAGCTGCTCAACTTTAGATTATGGGATTTGGTAGATGGCTCCAGGTTTGGCAAATGGCTGATTGGTACCGCTATTAAAGCAAGCAAATACCTAAAAATGCTTTTTAAAATATTGCTGGCCTCACTTGTTTTGGGCTTGTTTACTTCATTGCTTTTCGGTATCCTGAACCTGCTGGAGCCATCTGGTAATAGTTTTTGGGCAGCCATGGCATCGGTGATAAAGATCATTTCTATTGTGTCTATAACTGCAGTTTTACTGCTGGGCTTAGTAACGGGTATTACCATTTATTACCTTAAGCGTTTCTCTAAAAGTAGCTTTGGCATCAATCCAGGCAAGGCATTTCATAAATGGATGGTGGACGTACTTAAAAAAAATGATATTGGGTGCAACGACGATATGGATAAGAAAATAGCCGAACGTTTTGTAGGCGTTGCTTTAAGTGAAGAGCGGCTGGCAAAAAAATATCCCGGCGACGACAACTCTATAAAGCCACCTTACCTTACCATTATAGCCAGCGATATTACCAACCAAACCAAAGTAGAATTTCCGCTGATGGCTGGTGAATACTGGGTGGAACCGGGCAAGGTGAGCCCGGCAGATTATGTAAGAGCCAGCATGAGCATACCAGTTTTTTTTGAACCTTTTAAAGTGGATGTAACCGAAGTGCTGCAGCGAAAAAATACCGATACCAAGCTAAAGGCGTTTGTAGAAAATCAAAGAACAATAGAAAAAAAGGAAGTACAGTTTGTAGATGGTGGCATCCTAAGCAATTTTCCGATTAACGTTTTTCACAACACAAAAATAGCCTGGGCACGTATGCCCACATTTGGCATTAAACTGGAAGACGAAAAACATGAAAAAGCCGATCAGCACAAAACAGAAACCATGAAACTACCCAAGAGCAGGCTGCTGCCTTTTTTGGGCAGCATCCTTAGTACCATTAGGTTTTATTACGACCGTGATTTTTTAAAACGTAACATGGTGTACGAAACCTGCATTGCCCATATAGATGTGGCAGGCATTAACTGGCTCGACTTTGGGCTGGACGAAGCCACCCAAAAAAAACTGTTTATACAGGGAGCCAAAGCCGCCAAAACCTTTTTTCTCGGCAGCGACATTGGCGGTAATTTTTGGGTGGATGGAAAAGAAAAGCCCTTTAAAGCCTACGACTGGGAAACTTTTAAAGAAGACCGGCGGAAAGTGGTGATGGGGAGTTAAGGTAATAGCCACGATTGACTGTTGATGGCCACAGTTGGCCATCAACAGTATTTCTGGTGATCAAAGATTATACCTCCACCCATTGCTCAGCGATCACTTTTTTTAAGGCCGCCACCATTTGTTCTCCTTTGACTTGTATTTGTTCCTCCGTCCACGAAAGGCTTATGGCCGTAGAGATACAGCGGCTCATGATGGCATCGCTATCAGCAAAATTTTGATTGGCATATTTTTTCAACCCAGCAGTAATGGCCGGGGTTTGGCCGTTGAGCGTAACCACATTTTTAAGGTGATCCCATTTGGTGATGTAGTGCCAGTTATTTATGTACCAATAGAAATTTCCCGCCAGGGCATTCTGGCTTTTCATTTCTGCTACAAAGGCTTTGGTAAGTTCTTCTGTAGGTAAAAACCAGCTTAAAAAAGCGAAATTATCCCCGGCCGGGTCGGGTACCTTTCTGTAGGTTACTTCTTCCACCTGGTTTAGTATTGCCCGCAGTTGGAGGTTGTTCTTTTTTTGTGTAGCCAGTATTTTACTCAGCTTTCGTATTTGTGCAAGGCCAACGGCTGCGTGTAATTCGCTTATGCGAAAATTATACCCAATAAAGGGATGCAGGTCAGCTCCGCGGTCCACGCCTTTATGGTCGTGGCCATGGTCGGTATAGCCGTCGCATTTTTCATAGATGTCCAGGCTGTTAGTCATTACCACACCGCCTTCGCCACAGGTAATTGTTTTTACAAAGTCGAAACTAAAAGTGCCTGCATGGCCAATGGTACCCAGCATTTTGCCCTTATAACTACCACCAATGCTTTGGCAGGCATCTTCCAAAAGCAGCAGGTTATATTGCTTGCAAATACCCAGCAGTTCATCCATATCGGCCATGCTGCCGCACATGTGTACCGGCATTACGCATTTGGTTTGGGGCGTAATAGCAGCCCGTACCGCTTCGGGGTTTAGGGTCAGGGTTTCGTCTATATCTACCATCACCGGTATGGCGCCAACGGAAAGCACTGCCTCAAAACTGGCTACAAAAGTGAAGCATGGCATAATTACTTCGTCGCCGGCACCTACACCCAATGCTGCCAGTGCCGTGGTAAGTGCAGCGGTACCGCTGCTTAAAAGTTGCGCATGGCCACACTTAAAGGTGTCGCAAATAGCGGCTTCCAGTTCGTTAGCCTTCCATATATTTTTACGGGGGCCATCAAAACCATACCGCATCAGGATGCCGGTTTCCAACACATCGTTTACTTCTTTGCGTTCTTCGGCGCCCCAAAATTCAAAGCCTGGCATTGTATGTAAAGTTTTAAATGTAAGGGGGCGAAGGTAAGAAAGGTTTTTAGCCAGTAATGAATACGAATTAGAAACTGGTTTTTATTGCTACAATTACACGTCCGCAATTTTTTTTTGACCAATACGCCCATCATTCTGCTTTAAAACCAACGTCCTATAATTACCCTTTAATATTCCTTGGCTTTCTAACCACCACCGCTGAGCCTTTTGCCAAAAAAACTGATTGCGGGGCAACTGCTAAATATGGAACAAAGTGTTTGCCGTAAAGATTTTCAATATCATAATTGGCTTCGAAAGAAGTCACCGGATACACCTGCCAGCGAGGATGCTCTACGCCATATTCAATAGTGGTTTTGGGGTTGAGTTCGTTATAGCCCCAATAATGTTCAAAGATAAATTCCTCTTCGGTGCCGGGTAGTATAAGCGATGGTGTATTAGCGGCAGTAGCCTTTAGGGTATTCCAGTTGCCCCTTAATTTCCAATCGTATCCAACAGTAATATTGTTGGGTGTTTCCGCTATGTGGTGCCGCATGGGCATAGCGTGGTAATGTTCGTTGTAGAGGCCATTGGCCATCCAGGCGATAATGTGCTTCGGTACAATTTCGCTGATGAAGGCCACACCGCGTTTCCACCTTTGGCCATCAAAATGTTTTACATACAGCCGCAAATTTACTTCTTCAAAATGGGTATGGAATGGCCATTTAATACCAAGAACTCTGGTATGGGCAAACATAAAACCCACTACGCTCACTATGGCTTTACCATTCCACAAATCCAATTCGGTAAAAGGTGGAATGTAAGGTTGTAGAATTTCCGGCGGCACTTTGTAATTCAGCATAATCAGTTGTTCCCATTGGGCGGAAAGAAAGATTTTGCGGGAAGAGGGCGTTGTTTCAGTCATGTTTTTTGTAATAGTCAATAATCAATATCCTGTCTGAAATGCTTAACAGCTTTAATAAAAACTTTGTTGTTCGCTATTTAAAAATCATTTTGTAGGGAAAGCCAGATATGAAGATGTGCCTGTAAACTTTGGTTCCATTGCAGTTATAGCTGGGATGATTTTCTAAAGATGCAATGGCCGCATCTACTGCAATAAAAAATTCGTAGCCCAATTCAGGCGATATTATATCATACCACTTAAACGCAGTTTCTATTTGCTTTTCGGCAAAGGGTTGTAGCGATACTGTAAAGATTATTTTGCCAGTGAAATATTGTCGGCTAAAAATCCTTGCCCTTACATCACTTCAGGCTGACAATGCTACTTGCCCATGACGCTTTTGTTCGCTTTGTTCTTCCAGCCATCGTATGTCTTTATCAGTAAGGGTTCCTGTGTCCTCGTCATTTTCTACCGTCAGCCCCACTATCCTTTCATTCCTATTTCACCATCACCACCCCGCTCTCATTATTGTTCCAATCCAATGCACTAACCCCTATTTGCTTGCCGGCGTATTGACCAAGAAATTTTTCGTCTAAAAGCAATTCGTCTGCCCCTTCAAAAACCTTTACCATATTGGCAGCATCGTCGCCATTAAGGTTGCCAGGCGCAAATGCATATACCACAAAACTGCGCAGCCTTTCACTCTGGTTGCCTTTTTTAACCAACACATTTTTACCGGCTTTGTTTACAAACGGATTGGGTGGCGGAATACTGTCTATCCATTTCATGGGCGGCACCAGCGCCAGTGTTTTGTAATAATTGTTGCGCAGTGAATCATTCCAGCCATTAGGGTTTTTGTAAAAGAATTTGGCGCTGAAATAAGCACTGCCTTGTATCTCTTTATACGCACGGAGCAAGTTTATTTGGCGTGGCAATTGGGTTTTATCTTTCCATGCAGCGTTACTGCCGGCACGGTGATATGCGTGGCCTATATACACATGCCTGCCGTAACTATGGCCCGCCCACCAATCCACAAGCGTTTCGTAATCAGCACGTGGGTGGCCAAACTCCCAATAAAGTTGCGGCAGCACATAATCTATCCAGCCCTTTTTTTGCCACAATAAAATATCGGCGTACAGGTCGTCGTAGTTTGTAAGGGCATTCGTTTCGCTGCCTTCGGGATCTTGCTTTTTATTGCGCCATACACCAAAAGGGCTGATGCCAAATTTTACATTTGGTTTAATGCTTTTGATAGTCTTGTTCAGCACAAGGATAATACTGTCGCAATTGCTGCGCCGCCAGTCGTTTTTGCTTAGCCCGTTGCCATACTTACGGTACATTTCATTATCCGGAAACTCCTTTCCTGCAATGGGATATGGGTAAAAATAATCGTCGAAATGAATGGCATCCACATCGTAGCGGGTTACAATGTCTTTCACCACATCTGTCACAAACTTGCGGGCTTCGGGGTTGCCTGGATCAAAGTATTTTTTATAGGCTTCGGTACCGCCGCCATAAGTAAGGAACCAGCTTTTCTGTATGCGGGTAATATGGTTTGGGGCAATAATGCTTTTACTGATATTCATAACTGCCCTATACGGATTGCACCAGGCATGAAACTCCATATTGCGTTGATGCGTTTCGTCTATCATGAACTTAAGCGGATCATAATAAGGCGTTGGCGGAAGACCCTGCACACCATTGAGGTATTCGCTCCATGGCTCCAGGCTGCTGGGGTAAAACGCATCTGCCACAGGGCGTATCTGCATGATAACGGTGTTCATGCCGTTGCGCTGTAATACATCCAACATCTTTATAAACTCAGCTTTTTGGCTATCTACCGGAAGGCCTTTTTTGCTAGGCCAGTCTATATTCTCCACCGAAGCAATCCAGGCTGCACGAAACTCGAACTTGGGGTTTTGAGCTTTGCAAAGAAAGAATGTTAAAGAAAGTCCGGTGTATAGTAGTAGAGACTTTATAAATTTCATTGTGTGAAGTTAATTGTTGATGAGTTTTCATAAAAATGACCGTAAGGAAGTGCATTTGAATTTTAAGTTGAGAAAATTCCAACCTCAAAGTTAATAATGCCCTAAGAAGTGGCTCCTTAAATTTGTTCAAAACAGTATAGTCAATGAAACATACCCCCCCTAATCGGATTGTAAAAAATTTATTTGGAATTCTTTTGGCTCTTTCATTTATTGGTGAGAATACATTTGCTCAATACTGCCCAACAAATACTATCACAACGTATCCTGATAACTATCAAAATTCAACAGATCCTAACCAGTTACTAAAATGGGATTGGCGACTCCAAACATTTACAGGATATAGACCTGGTGTGCCTACCCGTTTTTCTTATCAGATTACCAACCCTTTTTTAATACAATTGGTAATCTTAATATAAGAGAACTTGCTTTATCTGCAGATAAAAATTTTAATTACGATATTGCAGGCAAACTTATAAGAACACCCGTTATTAAAACTAACGTTAGTGCAGGAAAGTATAATCTTCCATTTAGAACAGATGGTTTAAAAAGCGGGGTTTATATAATAAAAGTAGAGATAAATAAAAGTCTCTTTATCAAAAGGGTTATTGTACAGCAGTAAAATTATTATTACGAAAAACCTAATAATAAATCTTGGTTTGGTTATGTTGTTTTCTATTTTGGTGGGAGGTAGTTGTTGAAAAAAATCACCACCGGTAATAAATAGTATTCCCAAAAAGCCGTTATCGCCATCGAAGCCTTTTATGTAACTACACTTCGAGATTTAACTAAAATCGATACAGAATTTGGTAACGACCAATATAGAGACACTGTAATGGTAGATAGTATTTTTTACATGTTTAGGCCAAACCCCAGCATAGCTTTTGGTAAGCATTCATATAGTTTCAAGCTAGCTTACGAAAACATTTTTCGCCTAAATAAAGCAGAATGGATAGTAGGTAATGATACAAGGCCGAGAACAGGAGTTGGTATAAGTGTAGTTTTGGTAACCCTACTGGTAGAATCCCCATAACCTGTTTTGTAAATTATGATTATAAAATAAGTGATTTTGAATTTGGCACAAAGAATGACACCATTATTAAGTATATCAGTATAAATGGCATTGATAGTGTAAAATTTAAGTATCGTGGTATAAATGCCAGATATCCAAGTGATACAATTATTGTAAAATTAAACTGGGATGGAGACACACTAATGCCTATTGGCAACCGGTCACCCTACTCTAATATAAGAGGGCTACCCAAATATTATCCTTATGCCTTGTGGTTAGGGTTGGTTAATAGCAGTTTTGGATTTACCTCTCTTCATGTACATGACGAAGCATGGCCTGCAATGATTGATAATAAATACATTGTTCAGGTTAATGGCTATGGCTTTTAAAAAACAATTTTAATTCAGTCTTTATCAGATATTACTACTTCGAAAAACCCCAAAGAGAATATACGCCAGCAGCTCGTAGCCGCATGGGCGAATTTATAGGTATGCGTATTTTATGTTAATAGAAGCCAAAAGGGGTAGCGTTTTTGGATGGTTGCATTAATCGCTGACGATCCCCATCAAAAAAAGCTGCCCCTTTCAAATAATATAACTGTAGGAACTTAATCTCCCTTCTCCCTAACCTTATCCAGCAACGAATTCAAAAGCGATGCTTCGGCGTGGGTAAGGTTACCCAATACTTTATCCGACTCTTCCGCATAAGTATCAAGCGTTTTTAGCAGGTCAAGACCTTTATTAGTAATCACTACATCTACGAGTCGCTTATCTTTTTTGCAGGTGGTTTTTTTTACCAATTCTTTTATAATCAGGCGGTCCACTATTCTGCTGGTATCACTCATTTTATCAAGCATGCGTTCACGTATCTGCAGGGTACTCAGGGGGTGTTTGGCACCACGCAATATGCGCAGTATATTATACTGCTGCATGGTAAGCAGGTGTTCGGCAAAATGACCCTGCATGTGGTCTCGAACCCAATTATAGGTATAAACAAGGTTGATAATCCCCTTTTGATATTCGTTGCGAAAATGGCTTTGCTGGATGTCTTTTTCTATGCCCATGTACAGTTTTTTCTACTTAAATAAAACCGAAGGTACAACATTGAATGGCGCAGGTGGCAGTAAGGCTATAAGGTTTGTATTCAAAATTGTCGCAGCCAATTGCCACGGAGATAGGGGGCTAATGCCCTGCCATCAAACTTATTCAATCCATATCCGTGCACCTGGTGGTGTGGCAACTTTAATAATTAAGTCTTGATTTAGTCTGCATTGTTTGCTCAATGCTCAATGTTGGACAAAATGTCAAGAGTCCCGAAAAGTCGCATTGGGGGTCAAGTTAAGGATGTAAAATGTCGGTTAGAATTGTAAAAAGAGAAATAGGTGGTAGATATAGGGTTCCATTTATAACCCAAGGCTGAAGCCTTGAATCAGGAAATGTCTTTTATATTCTATGAAAGTGCTAATAGTATTGCATTTCAGCGTTTCGTAAGAAAATTAACTTGACGCCAATGCGAAAAATCGGGATGATTCATGCGACGCCACTGGGGTTACCTAGTAGCAATGCAGTTTGGCTCATAAAAATATTACACACTACATCCTGCCCCCATTACTATTTAGTACCCCACAATTGTAAAGCACACGCCATAACTATTGAACACCCTACCTAAAAAAAACCTGCTGAAAATTTTGCAGTGTTACGCAAAACTATCAGCAGGTTTTAACTGCTTTTAAAATCTACTGCACCAGCATTTAGTTCACATCGTACTCCTGATAATGCACCAATTCGTTATTGCGAAAAAGCCTGAGGTAATAAAGCCCTTTGCTTAGCCCTGCTGTATTGAAATCTAATATTTTTTCACTTGCCGTCATTTGCGTAGGCACCATAACGTGCTTGAGTACTTTCCCCTGGGCATCGGTCATGGTAATGGCAAAATTTCCTTCCTGAAAAAATGACGCTGCTACTTTCATTTGAGCACCACCTGCCGGTTCTATTTTAATACGTCCAAATGGCAACAAAGTTTTTGGCGTATGGGGCAATGTGGCTGGAAAGCCCAAACTATCGGCACCTGGTTGCGACCTTGCAGTGGGGATGCCACCTGCACCGCAGGGCCCTAAATAGGCATTAAAGGAATTGTTTTCGTCCCTTGCATGGAAGCCCTCTTTTAGTTCAATATAATTTTCTGATTTAAAAAATACTTCGGTAGGTGCGCCGCCAAAAACATCGGTAGTTGCAGTAATGGAATTGCCGGCTTCAAAAAACTTGTACCCTGTAAGTGTACCGGTTAGGTTAATGTTTTCATCGCAAGTAGTATAAAGAGGCGATTGCCAAATACCCTGGCCAAAAGTAGCCGCCCTTATAATAGAATTGGTTTGGTTAATAATAAGGTCGGTTACCGGGGTACGCGGTAAGTAGTTATAAAAAGGCGTCCAATCGCTTTGACCGCTGCCCCGGTAATACACGCCGATGTCGGTACCAATATATGCGTTGTTAGCATTGTCCACGGCCACGCACAAAACTGGCAGGTTGGGCAGTGAGTTGCTCCTGTTAAACCAGTTTTCACCACCATCGTTACTGTAATATACTTTTGTGTTGGCAGTAAAACCACCAAATGTTACCCATACCCTTAGTGAGTTTGTAGGATCCACAGCTACGTCGGTTATTCTGGGAAAGGGAGATGGGAAATCGTTCGCCACCAGGCTTTTAACGGCCCAGTTGTTACCGCCATCATCGCTTCGGCGCAGCGAACCTGTAGCAGACCAGGCTGCACTTCCCCCTGCCATGTATAACCTTGAGCTATTACTTGGGCAACTTGTAAAGCACCACGCACCATTTAATGCACGTACCGTAGGAAAAGTGGAGCCGCTATTGGTAGATTTCCAAAATGTATCGGAGGCTACATAAACCGTTGCCCCATCGGCTGGGTCGGTAGCTACATTTGCAAACCAGTCCCCATCCGCATAAGGTGTAATGCCACCCCACCCATCGGGCAGGTTGCTGGTATAATTTACGCCCTGATTTACGGAGGCATAAGCCCGGTTGGAGTTGTTGGGCCAAAACTTTGATTCGAACCCATCGCAACATATTACATGCTTGAAAGCGGCGGTATTGGCATCGCGGTATTTTAACCCATTATCCTGCGAGCCGCCTAACAGCAGGTTTACATTGCCCTCAAAACCTGAAGCATGATAAAACTGTGTGGTTCTAATAGAGGCTCCTGCCGGATTTAGATCCGTCCAGGTACTGCCCCGGTTGGTACTGCGGTAAATGCCGCCATCGGTAGCGGCATATAAATAAAAGGTACCGGCCTGGCTTATGGGGCAATAAGCAATGTCGTGCACATCGGGATGTATATACGGAAAAGCTCCCCCTTCGTTAAACGATGTGCTCTTTACCATGGTAACACCACTATTGGTACTTTTCCAAATGGTGGTGCCGCCTCCTACAATTTCGGTGGAGAGGCCGGGGTAAACGGCTATGTGCAGGTTGTACGGAGATTGATCGATATTGTCGCTGCCATTATCTGCATTGCCCAAAATATTGGGAGCGTTGCTTTGCCTGTCGAAGGTGAGGCCGTTATCGGTGGACTTATAAATACCTCTAAAGCCGCCGAAGCCTGCGTTTGGGCCAACGATTAGATATACTACACTGCTATTGCTGGGTGCCACGGCAATTTTTACACCATCGGCACCAGAATAGGTATCGTTAAAAGTGGCCGCACTCCAGGTATCGCCGGCATCGGTGGAATACCTGAAGCCACTATTCGTACCGCCTGCTGCACAATACACTCTTGTATTACTACCCGGTTGAAACTCTACGTCGTAAAACAGGCCGGTACGGGTTCTGGTCCAGGTGGTACCGCCATTTTCAGTTTTATACATACCATTGCTGGTGGCTGCTATCAGCAAGTTAGCATCGGAGGTAGACTGCACCAGTTTAAACCCTGCGTATGCTACACCGGGTGCAGCCAATGGGCCGGTTTGGATCCAAGTTGTGCCGCCGTCGGTAGATTTAAAAACACCGGCTGAACTGCGGGTATAGCCAAAAGCATTTACAAAACCGCCCTCCCAGGTGTCGCCTTCGCCGGTAAGAATATAGATAGTGTTAGAGTTGGCACTGCTTACTACAATACCTGATATGCCCGGTGAGGGCAGGTATTTGGTAAGGTTACTCCACGAAGTGCCACCATCGGTACTGCGCCAAAGGCCGCCAGCAGGTGTGCCTATATAAATGTTTGAAGTATTGTTGGGGTCAAAGGCAATACGGTCGCACCGGCCAAGGCCATTAAACAATCTATTTGCAGGTGTATAAGGCGAAGACGAGGGGCCAACAAAACTCCAACTGGCAGTACTGGCCTGTGGTGCATTGGGTGCCGGGTTACTATTTACCGCTCGGGCCTCTACCAAAGAAGGATTAGTGCTAACAGCCTGCTGCATTTTTTCGGTAATGTTCACCAACTCACCACCAGGGTTGGTACGGCTGCTCATGTACCATCCCCACCGGGCCCACTTTAGTACCGGGTTTTTTTCAAACTCCTCATCGCTATTACCCGCCTTTAATACTGCGGCCGGATCAGTTTTGTAATACTGCATCACGGTGGTCATAATATCGTCCAGGTTGGTTTTGCCCTGGAGCTTTGCATTTAGTACTGGGTCTATACGCTGGGCTACCAAACTGATACAGAAAATAATACATGCAACTGCGGTAATAACAGGCTTCATACAATCAAAATTTAAGTTGAAAAGATGGTGTGCAAACGGTCTTTTAAGAAAGTGTGTAATTAGTCTTGTTTTCTCATTTTCCTAATCGTTTGTTCAATAAATCTTTATTAAAGAGCCGTTAAGTTACTTAATAATTTATTTTACAAGGACCCTTTTGAGGCAACGGCTGCAAAATTATTTTACGGTATTGCTCTCCGGTATCTTGCTTATGTTTAGCAGCTAAAACCGAAACTTTACCCGCCATGCTGAATAAAATTGTGTTGTTACTGGTACTCGTTTGTGGGCTGATATACGCCCATGCTAAACCCGCCAAACTGTTAGTGATGTACAAAACAAATGGCTTTGTACACAAATGCATACCTGCTGCCCGGGAAGCAGTGGCCTTACTTGCCACAACAAACAATTGGGACATTACATTTACCAACGACTCCTTATCTTTTGCCAGTTATAAGATGCTAAAGCGGTATAAAGCCATTATTTTTTTATGCACCACCGGCGATATTTTGGGCGAAGCCCAACAGGCGGCAGTAGAAAAATACATGCAAAAAGGAGGTGGCTTTGTAACCGTGCACACTGGCAGTGATACGGAGAAGGGATGGCTGTGGTATATGAAAATGGTAGGAGCAAAGTTTAAGAGCCACCCCGCACAGCAGCAGGCCACATATAGGGTGATGGATACTACACACCCCGCTACCAGAATGCTTCCGGCAGAGTGGGTGAGGTTTGATGAGATGTACAATTTTACCGATACCCTGAACCCTGCTATTAAAGTGCTGATATCACTTGACGAAAGCACCTACAAAGGCGGCACCATGGGGCTGCACCACCCAATTGCCTGGTATCAATATTTTGATGGCGGCCGGGTTTTTCAAACAGGATTGGGGCATACAGCAGCAAGCTATAAGGAAGAAAAATTTTTGCAGCACCTTGCCGGCGGCATAAGCTGGGCAGCAGGGCTGGTGAAATGATTGTTGATTTTTAAGGAGGGCTATGGGCGAATTATACGGCTGCCCGAATGGTTGGCGGGGATTGAAAGCCGGCCTGGCACACAGGGATCACCACAGACTGCACCGACATTTCGGGGGCACTTTAAACTTCGGGGGAATAGGGATTTCTCAAATCATGGCTTTGCATGTTGTGGAGTATAAGTTCAATGTTTTATCTCCCATCTGCACATTTCGTAAGTAGAAAAAAAATTAATTTGTGCAGCCTGCCGTAAGTAGGCTTGGTAATACCACCCAAACCAGCACCAAACGTTCTACGAAATGAAAACATACGAATCTATTTAATTTGCTACCCACCATATCTCCACACGGCAGATGCCACTTTTTTTAGTGAAATTTTGCACCTGGGCATAAAAAAGATTTTCACTTTGCGGGAATGGGCAAGGTTCTGCGGTGCAGCTAAATAGTAGCAATCATTTGAATCCCAAACGTACGGGACCAATGTCGCTAAATCACGGTTCAAAAGCTGGGTTCAAAAAAAATTCTTCTCCTCTTTAAAATATCATTTCCCCTCATCCGTCTTCATTAATAATGGATGAAGCACTGGCGATACAAACCAACATGGCGGCACTACCGAAACGCAATATCACACACGTAATTAATGATTACACGAAAAGGCTGATGAGCTTCATCCGCAAACGGGTAAGCAATGAAGCCGATGCTGAAGACATTCTGCAGGATGTTTTTTACCAATTGGCTGGTAACCCCGAACCGATAGAACAACTGAGCGGCTGGCTGTTTAGTGTAACGCGAAATAAAATAACCGACTCACAGCGAAAACACAAGGCTGTTTTGCTCAACGATATGTACGGTGGTGATGATGAAACTTTTCTGGACTGTGCCGAATTGTTTTTTGATCCATCAAACAACCCCGAAACGGAGCATCTCCGAAGCATCTTTTGGGAAACGCTGAACAACGCCCTGGAAGAATTACCGGAAGCACAGAGGCGGGTGTTTATTTTAAACGAATTGGAAGACGTTCCTTTTAAAACTATTGCCGCCCAAACCGGCGAAACTATTAATACACTAATCAGCCGAAAACGATATGCTGTTTTGCATTTAAGAGAGCGGCTGGGTGTGCTGAAGGATGAATTATTGAACTATTAAAAAAAACAAACCGCTTTTTATGCCCCGCTGGCGGGGTGGCCATTGGGCCGTGGGTGGTTAAAAATTTATAACAATGAAAAAATCATTTTGGGTAAAAAAAATAATCGGCTTTTTATTAATAGCACCAATAGCTTTGTTTTTATTTAGCTGGATTGTTATGTTGCTTTGGAACGGGGTATTGGTAGGCGTTACCGGTGCAGGTGTAATTACACTGTGGCAGGCCATGGGTATTCTTGTATTAAGTAAAATACTCTTTGGTGGTTTTAGGGGTGGGCGGGGCGGCCATTGGAATCACCAGATGAAAGGCAAGTGGCAAAACATGAGCCCAGAAGAACGGGTACAGTTTAAACAGCAATGGAGAGATCGCTGCAAAACCTGGGGCCGTGGCCCATTTGAGCAAAAACCAACCAGCGAAACTGCTGCCGATTAATAGCTTGATTTACTTATCTCATTTTCGCCTTTGCGTGGAAACCCAAACAAAAACTATGCAAATCCTCGTGTTTAAAACCAACCTCGAAGACAAACTTCACATTAAAGCAGCACGTAAAATATTGAGCAAAATACAGGGCATTCTCTACTGGAATGTGGACTTGCATGATATTGATAAAATACTGCGTATAGAGGCGAGTGAACTATTGGTGGTGCCGGTGAGAGTGGAGCAAACTTTGCGGCAGGAAGGGTATTATTGTGAGGAGCTGAAGGATTGAAAAGTTATCGTATTTGCGAAGCGGAGTTGAAAATAATCCAGCCAATGGGGTTTAACTATTATGAAGATATTTAATTAAGAAAACGCAGAGCTATTTTATGCTCTGCGTTATACTTTTTCTTTTCGATTTTGTGCTGAAAATTTACTCCCCCAACTCCCCGCCCACATCACCCTTCTTGCTATAGTCCCTGTGGCTGGCTCCATCCATTTTTACAATTTTAGGCGTAAATTTTCCCACCACATTTACCAGCGCTTGCTGCGATTGCATTACTACATCTATGTCTTTGTAGGCAAATGGGGCTTCGTCTAAGCCGCCACCGATCAGCTTTACACCATGTTTGTGCAGTTCATCTTTCATCCGGTTCATGGTAATTGTTTTTATAGCTGCAGTGCGGCTTAGCTTACGCCCTGCCCCATGCGATGCGGAGTTAATAGATGCTTCCTCGCCTTTCCCTTTTACTATAAAGCCTGGTGCCGTCATGCTGCCGGGGATGATGCCGAGCACATTTTTACCGGCAGGTGTAGCTCCTTTACGGTGCACAATTACTTCCTTGTCTTCGTACATTTCTCTCCAGGCAAAGTTGTGGTGGTTCTCTACCATCTTCATGGGGTTGCGCCCCAGTTGCTTTGCAATTTTGGCATGGATTACATGGTGGCAGGCGCTGGCATAATCTCCGGCCAGGTTCATGGCGTTCCAGTATTCGATGCCTTCGGCTTCGTCCATATTTAACCAGGCCAGGTTGCTGGCCTCACCCGGCAGGCGGCGTTTCTGTTTGGCTATTTTGGTATAGTGTGCAGCTATGTTGGCACCCAAAGCACGGCTTCCGCTGTGGCTTAGCAAGCCCAGGTAAAGGCCGGCTTCCACGCCTAATACAGCATCTTTTTGTGCCAATTCAATAATGCCAAACTCCACAAAGTGGTTACCGCTACCAGATGAACCCAACTGCTTTGCGGCACGGCTCTGCAGGCCTTTTAGCAAGGCAGTGTCTTTAAACACGGGGCTGTCCACCACTTCATCGTAGCTGCATGTTTTAAACTCTTTACCGCTTCCAAACAAAGTGGCTTCGTTCAGTTCACGGGTAAAGAAGGCCTCTTTTTGTACCAATTCTTTCGGATTAATATCAAAAATGCTCAGGCACATACGGCAGCCAATATCCACGCCTACGCCATAAGGTATCACAGCATTTTCAGTAGCCAATACACCGCCGATTGGAAGGCCATACCCATGATGTGCATCGGGCATTAAAGCACCCGCAATGCTGATGGGTAGTTTAGCGGCCTGGTACATTTGGTGCATGGCGCCTTCCTCAATATGCTCCTGTCCGAAGACGTTAAAATGAACGCCGCTATTGTTCAAAGCAATGGCCTCCCCAACCCCCTCCGACGGAGGGGCTTTAGAGAACCCTCCTCTGGAGGGCAGGGAGGCTACTATCGTTGCCAGTAGCGCATCATCTGCATACTCCACCGGGGTGGCCAACACTTGTTTCAATATACTCATCGCATCCTCCTTGGTGTGGTGTTTATAATTTTTCTCCATTACATTCATAGCTATGCTAATTACCGGTCCTTCCGGGTAGCCGATAGCTCGTAGTTCTTTTCCTGTTATTTTTAATTTGTTCATTTTTCTGGTGTTTTAAAAATAATAGCTGTTGTTATAAACCATTCCATCATCATGGAAGCAAGGTTTTGCCAAGTTTTGTACAAGGGTTATTGTCTTAAAGGCAAACCGGAGAATCCTATAGGGGAGCGATGTACTCCCGGAGATACAAGCATTATCCTTGCTCTGCTAACCGTTAGCTAACGCGGCTTTCACCGTGGGTGGGATGCGAACCCACATTGTATAATCTGCTGCTCTACAAATGAGCTACCAGTCACCTGGCCCGAATAGAATTGAACCGCTACCTGCAGGTTGTTGGCCGGCACATCCTGATGCAACAACAGCATACAGTTAGCGACTATACCTGTACTACTTAGCCGTTACGCTAAAGTCTGGTTTGTGTACAACAGTTTTATACCAGATCCGCGTTTGCAGAACTCTTTAGTTGATGTTGCCATCAGCAATATTCTGAAGAACTTTTCTTGCCTGATTGCCAATCTATTTCTTCCAGTTAAATTCCCTTGCCTTCATCAACTGCCCGGTTTTTTGGTTGATATAGAACCTAGGGGAATAAGATGAACTGGTAATTTCCGTCTTGCCTCCGTAACTTAAATAGTAAACCCTTTTGCCTTCGGTAAAAGTGTTTAATGCCACATAATCGAAGAGGTGATTAAATACATGCAAACCACTTATTGTTGTCTTATTCAGTTTGCTGCACAGTTCGCCATGAACCTTGTTCCAGTTTTTACCCACCTTGCTTAGCAGGTACCTTTTTAAGGGCTCCAGGTTATCGTTAAAGTATCTGGTGCCACTGGCATGCATGAACTTGATGCTTTCGTGCTGATGTGCATTTTCAAAATTATTTGGCTTGAATTTTTTATCGTAGCCTTTCATTTTTTTTGTATGCCAGCCACGGCGGTAGCATTCTATCACTTCTTCGCCCAATCGTTTATCACGCCGCTTTTGGCGGTGCTGTAGTGAGGGCTTTAAATTTTCAAACTGTTCCATGATATTTTTTTTGAAGGGATGCTGTTTTTTCTAAAACAACATCTCTGTGTTTAGCGTGTGGCCTTAGTGCCATGCACAATAGAATTGATATAGTACAAGTTACGATTGGTGTAGTACGGGATGCCAATGCAGCTCAATGGTAGCAATGGCTTATGGCCAATAAATAAGCTCCTGCTATTTTTATATTAGTCTTAATCAACCTGCCTGCTAAAGTTGCCCTTGGCGGATTTAGAGGGCTACGCTTTTACTGCACCACTTTATTAGCACAACAGCTGCTTGCAAATGCATGTGGTTTGGCCCTGAAGGCAAAACCCATACCCATGATATAACCCATCGCATCTTTTAAGGCGTCGTTGCTTTTAAAGTTCGGGTTGGTGTTAATGTCGGCGTGTACTTCCATATCCACATTAAAGGCTGTAAACAGGTGGCACAGTTCGTAAGCGATTTCAATGCTCTTCCCTACTTCCACCAGCATTCTTTCTTTTATGCTAATTTTTTGTAATGTGGTTTCGTTATGGATGTACATAAATCCGCCCTTACCTTTTCGGATAAACACGATTACAGTAGCAAATTCGGTCATTCTACCCTTCACCTGGCTATCGGTACCGATGCATACTTTTAAGGGATGGCCTGTCGCTTTTTCTCTTAGCAATACATCCCTTACTTCATCTGTTATCGGTTTTATAACCCTTGCTCCGTCTAGCTTACGCCATTGTTGTGGCTGTTCCATTGGTATTGTTTTAAAAATTTTTGTTACCAGGCTTTTGTTCCTTGATGAGGCGACATTGGCGACGCTCCGTTCAAATGTTGTTTTCCAATGTAGCTTTTATCGCCATGTTTTGTTTGCACGGGTTAAAGGACTCGAACCTTTACGACCAGTGTTGGAGACTGGCATGTTAGCCATTACATTAAACCCGCATGTGTGGTGCCCCGGGGAATCGAACCCCGCTGTCTGGTTTTTCAGGCCAGTGCATAAAACCGTCTCTGCCAAAGCACCAATTGCCGCTCATCAGCCCTCTTCAAAGAACAGGGTAGCGTTGAGTTGTACAGAGGACTCGAACCTCTTTCTTCCGGTTTGCAGTCGGATGCATACGACCATGTCTGCCAGTACAACAATTGTGGAGGATAAATTCCGTAAGCTTACGCGACCATTGAGTTATTTATGCTTTTTTTTGAACCATAATTTGCGTGGATTTTCAAGATTATGTGGATTGCACAACGTCCGTTCTATCATTTTAATCCGCTCAAATCTCAATTCAGAGATATTCTATGGTTGTCTTTGGGATTCGAACCCGTATTTCCCGTTGCACAGACGGGTGTTCTACCGTTGAACTAAAGACAACATATTTGGATGTCCGGATTGGATTCGAACCAATATCATCAGAATCAAAATCTGATATGCTAACCATTGCACCACCAAACAGTTTCGTATTCCGTACGGGATTCGAACCCGCGATACCTGCGTGAAAGGCAGGCGCCATGAACCACTAGGCGAACGGAACAACTGTATAGCAGACCCCGAATGCGTTCGGGAACCCTCTCCGCTGCAGACGGAGTATCCATTCCCGATTTTTTCGGGAGAATGCTGCTATATTTTATTAAAGAAAGAAAGGATACGGATAAACAGTCCGTGACTTTTTACCGAAGTATCACTGTTATACAACACCTTTCAGTGCTATCCCGGTGGTCCCGATATTTTCGGGAGAACCCACAACAAATGGTTTCTAAGACAATTGCCTCTGCCGTTGGGCTACAGGCCAGTTTGACTTTCAAACCAACATTTTCAAAGACCTTTTTTACAAGCAGCCCCGGCTTTCCGAAACTGCCGTACGTGTCAATCTTCATACTTCACATACTCACTTTCTATTCGTGCTACACCCGACTTATCAAGTACATCCAAAATGCCCAGGGCTGAAGTGCAGGGAGCTAAGAAGGCAATGTTTTTAAATCCGTTTTCTATCGTGATACTTGTGTTGGATTCATTTATCAGCTCCGCATCTTTCACCACTATTTTGTGAAGTTTTTTAGTGGCAGGATCAATGTCGCCCCACTGTACATAATTGTTTGCCCATTCTTCCACCATAAACTTTCTCCCCGATTTCATCATCACCCAATACCTTCCTGTTGTCATAACGCTGGTTTTTATGGTTTACAATGTTTTTAGGAATGCAGCCCCGGGCAACTCCGGAGCTGCTTTTTCCCTCCTTTGACATATTATTTTCTGCAACAGACATAAAAAAACCCGGTCTGGATTTTTTAATCCGACCGGGTTTGGTTATTCGCTGCGGTGCCTATTGCACCTGCGTTTCATAACACCACGGTCGTATGTATTCATCATCACTATTCAGATCCTGCTCAAAACAAATCCCATTCATTCTTTTCAATAAAACCAACATCATGGGCAACAAGCCCACACATATACACCCCCGGCTAAAGCCCGGATAACTGCGTTGTATTTGAAAATGCTGATGGTTCATTTGTTGTTGTTTACTTTTTTACTGGCCCCGCTTTGATGCGATGGGTTTTGAAATTTCACAAATAGGTTTAAAATAATTTTCTGTTTTCTTACTAATCTTTAAAATCCACTTAAAGCCAAGTTCAGCCACTTTTCAGACAAAATAAAAAGCCCCACATTTCTGCGGGGCTTTGCTATGTTTAGTTTACATTTTTATGTACTTAAAACAATAGTGCTTTGCACCCCGCTCATCGTATAACCCACACACGGGCTAAACCATTTTGCTGTTTCTATATGTTGGAGATTGCGTAACACTTTTTTATTTTTTTGTTGATGCAAATGTGAAATTAATTTTTCGATACTACCAAACTTATTTTTAATAAAGCTTTTATGGAACAAACGAAAACTGCCCGAAACACCAGTTAAATTAAGGGTTTCGGGCAGAAAAATATTTTTTGTAAAAAGAAAATCTTTAGTCTTTAATTGAAAACTTATCTCCATAAGTTCATCCGGTTTCAAAAATACCATAAACATAGGTCCTTATACACTTTAAGAACTTTTGAACTGTATGCTAGGCTTTCAAATCCAGTTTTATCTGTAGCTCATCAAACTGCTTTTGGTCTATTGTGCTTGGGGCATCTATCATCATATCCCGGCCACTGTTGTTCTTTGGAAAGGCAATAAAATCACGGATGCTTTCGCTGCCGCCGAGTATAGCACAGAGGCGATCGAACCCAAAAGCGATGCCACCATGCGGTGGTGCCCCGTACTCAAAAGCACCTAGCAAAAAACCAAACTTGTGCAGTTGTTCTTCCTTATCCATACCCAGGGCAGCAAACATTTTTTCCTGCAATTCCCTTTGGAAAATACGGATGGAACCGCCGCCAATTTCGTTACCATTCAGCACCATATCGTATGCATTGGCCTTAATGCCGGCATAGGGATGGTCCAGGTATTTAGCGGCATCGTGTATCACGGGGTCGTTGCCAATCATTACTTCAATATGATCGGGTTTGGGGCTAGTGAATGGATGGTGCCGGGCCACCCAGCGATTGTCGTCTTCGGCATATTCAAACAGTGGGAAATCGAGTACCCAAAGCAGTTTGAAAACGTCGTCTTTTCGCAGGCCAAGTCGGGTGCCCATATACATACGGAGGTCGCTGGTGGCTTTACGGGTTTTCTCTTCGCGGCCGGCCAAAACCAGTATTAAATCTCCGGGTTGTGCAATACAGGCAGCGGCAATGGATTTCAGTTTTTCTTCATCAAAAAATTTATCTACACTGCTCTTGAAAGTGTCGCCGGGCAAGCATTTGATGAATACTAAGCCCTGCATTCCTATTTGCGGACGCTTCACCCACTCTACCAGTTCGTCGGTTTGTTTGCGGGTGTATTCGCTACACCCTGGGATGGCAATGGCGGTAACTGTTTCTGCGTTATCGAATACCACAAAGCCACTGGTGCCATCGGCAATACCAGTGGCCTCCCTGCCCTCCAACGAGGAAGCCTCCCTGCCCTCCAACGAGGAAGCCTCCCTGCCCTCCAAAGGAGGGTTTTCAGAACCGTGTTTTTTTTCGCTGGCAGCCTCATTTGGGTCTATAGCCCCTCCTTTGGAGGGGTTGGGGAGGCTCCCTTTGGAGGGGTTGGGGAGGCTCCCTTTGGAGGGGTTGGGGAGGCTCCCTTTGGAGGGGTTGGGGAGGCTCCCTTTGGAGGGGTTGGGGAGGCTGTTTGGGGAGGCAGTTTGGGGAGCCTTTCCTGCGAAAGCTGTCGCTGGAAATTTAAGGTTGGCAATCTTCATTCCAAAGCGAATGTCAGGCTTGTCATTTCCGTATTGCCACATGGCTTCATCCCAGCTCATCCGCTCTACGGTGTCCGTATAGTCGATGCCTTTCACTTCTTTAAAAATGGATTTGATCATCCCCTCGAACATGTTGAGAATATCCTCCTGTTCTACGAATGCCATTTCACAATCTATCTGCGTAAACTCCGGTTGGCGGTCGGCACGAAGGTCTTCATCACGAAAGCATTTTACCACCTGGTAATACCGGTCGTAGCCGCTTACCATCAGCAATTGCTTAAAGGTTTGGGGGCTTTGTGGCAGGGCATAAAACTGTCCCGGGTTCATACGGCTCGGCACCACAAAATCCCTGGCCCCTTCAGGCGTAGATTTTATCAGGAATGGTGTTTCAATATCCATAAAATCGTTCTGGTGCAGGTAGTTACGGGCAGCACGGTTTACTGCGTAGCGCAATTCCAGATTGCGCTTTACAGCATTGCGGCGCAGATCCAGAAAGCGGTATTTCATCCGCAGGTCATCGCCACCATCGGTATCATCCTCTATTTTAAAAGGTGGCACAGCACTTTTATTCAGCACTTTAAATTCGCTTACTGCTATTTCTATTTCGCCAGTGGGTATGTTGGCGTTTTTATTGCTGCGTTCGCTTACTGTGCCTGTGGCCTGCAGCACAAATTCACGACCTAGCGGGTTGGCGTCAAGTAGGGCATTGAGGCTTTCATTAAACAACAACTGGGTAATGCCATAGCGGTCACGCAAATCCACAAAGGTGATACTGCCAAACTTACGAACCGTTTGCACCCAGCCGGCCAGGGTTACGGGTGTATTTACATGGGCAATGCGGAGTTGCCCGCAGGTATGAGAACGATACATTTTTTAATGAAGCTTAATTATGAAGATTTGATAATTTTTTCCTGATTGGCAGCCAAATGGATGACAAAACGTTGCATCCCGAAATATTCGCATTGGCGTTAAGTTAATTTATTTACGAAACGCTGAAACACAATACTATCAACACTTTTAGAGAATTTAGAACACATTTTCTAACCCAAGGCTTCAGCCTTGAGCAGTGGCAAGCATAATTTCACCTGCTGCAAAATTTCCGCCACAGCAGTCCCAAGCATGAAGCCCTGGGTTAGAAATGGAACCCTTTATCTACCACCTATTTCTCCTTTTACAATACTAACCCACATTTTACATCCTTAACTTGACGCCAATGCGAAATGTTTGGGACAACGAAGTTTAATAGTAGCACTATCGCTGGTCAACCAAATAATTTCAACGGGGAGCAAATATAAGCCTGCGCATGATTGGGCAGACGGTCCTAATTTTTTGTATTGTGGGAGGAAAACACAAAGTGTAAACAAGCCCGGCAGCCTTGGGTACTTTTCCATGTTTTGTGTTTACGTTTGTTGCTCTCAAAAAAAAATCAGCAATGAAGAAAGTAATTGTGGCATTTGCATTACTGTGTTGTGTAACTGCCAGGGCCGATGAGGGTATGTGGCTACCGCACCTGCTGGGCCAGCAAAAGTATGCCGAGATGAAAGCCAAAGGGTTGAAACTTACAGCCGAACAATTGTATAGCATCAACAAGGCTTCAATTAAAGATGCCATTGTAAAGTTTGGGAGCGGCTGTACCGGCGAAATTGTGAGTAGCCAGGGATTGATTTTTACCAATCACCACTGTGGTTTTACTGCTATAGCAAAAGTGAGTACTATTGACCATAATTATTTAAAGGACGGTTTTTATGCCAAAGCTCCTAGCGATGAAATTTCAGCAAAGGACCTTTTTGTGATGTTTCTGGTAAAAATAGAAGATGTGACGAAGCTGGTTAAAGACAGCATGGCCAAATACCCTAACTGGTTAGACTGGCGCAAGAACCGTGACAGCGTTTTTGCCCGGATAAGCGGGGCATTGGTTGCGGGCACCGCCTACGAAGGCAGGGTTTATAGTGGGTTTAACGACAACCAGTTTTTACTATATACCTATCAGAAATATAACGACGTTCGGCTAGTGGGCACACCGCCGCAAAGTATTGGGAAATTTGGGGGCGATACTGACAATTGGGAGTGGCCGAGGCATACAGGAGACTTTAGCATTTTTAGGGTATATACAGCACCCGATGGCAGGGCTGCGGATTATAGTGCTGACAATATTCCCATGAAGCCGAAGTATTTTTTACCTATAAGTTTAAAGGGGATTAAGGAAGGCGATTTTACAATGATATTCGGCTACCCCGGCGGTACAAACCGTTTTGAAACTTCGTATGGCGTAAAGCTTGCTACCGATATTAAAAACCCGGCATTTGTATATATGCGTGACATAAGGCTAAAGGCAATGGATGCTGAAATGAAGAAAGACGCTGCCACCAAACTGCAGATTACAGCATCGTACCAAAGCCTGGCCAACTATTGGAAATTTTACGACGGTGAAACAAAGCAGTTGCTGAAATATAATGTGTATGGTATAAAGAAAGCCCAGGAAAATGCATTTGAAATAGCGGCAAAAAACAAGCCGGAATACGCAAACATTTGGGCAGATTATGAAAGGGCTTATGCAGCCTGGCGCCCCTATGCCAAACACAAGGAGTATTATGAACAGGGCATTACAGGCCCGTTGCTGGTAAAGTTTGCCCAAAAATTATTGGTGCTGAACGACATGCTGACCAGGGTTAAAACATCGGATAAAGTAATGAAGGAAAAAGTGACTGCACTGGATAAAGAAAGAACACAATTACTAAAAGACCTAAACAAGGCCAGTGAGATGAAGATGATGGCGGCGATTACCAAAGCCTACCACCTGAATATAGAAAACGACCAGCAGCCGGTAGCTTTTTTTACAGCACTAAAAAATAAATGGGGCGGCCTTAAAGATGATGAAACCTATGAAAATATGGCCGGGTATATTTTTAGTAATACGATGATACTGGATGATAAAAAATGGAAATTTTTTATCGCACAGCCTGATGCCGGCACACTTGGTGCAGACCCTGCTTTTGATTATGCATTTGCCTTTGGCACCACCTGGGATACCCGGATTAAACCAAAACTCACTTACTTTAACGATGCCATTACCGCTCTTGGCAACCAGTACCTTAAAGGCTATATGGAAATGAACCCAAAGAAAATATTGTACCCCGATGCCAACGGAAGTATGCGCCTTAGCTATGGTGCAGTTAAAGGCTACAAACCAAATGAGAATGTGACCCTCAATTTTATTTGCACCATGAAGGGGCTGGTAGAAAAATACAAGCCCAACGATTATGAATTTGACCTGCCGCCAAACTTTATAGAGCTATATAACAAGAAAGATTTTGGCCAATACATGGATCCTAAATACAAGGATATTGTAGTGAGTTTTATAACTACAGACGACATTACCGGCGGCAATAGCGGAAGCCCGGTTTTAAACGCCAGTGGCCAACTAATTGGCCTTGCATTCGATGGCAACTATGAAGCGCTCAGCCATAAAATAAACTACGATAAAAACCTGGGCCGCACTATCGTTTTGGACATACGCTACTTGCTGTGGTGTGTAGAAAAACTGGGCGGCGCGGGGCATTTAATTAAGGAGCTGAAATTGGTAAAGTGAATTGAATAAAAAAAATTACCTAAGCGTCCTAAAATGGCAACAACAAGTATCGGCCATCTCCAAACATAATTTTTCCTGTTGCCCTCCCCTTTCTTTCTCCCGGCTTTTAGGTAAAAAAAGATTTATGAAAGACAAACTTAATAATGAATTGCTTTAACGGCAGCGCATCTCTTTGCATTCCGTACCACAAATTGAGTATTGCTCAAACCTGCATTAGCCCCAAGATTTGTACTATAGAATTTTCTGTAAGCAACCATCTGTAAAATCAACTATTATGAAAAGGTTTCTACTACTATTTAATTATTCCATTTTCCTGCTTGTAGGCGCTAGTGCCCAAACCTGGACTGGCTCTGCAAGTACCGACTGGAATACAGCAGGTAACTGGAGCCCAGTAACAGTGCCAACCATTGGCAGCAGCGTTACCATTCCCGGTACGGTGGTTAGTAACCGGTGGCCGGTATTGGCCAGCAATGTTAGTATAGCCAACATCTCC